>ERZ833608.48-NODE-48-length-100286-cov-90.788080_pt1 | contig 100286 bp, 81 predicted proteins | sample MGYA00519694_ERZ833608 | MGnify/ENA primary metagenome ERZ833608 (study PRJEB31850, sample SAMEA3708742) | human gut metagenome | biome: human gut; feature: human-associated habitat; material: faeces | place: China | collected 2014 ... | reverse complement strand
TATGCATTTTTGATACTTCTTCTGCCATTCCTGAGCTTCCTGGTTCTGGGACTTGCGGGTATGAAGATGAAAAAGCAGGTAGCAGCCATCATCGGTACCGTCCTGATGGGTTGTGTGTTCGGTCTGTCTATTTATACAGCATACGAATACTTCTTTGCTATCGGCCGTGATGCTTCAACAGGTTTGTATCCAACTGTTGACTCATTCAATTTTACTTGGTTGAAGTTTACCGAGTTGCTGACCTTCAACATTGGTTTCCGTCTGACACCAATCTCTGTATTGATGCTCATCGTGATTACCACCGTCAGCTTCATGGTTCACATCTACTCATTCGGCTATATGGCCGAGCGTGACGAGAATTACAAGGTAGAGGGTTATGAGAAGGGTATGCAGCGTTTCTACGCTTACCTGAGCCTCTTCACTATGTCTATGTTGGGTTTGGTAGTAGCTACCAATATTTTCCAGATGTATCTGTTCTGGGAGTTGGTGGGTGTCTGCTCTTATCTGCTCATCGGATTCTATTATCCCAAGCATGCAGCAGTACATGCCAGCAAGAAGGCGTTCATCGTGACTCGTTTCGCCGACCTCTTCTTCTTGATCGGTATCTTGTTCTACAGCTTCTATGTAGGAACCTTCAACTATGACTTGAATGCTCAGCCAGAGCTTCAGAGTTCTTTGGCTGGTGCTGCATGGGTGATGCCTGTAGCGTTGTTCCTCATGTTCATCGGTGGTGCCGGTAAGAGTGCGATGTTCCCATTGCACATCTGGTTGCCAGATGCGATGGAGGGTCCAACTCCAGTTTCTGCGTTGATCCACGCCGCTACCATGGTTGTGGCTGGTGTTTATCAGGTAGCCAGCCTCTTCCCAATCTGGGTAGAGTATGCTCCCAACACTCTCCACTACGTAGCTTACATTGCAGCCTTCACCGCATTCTATGCAGCAGCTGTAGCTTGCTGCCAGCGTGATATCAAGCGTGGTCTGGCTTTCTCTACTATCTCTCAGATTGCCTACATGCTCGTAGCGCTCGGTGTCTGCTTCGCAGTAGATAACCACCACGGTGGTTTGGGTTACATGGCTGGTATCTTCCACCTGTTTACCCACGCTATGTTCAAGGCATTGCTCTTCCTCTGCTCTGGTGCCATCATCGTCATCATCGGCAGCAACTTCAAGGAGTACATGGGCGGTTTGCACAAGTACATGCCTATCACCAACATCTGCTTCTTGATCGGTTGCTTGGCGATTGCAGGTATTCCTCCATTCGCAGGTTTCTTCTCTAAGGACGAGATCATCACTGCTTGTTTCCAGTTCTCACCATTCATGGGTTATTTCATGACATTGGTGGCTGGTATGACAGCTTTCTATATGTTCCGTCTCTACTATGTTATCTTCTGGGGACAGAGCTACTATGAGTTGGATCCAGAGAATCGTCGTAAGCCACAGGAGGTTCCTTTCGTGATGTGGGGTCCATTGGTGTTCCTTGCAGCAATCTCTTGTGTCTGTGGTTTGATTCCATTCGGTCACTTCGTTTCTGCTACAGGTCAGAGCTACGATATCCACATCGATACACAGGTGGCTTGCACCTCTATCGTTGTAGCCGTTATCGGCATTGCGCTCGCCACCTATATGTATGCACCTAAGAAGACACCATTGGCCGACACCTTGGCCAAGAAGATGCCTAAGTTGCACAAGGCAGCCTTGAATCGTTTTTATATCGACGATGCTTGGCAGTTCTTCACCCACAAGATTGTGTTCGGTCTCTTCTCTAAGCCTATCGCTTGGTTCGACCGTCATGTCATCGATGGCACTTTCAACTTCATGGCTTGGGGTGCACAGGAGGCAGGCGAGACCATCCGTCCATGGCAGAGTGGCGACGTGCGCAGCTATGCCATCTGGTTCCTCACAGGTACAGTGGCTCTCACCTTGTGTCTGCTCGCGCTTCTTTAATGAATGTCTCACAATTAAGTAAATAGAAAAGAAATGAATTTAAGTATATTCGTCATAGTACCACTCCTGATGTTGCTCGGCCTCTGGTTGGCACGCAACGACAAGCAGGTTCGTGGTGTGATGGTAGCAGGTGCCAGCGTATTGCTCGGTCTCTCCATCTATTTGGTGTTTGCATTTCTCGAAGCTCGTGAGACAATGCCAGCCGACCAAGCTCCGATGCTCTTCACCTACTGTGTGCCTTGGTTTGAACCATTGCACATCAACTATTCACTCGGTGTGGATGGTATCTCAGTAGTGATGATTCTTCTGACTTCCATCATCGTGTTCACCGGTACATTTGCTTCTTGGCAGATGGAGCCTATGAAGAAGGAGTACTTCCTCTGGTTCACACTCTTGAGCACTGGTGTTTATGGCTTCTTCATCTCTATCGACATGTTCACCATGTTCATGTTCTACGAGGTGGCGCTGATTCCTATGTATCTCCTCATCGGTGTATGGGGTAGTGGTGCGAAGGAGTATTCTGCCATGAAACTTACCTTGATGTTGATGGGTGGTTCAGCCCTCTTGGTTATCGGTATCTTGGGTATTTACTTCTACAGTGGTGCCCAGACATTCGAAATCCTCGACATCGCTCACCACACCAATGGTGCTCATGCTATCCCTGAGAGCGTACAGAATGTGTTCTTCCCATTGCTCTTCATCGGTTTCGGTATTCTTGGAGCTTTGTTCCCATTCCACACATGGTCTCCTGATGGTCACGCCAGTGCGCCAACAGCTGTGTCTATGTTGCATGCCGGTGTATTGATGAAACTCGGTGGTTATGGTTGCTTCCGTATCGCCATGTTCCTTTTGCCAGCAGCTACTCATGGTTTCTGGATTAAGGTGTTCCTCGTACTGACTACTATCTCTATCGTCTATGGTGCTTTGTCAGCTTGTGTACAGACCGACTTGAAGTACATCAACGCCTATTCTTCAGTTTCTCACTGTGGTATGGTGCTCTTCGCTCTCTGTATGATGACTCAGACAGCAGCTACAGGTGCTATCCTCCAGATGTTGTCTCACGGTTTGATGACCGCTCTCTTCTTCGCCGTTATCGGTATGATTTATCATCAGGCTGGTACACGTGACGTTCGCTACTTGGGTGGTTTGATGAAGATTATCCCATTCCTCTCAGTAGGTTATGCGGTAGCTGGTTTGGCTAACCTCGGTTTGCCTGGTTTCTCTGGTTTCGTAGCCGAGATGACCATCTTCGTAGGTGCTTTCCAGAATGCAGATATGTTCCATCGTGTATGTACCATCATCGCATGTACCTCCATCGTAGTAACAGCCGTTTACATCTTGCGTTGTGTGGGTAAGATTTTGTATCAGAAGGTTCCTAACGCCAAGTTGGAGAAGCTTCACGATGCAACCTGGGACGAGCGTATCGCTGTAGCAGGTTTGATTGCCTGTGTGGCAGGTCTTGGTATGTTCCCTCTCTGGGCAGAGGAGATCATCATGGACGCTGTAGGTCCTATCTTTAGTGTAATCATGTAATAAATATCAGAAGAAATGAATTACAGTCAATTTTTAAATATGATTCCAGAAGCTACCCTGATGGTAGTTCTGTTGATCACTTTCATTGCTGACTTCTGCAGTTCCAAGAGCGCAGACCGTAAGTGGTTCAATCCTCTGGTATGTCTCTTGATGGTGGCTCACATTGCCATTAATATCTTCCCTACAGAAGCCACATCTGCCTTTGGTGGAATGTACACCTCTGGTCCTGCCGCAGGTGTTCTCAAGACCGTCTTGGCGCTTGGTACACTGATAGTCCTGATACAGGCCAAGGAGTGGTTGAGCCGTAAGGACACTGCCTTCAAGGAGGGCGAGTTCTATATGTTGGTTCTCTCTACTCTGTTGGGTATGAACATGATGGTTAGTGCCAACCACTTCCTCCTGTTCTTCCTTGGTCTGGAGATGGCATCCGTGCCAATGGCTTGCTTGGTTGCCTTCGACAAGTATCGTCACAACTCTGCTGAGGCAGGTGCCAAGTTCATCCTTACCGCTACTTTCTCAAGTGGCGTGATGATCTACGGTATCTCTCTGCTTTATGCTGCCTGTGGCACATTGTACTTCGACGACGTGGCTCAGAACATCACAGCCTCTCCATTGACCATCGCCGGTATGGTATTCTTCTTCAGTGGCTTGGGCTTCAAGATTTCCTTGGTTCCTTTCCACTTCTGGACAGCCGATTCTTACCAGGGTGCTCCTACTACTGTGACAGGTTATCTGTCGGTAGTTTCCAAGGGTGCTGCTGCGTTCACACTCTGTGCTATCCTCATGAAGGTGTTCCAGCCAATGGTAGAGTACTGGACCGTATTGCTCTACATCGTGATTGTACTCTCTATCACTATTGCCAACCTGTTCGCCATCCGTCAGAGTGACTTGAAGCGTTTCATGGCATTCTCTTCAATCTCTCAGGCTGGTTACATCATGTTGGCAGTCATCGGCAACTCAACCTTGAGCATCACATCGCTGACTTACTATGTTCTCATTTACGTAGTAGCCAACCTGAGTGTGTTTGCCATCATCTCTTCTGTTGAGGAGCACAATGGCGGTACAGTGCAGATGGACAGCTACAATGGTTTCTATAAGACCAACCCACGTTTGGCTTTCCTCATGACTTTGGCGTTGTTCTCATTGGGCGGTATTCCTCCATTCGCCGGTATGTTCTCCAAGTTCTTCGTGTTTATGGCAGCCGTTCATGGCGCCGATATCCACACCACACTCGGAGCATGGGCTTATGGCGTAGTATTCATCGCTTTGGTCAACACAGTCATCAGCTTGTACTACTACTTGCTCATCGTGAAGGCGATGTTCATCAAGCACAGCGACAGTCCGCTGCCAACCTTCCAGAGCGCTTGCTCTACCAAGTTGGCTCTTGCCATCTGCACAGTTGGCATCGTGGCTTTCGGTATCTGCTCATTCGTCTTCGATTGGATTTCAGTAGCTGCCAACGCGTAAGTTGTAAATGACATGCCTCTGTGAGGACTAACATCCTCTTTCAGGGCAGAACAATATAGCCCGGAACAAGTCTTTGTTCCGGGCTTTTTTTGCTCATCTCTTGCATACTTATCTCTTAGTCTGTCGTATATTTGCCATTAAGTCTGTTGTCCCTTAACTTCCAGAACGACCATAGGGAGTGATAACTTTCCTTAACTTTCTAACTTTCCCCAACTTCCTTAATTTCCCCCATTTCCCAACTTCCCCACTTGAGTATTTTTATAAAAAAGAACATTATTTGTTTGGTCGTTTGCCGAATAAATACTATTTTTGCAGTATGAACAAATAACTCAAAAAAGGGAGATTATGAAAAGTATTAAAAGAATGGCTCTTGGAGCCATGGTGGCTTTGATGATGATGACATCATGCGGAACCACGCAGACCGTGCCTCTTACAGGTCGCACACATCGCATCTCGGTGTCAGACGAGCAAGTGCTCAGCCTCTCCAACCAAGAATATACCAAGTATATGGCGACTGCCAAGAAGTCGACCAATGCTCAACATACGGCCATGGTGCAAAGGGTAGGGCGCAAACTGGCTACAGCCGTGGAAACCTATCTGAAGCAGAACGGCTTTGCCAACGATGTGAAAAACTATGCATGGGAATTCAACCTCGTGCAGGACAAGAGTGCCAACGCCTTCTGTATGCCTGGTGGAAAAATTGTGGTGTATGAAGGCTTGTTGCCCTATACACAGAATGAGACGGCTCTTGCCATCGTCTTGGGACATGAAATTGCTCATGCTGTGGCAAAGCACAGTGCCGAGCAGCTTACCAAGCAGCAAAACCAACAGGTAGGTACCAACATCCTGGGCAATGTGCTCAATCAGGCTGTAGGCAGCGGTGTAGGCGATTTGGCGAGTGCCGTGGCTGGAAAGTATTTCTCTTTCCGCAACTTGAAGTATTCGCGCGACAATGAGACTGAGGCCGACTATATGGGACTTATCTTTGCTGCCATGGCAGGATACGATCCTCAGCAGGCCATTCCGTTCTGGAAACGTATGTCGCAGGGCAACAGTTCCAACCAGAATGACATCTTCAGCGACCATCCTTCCGATGCCAAGCGAATAGCTGCTTTGCAAAAGGAAATGCCTACAGCGCTCAAGTATTATCATCCTGCCAAGAATACAAAGAAAAGGTAAGCTTGGGAGAGAATGAGCTGACAAAAGCACGGGCAGACCAAAGAATGTGCTTTCGTGACAACCTCTTAGCATGAATGCAGTAGGGAATGACTAACTAAAAATTCAAAGATATGATTGATTACATCTCACAAAACCTTTGGCTGTTCTGGACGGTGATTACCTTCCTGTGCCTGATTATGGAGTTGTCTTCGGGCGATTTCTACGTAACGTGTTTTGCCATTGGTGCCATTGTTAGCATCTTAGCAGCATGGATGGGCTTGCCCTTCTGGTTGCAGATTGTGGTATGGGCGGTATGCTCCGTGCTGAGTATCTGGCTTATTCGTCCGCACCTGCTGCATATTATCAAGCATGGTGCCGATGACAGAGTGAGTAATGCCGATGCCTTGTTGGGACAGGTAGGCGAGGTAAGCCAGTGCATCGTAAAGGGCGGTTATGGTCGCGTGAAACTCGATGGTGACGACTGGAAAGCTGAGGCTCCTTCTGCACTTGAGGATATTGCCGAAGGTGCCAAGGTGAAAATCGTGGGCAGAGAGTCCATCATCTTGAAGGTGGAGGAGATCGTAAGATAATTAATAACTCTAAAACATAACGATTATGATTGGAATTTATGTATTGGCTGCCATCGTTGTGCTGGCCCTTATTTTCGTAAAGAAAACGATTGTTATCATTCCTCAGAGTGAGACAAAGATTATAGAGCGTCTGGGACGTTACTATGCAACCCTCAGACCTGGTATCAACATCATTATACCATTTATCGACCGTGCCAAGGAGATTGTGGCTATGCGCAATGGAAGATATATGTACACCAACACTATCGACCTGCGTGAACAGGTGTACGATTTCGACCGACAGAACGTGATCACAAAAGATAATATCCAGATGCAGATCAATGCTCTGTTGTACTTCCAGATAGTAGACCCTTTCAAGAGTGTGTACGAAATCAACAACCTGCCCAATGCCATCGAGAAACTTACACAGACAACCCTGCGTAACATCATCGGCGAGATGGAACTGGACCAGACTTTGACCTCGCGCGATACCATCAATACCAAGTTGCGTGCGGTATTGGACGATGCTACCAACAAGTGGGGTATCAAGGTAAATCGTGTGGAGTTGCAGGATATTACTCCTCCTGAGAGTGTGCTTAGAGCCATGGAGAAACAGATGCAGGCAGAGCGTAACAAGCGTGCCACTATCCTGGCTTCCGAGGGTGAGAAGGAAAAACAGCGCCTGCTTTCTGAAGGTGAGAAGGCTGCTATCGTCAACAAGGCTGAGGCTGTCAAACAGCAGGCCATCCTCAAGGCTGAGGGTGAGGCTACTGCACGTATTCGCAAGGCTGAGGCAGAAGCTATTGCTATTCAGAAAATTACAGATGCCGTAGGACAATCTACCAATCCTGCCAACTATCTCTTGGCACAGAAATACATCGCCATGATGCAGGATGTGGCTCAGGGTAAGGACAACAAGGTTGTATATCTGCCTTACGAGGCTTCCAACCTGATGGGCTCTATCGGCGGCATCAAGGATCTTTTTAAGGGATAATTAAAAACGAAACGATGAATAAGAATATCTGTATTGTGGCGGGTGCACGACCCAACTTTATCAAGGTGGCACCCGTCATCAGAGCGATTGTAAACGCCCAAAAGAATGGACAGTCCATCAACTACAGCTTGGTTTATGCTGGCTGTGAGGACGATCCTACACTCGAGGACTCTCTCTTCGACGACTTGGAGATAAGTCGTCCTGATATCTATTTAGGTGTGGACTGCGAGAATCTCAACGAACTCACAGGACAGGTCATGTCTAAGTTCGAGCTTTATCTGCAGCAGAATCCTACGGATGTGGTTATAGTGGTCGACGACCTTGCCTCTACCATGGCTGCAGCCATCGTTACCAAGAAGCAAGGCATTCTGTTGGCACATATTGCCGCAGGCACCCGTAGCTTCGACATCACTATGCCCAAGGAAATCAACCGACTGGTTATCGACGGACTGTCTGATATCCTCTTTACTGCGGGTATTTCCAACAACAGCATCGCCAACAAGGAGGGCGCCGAGCTTTCCAAGGTCTATATGGTGGGCAATGTGCTCATCGATAATATCCGTTTTCTGCAGCAGCGCATGAAGCGTCCACAGCTGATGGACGACAAGCAACTGAAGGAGGGACAGTACATCGTGCTGACGCTCAACCGCAAGGCCATCATCAATAATAGCGAGGAGATGCGCAGCTTAGTGTCTGCCGTGGTTTCCTCTGCTCATGAGGCAGGTGTGCCTGTAGTGGCTCCGCTTCGTGGCAAGGCTCGCCAGGAGGTAGAGGCTATGGGCTTGGAGGGTATCATGCTGATAGAGGCTCAGGGCTATTTGGATTTCAGCTATCTCACAGCTCACGCCATGGGCATCGTTACCGACTCAGGAAATGTGGCAGAAGAAGCCACCTTCAACGGTGTGCCTTGTATCACGCTCAATAGCTATACCGAGCATATCGAGACCGTGAAGATCGGTACCAATGTGCTGGTGGGCGAGGATGCTGACCGTCTTGTACTGATGACGAAGGTCTTGCTGAGAGGCGAATGGAAGAAAGCGGGCATTCCCGACAGATGGGACGGAAGATCTGCCGACCGTATCGTCCAGATACTGGTCAATGAATAATGCTTTTCTGGTCAGCTGCAGCCATTCCATGTCCTTAGGAGGGCATTGTTATGGATAAGGCAACAACAGAATTGATGCATAAAAAGAAAAAGGGACAACTGAAACTGTTGCCCCTTTTTCTGTCTTAACTCCTTAACTTCCTCATTTAATACAGACGTTCACGATTTGACTTGATGCGATAAGCATCCGACGTTAATCAGTCCTGCCGGGATAATTGTATTGGTCGAAGTAGACTGGAGTCTTGTTGTTGTACCAGATGCCTTCTACGTTCAGTCCGATAGAGAAATTCTTGTTGACATTGTATTTCACTCCTGCTCCCAGTACATTGGCACCGGCTGCTCCCATGCCATAGCCCAACGGCATGACACCTGTTGCAGGCCAACCCCAGCCATAATAGGGATAACCTCTATAGAGATTGCCGTATCGGCTGTAATTGTTGTTCACGCTCAGTTGACCGTAAACGTAGGCTTCCCAGTGCTCGTTGAACCGATAGCCAAGGATGGCGTACAGGCCTACATCACGATAGCTGTCGCTTCCCCAGAAGGTGTTGTTGAAATAGCCACCGCCTGCTATCCACAACTTGCCGTCCTTGGTGAGCGGAGCCAGATAGGTGGCGTTGATGTTCTGCGAGAAACCGCCCTTGTGTGGCAGGTTCTTGCCAAAGGTGGCAAAGGCAGAAAGGTCGAGCGATACGTTCAGTCCCCGGTGCAGTCCGTAACCATACGTACTGAAGGGCATCATGCTTACGGGATTGTAGAAGAAACTGCTGTCGCCAGCATACACCGACCTGTCGCCAGCATACATCGATTTGCTGTCTGTATCCTGGAATGGAGCCAAAGCCATCAAACTTTTCTTGGCAACGGAGTATTGGGTATTCTTTACCGGCTTACCCTTGTATATGAGAGGCTGTTCGGCCTGGAAGATGGTGTCGCCTGGCAACAGCCAGTCTTCACGTGGATTGTCGCTACTGTGGAGCGGACCGAGATGAACCTGCTGTGCATGAACAGAAGCACAGCAGAGGATGAGCATGAAGAAATATGCTATTTTACTTTTCATAATGATTCAACTTTTTAGGCTTTCGTGAGCCTGATATTCTTGTTATTCACGTACAAACTTACAACTTTTTAGACGAAAGCGGTCAGATGTTTATATTAAAAAACAATAAATAGGAATGTTTTGGTTAAAAAAGCATTACCTTTGTCTTGTAATAATAAAAAGTATGAATATGAGAAGAACTTTTTTGTTTATAATGTACTGTCTGCTTCTGCCTCTGATGGCTTGTGCGCAGACCGATAATGCCGTACCTGATACGGCCGCTTTCCATCAGGATGCCACCTGTCCAGAGGTGCTGATAGAAACAAACATGGGCAATATCCGAGTGGCGCTTTACAACGATACACCTCTTCATCGAGACAATTTCCTGAAGTGGGTGAGGATGGGCTATTATGATGGTTGCATCTTTCAGAGAGTCATCAAGAACTTTATGATTCAGGGCGGCGATCCTGGCACACGAAAGGTGACGCCCGGCAAGGTGGAGCGCTTCGATACTGCCTACACTGTGCCTGCCGAGATACGTTATCCCAAATATTATCACAAGCGCGGACAGCTCTGTGCTGCCCGTGAGGGCGATGACGTGAATCCACAGAAAGCTTCGGCACCTTGCGATTTCTACATCACCTGGGGACGCAATTTCTCTGCACGGCAGATGGAATATCTGGTGCAGAAGATGAAAGGCGAGGACAAGGTGTACGCCATTCCCAATGAGCAAGTGCAGGCTGGATATGTGAAATATGGCGGCGTGCCCCATCTTGATGGTGGCTACACAGTCTTTGGCGAAGTGCTTGAAGGACTGGATGTGGTAGAGAAAATCCAGAATGTGGAGACCGACAAAAGCAATAATGACCGTCCTCTGCAGGATGTTGTTATCATCAAAGCTACGGAAGTCAAAAAATAGACAATATATATAATAAGGTATATAGGGCTGAAAAACGCAATAGGCTTCGATGGCAAACGCAATAGGCTTCGATGTCAGATGAAAGCGGCTTCTATGTCAGATGAAGGCGGCTTCGTTGGCAGATGAGGGCTTCCTGTAGAATTTCCATAGAGCAGAAAATCTTGAAAGATATAAGCATCTTTATGCACGAAAACAATAAATTGCAAGGTTTTGTGTAAAAAATCTGTCAATTTGTTTGGTGGATACAAATAAAAATGCTACTTTTGCAATCGTATAACACAATTGAGGGAATACCCCATTGTAGTAGACAATAAATAAAAGAAAGAACAATGAAGAAGTTTAACGCATACTTTTATAGCTTTTATTTTTACTTTGCAAGCAATTGTAAAGCGGGAAGTTGCGTATAATTTCAACTTAGGATATTAAGATTAAGAAATCTATCGAAACGGTCCCGCTCCTTGGAGAGTGAGGACCGTTTTTCATAACAGATACAAACAATATAGATGAAGAGAATAGCAATACAAGGCGAGTTGGGGTCGTTTCATGACATAGCTGCCCATCAATATTTCGGTGAAGAACAGGTGGAACTGATTTGTTGCGCCACCTTCGAGGAGGTGTTCGAAAACATCAAGCGCGATCCTACAGTCATCGGCATCGTAGCCATCGAGAATACCATAGCGGGCAGTCTGCTCCACAACTATGAGCTTCTGCGCCAAAGTGGAACGACAGTAGTAGGCGAGCACCGACTCCATATAGAGCACAGCATCTGCTGTTTGCCCGATGATGACTGGAGTACACTTCAGGAGGTTCATTCCCATCCTGTGGCATTGATGCAGTGTGGCAGATTCCTCGCCAATCATCCCGACCTGAAAGCTGTAGAGGCTGAAGATACCGCAGGTTCGGCTGCCTTTATTGCCAAGCATCAGGTAAGGGGATGGGCTGCCATCTGCTCAACTTATGCAGCCGAGATGTATGGCATGAAGGTGCTGCAAGAAGGCATCCACGACAATCCGCACAACTACACGCGCTTCCTCGTGGTGAGCAATCCGCAGAAGGCAGCTCTCCTTCGACCCATTGAGAAGGCCAACAAGGCAAGCATCGTCTTCAGCCTTTCCCACGACAAGGGATCGCTCTCCAAGGTGCTTACCATCCTGAGCTTCTACGATGTGAACCTGACCAAGATTCAGTCGCTGCCCGTCATCGGACATGAGTGGGAATATCTCTTCTATGTAGACCTCACCTTCGACAACCTTACCCGATACCGCCAGAGTATTGATGCCATCACACCACTGGTGAAGAAAATCAAGGTTCTCGGCGAGTACGAGGAAAGAGAGTAGGAGTTGAAAAAAGGTATAAAAGTAAAAAAGTAAAAAGGTAAAAGGGTAAAAAGAGCCTTGCTGCCGATTATACTTAACATTCAACACAAAACATTGAACATTAAAAATTAAAACATTAGATAAAATGATACAGCCAGCCAATAGAGTTACCGAGATACAGGAATACTACTTCAGCCGCAAACTGAAAGAAGTAGCCCAGCTCAATGCTGAGGGAAAGGACATCATCAGCCTTGCCATCGGAAGTCCAGATATGCCACCGTCAAAGCAGACCATCGACAAGCTCTGCGAAGTGGCTCAGAAGTCCGACACACATGGATATCAGCCCACAGTGGGCATTCCAGAACTGCGAAAGGCAATGGCAGAATTCTATAAGAGATGGTACGATGTAGACCTCGACTGGGCTACAGAGATACAGCCGCTGATAGGCAGCAAGGAAGGCATTCTGCACGTTACCCTGGCTTTCTGCAATCCTGGCGACGAGGTGCTGATTCCTAATCCTGGCTATCCCACCTATACTGCCATCAATAAGATTTTGGGTACCAAGATAACTTATTATGATCTCAGAGAAGACAATGGATGGCAGCCTGACTTCGAAGCCTTGGAGAAGATGGACCTGAGTCATGTCAAGCTGATGTGGACCAACTATCCCAATATGCCTACTGGAGGCAATGCCCGCATGGAGACTTACGAGCGACTGGTAGAGTTTGCCAAGAAGCACAATATTGTTGTAGTGAACGACAATCCTTACTCACTCATCCTCAATGAGCACCCCATGAGCATCATGCAGGTGCCGGGAGCAAAAGACTGCTGTATCGAATTCAACTCGCTGAGCAAGAGTCATAATATGCCCGGATGGCGTGTGGCGATGATTTCGAGCAACAAGACTTTCATCTCGTGGATTCTCAAGGTGAAGAGTAATATCGACAATGGCTCGTTCCGAGGCATACAATTAGCTGCTGCCGAGGCTATGATAGGTAACAGCGATGAATGGCACCACGAAAACAATATCGACAACTATCGTCGTCGTCGCGACATTGCCGAACAGATCATGGACGTGATGGGCTGTACCTACGACCCCAAGCAGGTGGGCATGTTCCTTTGGGGTAAGATACCTGAGAGCTATGCCGATGTAGAAGACCTGACCGAGAAAGTGCTCCACGAGGCACGGGTGTTCATTACCCCAGGCTTTATCTTCGGAAGCAACGGCAAGCGTTATGTGCGCATCAGCCTGTGTGCCAAGGACGACAAGATGAAGGAAGCCTTGCAGCGCATCAAGAAGCTCTTCGCATAGAGTCTTCACCTTAAAGTAAACAGAAAACATTCACATTAAAAAATATAAAAGATTAAGATATGGAATTAGAATTAGAACCTTTACGTCTTCCCAGTGATCAGGAACGTCCCATCGTAATAGCAGGACCATGTTCTGCCGAAACCGAGGAACAAGTTATGACAACCGCCAAGCAGTTGGCTGAAAAGGGATGCCACATGTTCCGTGCAGGTGTGTGGAAGCCACGTACCAAGCCAGGAGGCTTCGAGGGAAATGGCGAGACTGCTCTTCCCTGGATGAAGCAGGTAAAGGAGGAGACCGGCATGCTGACAGCTACCGAGGTGGCAACACCCGAGCATGTGGAGCTGGCTCTTAAGTATGGCATCGATGTGCTGTGGATAGGTGCCCGCACTTCTGCCAACCCATTCGCCATGCAGGCATTGGCCGACAGTCTGAAAGGTGTCGATGTGCCTGTGTTGGTCAAGAACCCTGTCAATCCCGACCTGGAACTTTGGATAGGAGCCTTGCAGCGTATCAATCAGGCAGGTATCAAGCGATTGGGAGCTATCCATCGTGGTTTCTCAAGCTTCGACAAGAAGATCTATCGCAACCTGCCTATGTGGCAGATTCCTATCGAACTGCATCGCCGCATTCCTCAGTTGCCTATCGTCTGCGACCCAAGCCACATCGGTGGACGTCGCGACTTGATAGCACCATTGTGTCAGCAGGCTATGGATCTCGGTTTTGATGGTCTTATCGTCGAGAGCCACTGCAGTCCTGACGATGCATGGAGCGATGCCAAGCAGCAGGTTACTCCCGATGTGCTCGACTACATTCTCAGTCTGCTTGTCGTTCGCGATGAGCACTACTCTACAGAGGGACTGCATCAGTTGCGTGGACAGATCGACGAACTGGACAATCAGTTGATGGAGCTTTTGGCAAAGCGCATGCGTGTGTGCCGTGAGATTGGTACATACAAGAAAGAGCACAATATGACAGTTCTGCAGACCAACCGCTACAACGAGATTCTCGACAAGCGTGCTGCTCAGGCTTCACTCTGTGGCATGAGTCCAGAGTTTGCTGCCCAGATATTCGAGCACATCCACGAGGAGAGTGTTCGCCAGCAGTTGGAAATCTTGAACCAGAAGTAATTCATACGCTTCGTTCTTTACTTATAAAGAGATATGAAAATATTGATAATGGGAGCAGGCAAGATGGGAAGTTTCTTCATCGACCTGCTCAGCTTCGACCACGAGGTGGCCGTATACGAGAAGGATGCCAAGCGGTTGCGCTTTACCTACAACTGTCTGCGCTTCACCAAGTTGGAGGAGATAGCCGAGTTCAAACCCGAGCTCGTCATCAATGCCGTGACGGTGAAGTACACCTTGCCTGCCTTTGAGGAGGTGTTGCCCTGGTTGCCCAAGGACTGTATCATCAGCGATATAGCCAGTGTGAAGACAGGCCTGCACGAGTTTTATACGAAGAGTGGTTTCCGTTTTGTCAGCACGCACCCGATGTTTGGTCCTACCTTTGCCAATCTGAATCAGTTGTCAGAGGAGAATGCTGTCATCATCAAGGAAGGCGACTATATGGGCAAGATATTCTTCAAGGATCTGTACCAGCAGTTGGGACTCAACATGCACGAGTACACCTTCGACGAGCACGACCAGACCGTGGCTTACTCGCTGAGTATTCCTTTTGCCAGCACTTTCGTTTTTGCTGCTGTGATGAAGCATCAGGATGCACCTGGTACTACTTTCAAACGTCACATGAACATTGCCAAGGGCGTACTCAACGAGGACGACTATCTGTTGCAAGAAGTTCTCTTCAACCCCTATACTTCAGGACAGTTGAGTCAGATTCGTGAGGAGCTTGCCGAGCTGATCGATATCATCGACCATAAGGATGCCGGTCGCATGAAGGCTTTCCTCACCAAGATACGCAATAACGTAAAGGAAGATATTGAAATAAAGAATTAGAAAAAGTCGGAAGGCCTCTTCTTTGTACCAATTCCAATAGATCCCTCCAGTTTCACGTACTGTCGTTTCGTATCTTCGATATCGTATTTCGTGAGTGCCTTTGGCTTGTTGCCGAAGACTATTTATTTAGGGTCTGCTGAATTAATTCAGCAGACCCTAATTAAATGCAAAGATACTGCTTTTCTAAAATTAGGGGCATAGAGTGGGGTAAATCTTATAAAATTAGGGGCATAGAATGAGGAAAACTTTCTAAAATTAGGGGCTAAGGTTAAACAATAAGGATTATTTCGTTGTGAATTTTGGGCGGGATGACTCGCCTTTTTTTATTATCATTTGGAGATTATTTCTACTTGTTTAATTGGATTTCCAATATTGTATCTTGCGAAAGTTGAGTTACATCAAATGTTGGATATATTCATCCAGCTCTTTGGGTTTTCCGTCCTTTTCACACAGTTTTGACAGCATACGTTTACGCGACATGGAAATGTCGGGCAAGTTGCATTGCATGAAGCAACTGATGGCAGAGGGGGAGAAGTGCAGTCTTGTCAGCAGGCAAATACGATATTCCTTTTTGCTTAGTTTCAATTTGATATTTGCCAAAGATGGAATCATTCCCTCAAGGGTTTCTTCTAAGTTATCCCAGGTTTCGTCAGTGATTTTCTCTTGCGGATGACATTCTATATAAGCCAGTTTCTTATACACAAATGTATCCATCAGTTGTTTGTTTATCTCGACAAGATTACGTCCGGAATGAATGCTTTCGTATTGATTAATTTCTTTTTGGAGATTTTCTATGACAGCCTCTTTTTCTTTGATGAGAGCCGCTATTTTTGTTTCGTTCAAGTTTTTCAGATGAGCCAGTTCTGTCTTTGTAGTTTGCAATTTGAGAATGCTGGCTTTGTATAGGCGTTGAGCCACCAATAGCTTATGGTTTCTCTTCCTGATGTTTTTTCTGTAGATATAAACAGCCGATAATAAAATCAAGCAACTGCTTATAATAATAAGGTATATTGTATTTAGTCTTTGCTTTGCCTTATATTCTGCTTCTTTAGCCAGTTTTTGATTTCTGCTATAGTCATACATAGCCTGCATTTGTTGCAACTGAGTGTTTCGTGTTTCGATTAAATCAGAATCATTATATTCAGAACTTAATAAAGCATATTTTGCAGCTAAAGCAAAATTATTAATTTTATAGTAATATTTTGCTAATCCTTTAGTGGCATCACATTTATTACTAAAAGATTTAGCTAAAATTAAACTTTCTTGAAAGCTTATATAAGCAGAATCTAACTGATTATCAAACAAATAAAACAGACCTTGATTATATAGTAAATATGCATTTGAATCTTCATAATTAGAGTTACCTGAAAAATTTGTCTTCTTGTATACATCAAAAGCCTCTTTTGCTTTTAAATAGTCATTTATTTTGATATAATATGGATAATTTGAACCAAAAGCAAGCTTAGCATAATAATCATAACCATATTTACTAAATAAATTGGCAGCATGAAGGTTACAAGATATTACAGTATCATTTGAATCTAAATCTATATAAGAATTCATATAACATAGCAAAGCGTTTAAAGTATCTTTTGCCATATAGGCATATTTTGTAGCTTTATTATATGCAAAAAGTTCTTGGCTAAATAAGTGCTGTTTCTCAAATAAGACTCCCATCTGTCCATACACCCTATATAGTGTAGCGTAGTCACAATTTTGACTAGCAGTATCAGCTAATTCCGTAGCCTTATTATAATAATCCAATGCTAATGGAGCTTCATGTAAATCCCTATAAACACACCCCAACATATAGTAAGCAAGCATACGCTCATTAGCAGAGCCATGATTATTGTAATAATTTATCACATTTTTCATGATACTATCTGAAGTAAAAGGTATATCCGCTTTGTTCATCGCCTTATGATAGAGCAATTCATAGCGCATACGTTGAGCTTTAGAAAAGTTGTCAAGCTGTGGCTTGGCCTTATCCAATAGTTTGATAGCAACTTTTGCCGAATCATCGTCTATATTCATGATGCTGTCAGCTTGCTGCAACAAGTCATCATATTGCTTGTCGCCATGACAACCAACAAGCACAAATAAGGACACAATTGCTAAAAGTACTAACGGAAGTTTTTTCATTTTTTCTATATATTTATCTTATGCAAAGATAATATAATTATCGGAAAAATGCAAATTGATGTGGTTGTTTTTCTTTCAGAAAACTCTATTTTAGCTTTAATTTAAATGAAACTATCCTCTTGTTGATTTTTGTGAAGTTTTTATAATTATCTGTTTTATAGTGACTTATAGGACCTTTGTGAATTCTTGTGAATTTTTCATAGCCTTTTCCTTATAATTTTTCAGAAAGATCAGATTATCTTTGCACCATTATTTTTAATATGATAAGATAGAGTATATGGAAAATAATTTTTGTAAGCGTGTTTCATTGTTAACTCTTGGCCTTCTGCTGACGTATATCAGTGTATTTGCCCAAATTCATCTACAGATATTTGTAAAGGATAGCAAACAACAAGCCGTTGAGCGTGCTGAAGTAAGTGTGCAGTACGGCGACTCAATAGTGGACTTTGGTATTACCGCAAAAGGCGTTTTTACTGCTACTGTGCCTTCGGCTGGCATTTACAGCATACAGGCATCCTGTGTGGGATACACTCCTGTAAGTATTTCGAAGGAGGTGACGCAAGAAAGCAAGGTTGTACTGGTAATGACCGAACAATCCATCCTACTTGACGAGGTTTCTGTGACAGCTAAGAAAGTACCACAAACCACAGCTACAGGTACAGTATATACTCTTTCGCAGAACGCCAAGGAATGTGGCAATCCCTTTAAGGCCTTGTCGGAAATACCCTTGCTGAGAGTAGATATTTCTGGTCAGACCGTACAGACGGCCGATGGCGACAGTCCACTTATTCTTGTTGATGGCAAATTGTTTAATTCGGGCATTGCACCTATCGACCCCTCACGCATAGAGTCGGTGGAGCTGTCGGAAGTGGTTAGTGCTCGTTATCTGCAAATGGGAGTGACCAAGATTCTCAACATCCGACTACGCAAGGACACGCCTTGGTATTCATTCACCGAACTTCGCACTCGCCATGACATTCCATCTATGTATGGCTTTGGAGCTGGAAGATTTGAGATAGGAAAGAAAAAGTTCGCCATCTCTGGATATGTCGGCCTTACCTATCAGCGCCATGACAAGACAAACTACGAAATCAATGAAAGCAATGAGGGAGTTATAAAAGACAGAAACGGTGAGAGTAAGAATAGGTCTGATGAACAGGAAGGCTATTTGTTGCTGAAGTGGACACCAAACTCGTCTGATTACTTTTCAGCCATATTCAGAGGACTCAATACCGACATCAGAAACAAAGCTCACTTTGATGGTCAGTATACCACCGAAAATACTAGCAATTTGTTTCAGAACGACCAATCGGAGATAACCTCCAATGGTGGCATGCTAGGTTCTATCTATTACGAGCATACCTTCAAGGACAACAGTATATTGTCATCATATGCAAAATATAATTATGGCTTCTCTTATGCCAATCAGGAGAACGTGGAAAAGATAACAGACAACATCTTACCCACCATAGTGGACTATAACTCAAGGAGAGACCAATATGAGGTATCTCTAGACTATGACAGTGGTGAAAAAAAATATGGAAACATAACTTCGGGCGCCAGCATGGAGTATACCATGGATAAGGACTACAACTATGTAGCCACACCTACAGAAAAACTTGGTACTAAACGACTGAATAGTTTTGCCTATGCATCTTATGCCAACGGAATAGGCAAGCTGTACTATATGGCTTCGGTGGGTGTACAATTGTTGGGTATATCTACCGATGCTGACAAAACTACGCATTGGCGCCCCAAGGCTTCGGCCAGTCTGTCATGGCAATTGCCTCATCAGCAAGTGTTACGAGCAAGCTATTATCTCACCAACAGCCTCCCGGAGAGTAATCAGCTGACTACTTACAACACTTCCACAAACCCTTGGTACAGGATAGAGGGAAACCCATATCTGGTACCTGTAATGATACAAAATATCGACTTGAAGTATGACAAGTCGATAGGTGACTTTATGATTCGTGTATATAGTAGTCATAATCGGTATAACAAAATGATAGAGTCGTATGTAAGAACAGAGGATAACATACAGATAGAGTTGTACCGAAACAATGGTACCTATATTGGTACTAATGTAGGTTCTTATATTTCCTATCGTGCCAAGTCGTTTAAGGCTTCTTTCTCAGCTGAGTATAACTGGGATAAATATAATGGTCAATCGGCTAAGGGATATGTCGACCTCAATGGACATGTACGTTGGGATTTTGGAAAATTTTTCCTCTATTCTACCTTCAACTGGCAGAACAAAAGTTACACGGCTATCAGCCATACAGAGTATCACAACCCAATAGAAGCCCATGTTCAACTGGCATGGCAAATAACCAAACAGCTATACGCATCCATAGCCATGCCATATTATTGGGGCACCAGGAGCCAGACCAACATAACGGAAATGACAGGGTATTCGATGAAAAATAAAATACGATTTAAGAGCGAAAGCCTGAGACCATGGTTGCTTGTCTCATGGACTCTTTATAAAAATTCTAAGCTTAGGATTGACGACAGAAATCCTGATATGTAAAATGGCATTTCCTATTACTTTTCAGCACGACAGCATGCAATGCGGCATAGCCTGTCTGCAGATGATATGCAAGCATTTCGGCAAGAAGTTTTCTCTCGACTTCCTGTCGAAGTTGTGCTTTGCTACTAACGAGGGTGTGTCCTTGTTAGGCATAAATGATGCAGCCAACAAACTGGGGCTCAAGACACTCTGTGTCAAGGCAAGCATGAATGAACTTGACCAAATATCGCTGCCTGCGATTTTACATTGGAACCAAAAACATTTTGTAGTACTATACAAAATAAAGAAAGGTAGAAAGTATTACATTGCCGACCCAGGAAAAGGATTGACAACCCATACCAACAAAGAGATGCAAGAGCACTGGCTAAGCACTAATTCGAAAGGCGTGGTCATGATGTTGGAGCCTGCCTCTCACTTCTATGATACAAAAAATGCATCAGGAACAAATGAAAAAGAAATTCATTCTTTTAGATTTCTCTATGGATATGTAAGGCGTTATTATAAATATTTCGGGATGATAGCCGTCGGATTAGCTTTGGGAAGCATCATACAATTGGTGTTGCCTTTCCTTACTCAAGCTATTGTTGACAAGGGTATCAAACATCAAGACCTCAATATTATTTTGCTTATCCTGTTTGGGCAACTCATGCTTACAATAAGCCGTACTGTCATCGACTTCTTGCGTAGGTGGATATTGCTGCGTATCAGCATGAAAATCAATATATCGCTCATCAGCGATTTCTTTATCAAGTTGCTAAAGTTGCCAATGTCATTCTTTGATACAAAGCTTATGGGAGACTTGATGCAACGCATGAATGATCATGGTAGGGTAAACAACTTCTTGACACAAAATGTACTTAATATAGTGTTTTCGTTGCTTACGCTTATTGTGTTTAGTGTTGTACTTGTAATATATGACAAACTCGTCTTTTTGGCCTTTTTGATTGGTAGTATGCTTTACGGAGTATGGGTTGCTTTGTTTCTTAAACGTCGAAAAGTGATAGATTACGAATTGTTTGAGCAACAGGCCATCAACAACAATCGTACATACGAATTTATAACGTCGATGCAGGAAATAAAATTGCAAGATTGTGAGCAACGAAAACGTCAGGAGTGGGAGCATATACAGAAAGATTTATTCAAAATACAACAAAAATCACTTCGACTGCAACAACAAGAAGAAGCTGGGGGTATTTTTATTAACGAACTCAAGAATATAGCCATCACGGTGATGTCCGCTGCTGCTGTTATAGAAGGGAATATGACACTGGGCATGATGTTGGCCGTGCAATATATAATAGGACAACTCTGCTCACCCGTGGAACAGCTGATGGATTTCTTTTATTCCATACAAGATGTAAAGATAAGCCTGGAACGTATCAATGAAATACATAGCATGGAAGATGAAAACGGAAAAGCAGGACTGCTCACCTCAATAGAACAAAAGAGTAAAGGCATCAATATACAGAATGTGATATTTAAGTATAATCCACATGTCTTAACAAAGACTATAGATCATGTTGATATACAGATACCACAAGGAAAAGTAACTGCCATAGTCGGGGCTTCTGGAAGCGGAAAGACAACGCTTATCAAACTAATCCTTGGGTATTATTCAGTCATTGAAGGACGGATATGTATAGGTAGTACCAACATCAACGATGTAAACAAACAGTGGTGGCGACGTCAATGTGGTGTAGTGATGCAAGACGGTGTAATATTCTCGGAAAGTATTGCCAGAAATATAGCCGTGGATGATGCTGAAATAGACCAAGTACGATTGTTGGAAGCTGCAAAGATTTCCTGTATCTTTGATTATGTTATGGGGCTTCCTTTGAAATTCGACACAAAAATTGGTAGAGATGGAATTGGACTAAGCCAAGGTCAAAAACAACGCATACTGATAGCAAGGGCTGTATATAAGAACCCAGAATATATTTTTTTGGATGAGGCAACCAATTCGCTTGATGCCAATAATGAGCGAAAAATTGTAGAAAGCCTTGATCGTTTTTATAAGGGAAAGACTGTGGTTATTGTTGCTCATCGTCTTAGCACGGTAAAGAATGCAGACCAAATAGTTGTAATAGATCATGGTAAGGTCGTGGAAACGGGAACCCACGATACTCTAACTCTAAAAAAAGGAGCTTATTTTCAGCTGGTAAAGAATCAATTGGAACTTGGAAATTAAATAAAACTATCAATAAAAACGGTTTTTGTTTGTATCTTTCGGAAAATTTGTTTAAATTTGCCATGTCATTTGGTATTTTGCTGTTCTTACATAGCAGTATCAAGATAAGAGAGATTTCAGATATAGAAAATATGGGCAACTAAACGTTGTTCTGATACTTGTAAGGAAATATTGTAGTGTTATAAAAAATACAGAAATGAAAAAGTACATACCTTATTTACTTAAATTCGCATTCATGATTTTTGCAATTTTTCCTGCAATCAAACATGAATGGCTGGCTATAAGCATGGGAGTCATAGCCTTGGCAATACCTTTGGTTTGCTTTGTCTGGTGCTGGATTTCCGATAGTGTGATGAAGGCATTTGAGCATACTCGCGAAGACAGTATCTATAATGTGATGATTTCATTGATAGGATTTATCATATACTATTCCGTTTATGATAGCCTGCTGCTGTGGACCATTATTTTGGCGTTTCAATTACTCGACTTCTATTATGAATATTCTTCTCAGAAAGACCACAAGCAATAACTCTATTTTCACAAATGGGGAAAGTTGAGTTAATATAAGGATGGCAGGATTGATATTCTTGCTATCCTTTTGGGGTATTTTTATATCTTTGCACAATCTTTTATAATAAAGTCATCAACATGAAAAAAATCATTTATATTATTTCAATTCTTTTCGTAGCAATTGTTATTACAACTATTGCATATGCTTTATTTGATTTTAATCATGAAAATTTGATAATAATTTTCTTTTCATCTTTAATTTCAATTATCATTACGGAATATGTTAGAAAAAGTTTTCTTGACTAACATTAATTGGGTAAGTTTTCATGGTTACTATAAAAGTATTAATTGAATAATAAGCATTAAATGAAACTCGAAAAAATGCAAAACAATATGATTTTCAACAAAAAAATAGTGTGGAGGATTTGGAGTATATGGTTATTCCTTAACCTAAGTTTGTTGATTATTGCAAGTAGGCAAACGGCTGAAGCAGGTAGCAGAATCGCCTGTATATATCCTTTTAATTACCACATGGCTAATACAAGTTTGTGGGCTTATGACATTACGGAATTTATAGGCTATGCATTGGTTATACCACCTGTTGTGGCTTTTCTGTTTCAAAGATTTAAGAGATCAGAAAAGGATAAGTTTTGCCAAATGATGATATTTGCTTTTAAAACCTATATCATATATTGCTTTGGCTTTGTTGTGATAGCTTATTGGGATGACTCTGCCATTATAGAGTTTTACCTTACGATAGCCAAGGCCATAGCCATGATGATAGTTACCTACTATGTGGCATATTAAATGTGGTTCTGATACTTGTAAGAATTTAATTTGTTGTGTATATAAAAATAAACAGAAATGGAAATGTACATACCTTATTTACTTAACTTCGCTTTACTGAAGTTTCGCAAATAGGGAAGTTATAGAAGTTAAAGTCATATGCTTTATGGCTAAATAGTCGACAAAAAGTTCACTTTTTATTTTGTTTTGTCTTCGATTTGCTGTAACTTTGCACCCGCAAACTACAATTTGATAAAAGTTGTTTTCTAACTGATTAAAAGATTAGATTATGAGTGAACAGATTGAGCAACAGAATAACAAGGTGCAGACAACAGCAGAGAAAACAACTGCGGCTGCAGAACAGGTGGCTGGTTTCCAGGTGGTAAACGAGGGCTTCACTACACGTGAGGCTATTGAGGAAGCCAAGCGATGCCTCCATTGTAAGGTGCCACAATGTAAGAAGGGATGTCCTATCGGAAATGATATCCCCGACTTTGTGCATGAACTTTCCATGGGTAATATGGGTGCGGCTATGTCTATCATCAATGCCAAGAGCAACCTTCCTGCTATCTGTGGACGTGTGTGTCCTCATGAGAAGCAATGCCAGGGCAACTGTGTGCTGGGCAAGAAGGGAAAACCTGTACAGATAGGCAAGTTGGAGCAGTTTGTTGCCGACTTTGATACCACGATGAACCTCTCTCGCGAGAAGCTTCCACAGAAGACTCGTGGACGTGTGGCTGTCATCGGTTCAGGTCCTGCCGGACTTACTGTTGCTGGTGATTTGGCACGTCAGGGCTTTAATGTCACGATCTTCGAAGGACAGGCCGAGCCTGGTGGTGTGCTGATGTATGGCATTCCTGAATATCGACTGCCCAAGGCCGTGGTACGTGCCGAGGTGAGCAAGATAGAGGCTCTCGGTGTACAGTTTATCACCAACTGCATGGTGGGTGAGAACAACGTGACTATAGACAGTCTTTTCCGTGCTGGCTACGATGCCATTTTCATGGGAACAGGAACCAGCGTACCTCAGAATATGGACTCTACACCTGGTGCCAAGTTGCATGGTGTGAGCCAGAGTACTTATTTCCTGCACAATGTCAATGCCTATAACGAGGGAGCCTTGACACGCGACATGGTGCCTCTTCGTGATGGAGAGAAGGTGGGTGTGATAGGTGGAGGAAATGTGGCCATGGATGCTGCACGTACTGCTATTCGCCTGGGTGCTGATGTGACAGTGCTCTATCGCAAGACACAGGAAGAGATGCCTGCCATACAGAGTGAGTATGATGAGGCTGTGAAGGAGGGTGTCAAGTTTGAATGGAAAACTACTGTCGAGGCTTTCCTCAAGGGTAAGAACGGAAGACTGGGAAGCTGTGTACTCAATACTCCAGAAGGTGAGCGTGTAGAGAAATTCGACCGCATCTACTTGGCCATCGGATCACGTCCTGCCAACCGTGTAGTCTCTACTACTGCTGGTATCGAGGTTGACGAGAAAGGTTATGTCAAGGTGGTGGAGCGTCCTTTTGGTATGACCACCCGCAGAGGTGTGTTTGCCGGAGGCGACGTGGTTCATCGTCCTCAGACCGTGGTGCTTGCCATGAAGGCTGCCAAGGAGGTGGCTCAGGGTATTGCTCAATATGTCGATGCCATCAAGTTGCTCGAAGAGGCAAAGCGCATCGAGAAGAGCGGCACGACAGACGTAGAATAACGTTATAGACTTTTAAATCGCATTAATATCTCCCAAAACTCATTGGTGGTTTTGGGAGATATTATTTTTTTATTTACTTTTGTAGGCATAACTCTACTTATGTAAGTTGTAGAAGTTCAATAAGATAAAACGAAAAACGAATGAAGAAGACTATATTGATGATCGTGTTGGTATGTTGGGCTGTGGCAATGGTCAGGGCACAGAAAACCTGCGTCATAGCCAATGCCGAAGACCATGTGCCTGTGCGTGAAGCATTGATTCATACCGATAACAATCATTGGGCACGTACCGACTACAGAGGTTACTGGACCATGAAGTATCAGTTTGACAGTGCTACGGTGTCGAAACCGGGCTTTCTGAAGACTACCATCTATCTGAAGAATCTCCCCGATACGGTGTTTCTGCTGCCGCAGAGCCACCAACTCAGAGAGGTGGAAGTATGGGGAGAGAATATGCCTGGCATCAAAGGCATTCAGAACGATGCGCACCGGCAGGCTGAGATAGGTGGGGCAAATGCTCCCAGCGGAGCGAGCTTCGACTTGGCCAAGATGCTTGACAAGAGGGGCAGACGTGACAGCAAGCATCTGCGAGAGGCTCAAAAGATATTCGGCGAGATGGATCGCAAAGACCCTATTGTGGCTGCCTACGAGAAGGCCACAGGAAAGAAATATCAGGCTAACGGCAGTATGATGAAGTCGAGCGTGGAGCCTATAGAACCTCGCCAGCAACCTGCCGTTGCATCTGATGCAGAAAAGGCAAAAGCTGCAGGAGAAAGAAATGGGCAAGGCAATGTGCCGGAAAAGAATCCCGGCAAGGAGCAAGGTAAAGGAAAAAACAAGGAACAAGGGAAGGAGCCGCTTCCTGTAAATGAAGAAAAAACGTCAAAAAAGGTACGCGTGTCGGTAGAACAGTCGGTAAGTATCCTAAAGTGACAGATTTGACGTGCTTTTTTGGTTACTAATATAGGGTTTTCGGAATTATTTTCGTAACTTTGCAGCCAAAATAAAAAAAGAATTTAAAATGTTTGAAAATTTAAGTGATAGACTGGAACGATCCTTCAAGATTCTGAAGGGTGAGGGTAAGATAACCGAAATCAACGTGGCAGAGACCATGAAGGACGTACGCCGTGCTTTGCTCGACGCCGACGTCAACTTCAAGGTAGCTAAGGAATTCACCAACAAGGTGAAGGAAAAGGCACTTGGTATGAATGTGCTCACGGCTGTAAAGCCTGGTCAGTTGATGGTAAAGTTGGTTCACGACGAGCTGGCTGAGTTGATGGGAGGCGAGGAAGCTCCTCTGAAGCTCGAAGGTCATCCTGCCATCATTCTGATGAGCGGTCTGCAGGGTTCGGGTAAGACCACCTTCAGTGGAAAGCTCGCCAATATGCTCAAGACCAAGAAGGGCAAGAAGCCATTGCTCGTGGCCTGCGACGTTTATCGTCCTGCTGCTATCGACCAGTTGAAGGTGGTAGGAGAGCAAGTGGGTGTTCCTGTATACAGTGAGCCTGAGAACAAGGATGTTTGTGTCATTGCCGACCATGCCATCCAGCAGGCTAAGACCAATGGCAACGATGTTGTCATCGTGGATACTGCCGGTCGTCTGGCCATTGACGAGCAGATGATGAACGAGATCAGCGGTCTTAAGAATCATCTTCGTCCCGACGAGACTCTCTTCGTAGTTGACTCGATGACTGGTCAGGATGCTGTCAATACAGCCAAGGAGTTTAACGACCGTCTTGATTTCAATGGCGTGGTTCTTACCAAGCTTGATGGTGATACCCGTGGTGGTGCTGCTCTCAGTATCCGCACTGTGGTGACCAAGCCTATCAAGTTTATCGGTACTGGCGAGAAGATGGAGGCTATCGACGTGTTCCATCCTGCCCGTATGGCCGACCGTATTCTCGGTATGGGTGACGTGGTTTCGTTGGTAGAGCGTGCTCAGGAGCAGTTCGACCTTGAGGAGGCAAAGAAACTGGAGAAGAAGATTCGCAAGAATCAGTTCGACTTCAACGACTTCTATGCTCAGATACAGCAAATCAAGAAGATGGGTAATATCAAGGATTTGGCAGGTATGATTCCTGGTTTAGGCAAGGCCATCCGTGATGTGGATATTCCTGATGATGCATTCAAGAGCGTTGAGGCTATCATTCAGAGTATGACTCCTAAGGAGCGTTCTAACCCAGGTATCCTCAATACCAGCCGTCGACAGCGTATCGCCAAGGGCTCGGGTACCAATATCCAGGAGGTGAACAAGCTGATCAAGCAGTTCGACCAGACCCGCAAGATGATGCAGATGATGACTGGTGGCGGAATGGCAGGCATGATGAGCCGCATGAAGGGTATGAAGGGAATGCCCGGTATGCCAAAGATGCCAGGAATGTGATAACACATAACATTGATTATTTAATATTGAATGAAATGCAACTGATAGACGGAAAGGCTACGGCGAATGCCATTAAGGAGCAGATAGCCGAAGAGGTGGCACAAATTGTTGCCAACGGAGGAAAACAGCCACACCTGGCTGCTGTACTCGTAGGACATGACGGAGGCAGCGAGACCTATGTCAAGAATAAGGTGCTTGCCTGTGAGAAGTGTGGATTCAAGTCGACCCTTATTCGCTACGAGGACGACGTGACCGAGGAAGAGTTGTTGGCCTGTGTGGACAAGCTGAACAAGGATGAAGATGTAGATGGCTTCATCGTGCAACTGCCTCTTCCTGCCCATATTGACGAGCAGAAAATCATCATGGCCATTGATTATCGCAAGGATGTGGACGGTTTTCATCCCATCAATGTAGGTCGCATGGCTATAGGTCTGCCTTGTTTCATCTCTGCCACTCCGTTGGGTATTCTTACCCTGTTGCAGCATTATCATATTCCTACCAGTGGCAAGAAGTGTGTAGTGCTTGGCAGAAGCAACATCGTGGGCAAGCCTATGGCGCAACTCATGATGCAGAAACAGTGGGGTGATGCTACCGTAACGGTTTGCCATTCTCACTCTGCCAACCTGAAAGAGGAATGCCGTGAGGCGGATATCATCATTGCAGCTATCGGAAAGCCCAACTTCGTTACAGCCGATATGGTGAAAGAGGGAGCTGTGGTGATAGATGTTGGTACAACCCGCGTGCCTGATGCTGCCCGTAAGAGTGGCTTCCGTCTGAATGGTGATGTCAAATTTGACGAGGTGGCAGAGCGTTGCTCTTATATCACCCCTGTTCCTGGTGGTGTAGGTCCTATGACCATCTGCTCGCTGATGAAGAATACATTGGCTGCAGGAAAGAAGGAATTCTACAAGTAGCAATATACTTGATTTTTTATAACTCTCTAATTTGTTGGAGGCCGAGTGTAGTGATGCACTCGGTCTTTTTTTTTGTTTCCCTAACTCCAGAACTTACTGAAACTCTCTATATATAATAAATAATGTTCGCGCGCGTAGAAGCATGGAAAAACTTGTGTTTTAACTTGAGAATGTAAATAGACTGGGAGGTTGTGATAGGATGTGAATAATCGGTGTGAAAGTCCTAAAGTTATTTTGCAATCGTACAAAAAGAAGAAAATATGTGCTTTTTTTCCAGTTTTCACGGGATAAATGTAAAATATTATGGGAAAAGTTTGGTAGTTAAGTTTTTTTTTTATTACTTTGCACTCGATTTCAAAAATGTGCAATGTGTTGCGCAATAATAAAGATTTCAATAACATTTTTAATAAATTAATTTTTAGAGAGACATGAAAAAGTTAGGTTTATTGTTTGCTGCCGCTGCAATGGCAGTTTCAGTAAATGCTCAGACAGTTACTGAGAGCAAGACATTTGACAACTTCTACATCGGCATCAACGGCGGTGCTCAGGTAAAGACTACTGGCGAGAGCTGGATGAACAACCTGAACTCAAACGCTGGCCTTCGTATCGGTCGCTGGTTCACTCCAGTATTCGGTTTGGCTGCTGAGGGTAATGTTTACTTCAACGATCACTGCAAGCACTACATGCCACAGTCTAAGACTTTAGCTCGCTACATGAACGTAGGTTTGATCGGTACTGTAAACTTGAGCAACTGGTTTGCTGGTTACAAGGGTGAGCCACGTTTGTTCGAGGTTGTTCCTGTATTCGGCTTCGGTTGGGGTCACACATTCGGTACAGCTGCTGGTGATAATGAAAAGGAGCTCAACGCTCTTACTTCTAAGGCAGGTATCGACTTCACATTCAACCTGGGCAAGGCTAAGGCATGGCAGGTATATGTTGAGCCTTCTATGAACTGGGCTTTGAACGGCTATGGCTATGAGGGTGTTGCTTACGACATCAACAAGTCTGCATTCCAGTTGAACGCTGGTATCGTTTACAAGTTCAAGAACTCTAACGGTTCTCACAACTTCACAATCGCTCAGCTTCGCGACCAGAACGAGATCGATGGTTTGAACAGCCAGATCAACAGCCTTCGTGGTGACTTGAACGACAAGGACGCTCAGCTTTCTGCTAAGGACAAGCAGATCAAGGATCTTCAGAATGCTCTCGACGAGTGCAACAAGAAGCCTAAGTATGAGAAGCCAGCTACTGCTACAAACTTGCAGCCAACTGTATTGTTCCGTCAGGGCAAGGCTGTTGTAGACAAGAGCCAGATGCCTAACATCGAGTTGATCGCTCAGTATATGAAGAATCACCAGGATGCTAAGGTTGAGATCAAGGGTTACGCTTCTCCAGAGGGTAACAAGGACTTCAACCAGGCTCTTTCTCAGAAGCGTGCTGACGCTGTTAAGAACGTACTCGTAAAGAAGTACAAGATCGCTGCTGATCGTTTGACTACTAAGGGTATGGGCGCAACAGACAAGCTCTTCAAGCAGGTTGAGTTCAACCGTGTATCTACTTTCAACGACAACGCTGTTGCTGAGTAATTGAAAGCAATACGCTAAAAACGATATTGAATAATATCAAAATAGGGAATCCCTAAGGCTTCGGTCTTAGGGATTTTTTTTGTTTATAGTAACTGATTGATATGTAAATGTAGCAAATGTCTTATAGATTGTAAGTATTATAGGTTATTTTTGTAACAAAATACGCGTATTTGTGAAAGTTTATACGAAATTTGTTGGCTATTACATAAAAACTCAGTATCTTTGTAGGCAAAATAAACGAAGATACAAAAATGATGAAACATCCATTAAGAAGTAGTGTCTGTACTGAAGGCAGAAGAATGGCAGGTGCCCGTGCACTCTGGGTAGCTGCTGGTATGAAACATGAGCAGTTTGGCAAACCTATTATTGCCATTGTGAACAGCTTTACACAGTTTGTTCCAGGTCATACTCATCTTCATGAAATCGGTCAGATTGTCAAGAAGGAAATAGAAGCAATGGGTTGCTATGCAGCCGAATTCAATACGATAGCTGTAGACGACGGTATTGCAATGGGTCACGATGGTATGTTGTATTCACTTCCAAGCCGTGATATCATCGCCGATTCTGTAGAGTATATGGTAAATGCACATAAGGCTGATGCCATGATTTGCATCTCCAATTGTGACAAGGTGACTCCGGGTATGCTGATGGCTTCTATGCGTCTGAACATCCCTACTGTATTCTGTTCGGGTGGCCCTATGGAGGCAGGACGATGGAAAGGCGAGAATGCCGACCTGATCACTGCAATGATCAAGGGTGCTGACACCAGTGTCTCTGATGAGGAGATGACTCAGATAGAGCAGTGTGCATGTCCTGGATGCGGTAGTTGCTCGGGTATGTTTACTGCCAATTCCATGAACTCTCTTACCGAGGCTATCGGTCTGAGCCTTCCTGGCAATGGTACCATCCTGGCTACTCACAAGAACCGCATTCAGCTCTTCAAGGATGCAGCACGTCAGGTGGTTAAGAATGCTTATGCTTATTATCAGGATGGCGACGAGAGTGTATTGCCACGCAATATCGCTACCCGTGATGCATTCCTCAATGCCATGACTTTGGATATCGCCATGGGCGGAAGTACCAATACCGTGCTTCACCTGTTGGCTGTGGCTCAGGAGGCTGGCGCCGACTTCAAGATGGAGGACATCGATCAGTTGAGCCGCAAGGTGCCTTGTCTCTGCAAGTTGAGTCCTAACACTCAGAAGTACAGTGTGCAGGAGTGCAACCGTGCAGGAGGAATCATGGGTATATTGAATGAGCTCAACAAGGGAGGACTTATCAACGGCTCTGTAATGCGAGTTGATGGTCATACTCTTGACGAACAGATGAAGAAATATGATATCACCACTGGTCAACTCGACCCAGAAGCCGACAGAATCTATCATTCTGCACCTGGTCGTAAGTTCTCTACCCAGATGGGTAGTCAGGATGCTCAATGGGAGAGCCTGGATACCGACCGTGAGAATGGTTGTATTCGCGATTTGGAGCATGCTTATACCAAGGATGGTGGTCTTGCTGTGCTGTTTGGCAATATTGCCCAGAACGGTTGTGTGGTAAAGACTGCCGGTGTAGACCCTGTGCTTTGGCATTTCGAGGGTCCTGCCGTATGCTTCGACTCTCAGGAGGATGCCTGCGAGGGAATCTTGGATGGCAAGGTGAACTCGGGCGATTGTGTCGTTATTACCCACGAAGGCCCTAAAGGTGGTCCTGGTATGCAGGAGATGCTTTATCCTACCTCTTATATCAAGAGCCGCCATCTTGGCAAGGAGTGTGCGCTCATTACCGATGGTCGTTTCTCGGGTGGTACGTCAGGTCTTAGCATCGGTCATATCTCACCAGAGGCTGCAGCAGGTGGTAACATCGGCAAGATAAAGGATGGCGATATCATCGTGATCGATATTCCTAATCGCAGCATCAATGTGAAGTTGAGTGATGAGGAACTCAATGCCCGTCCACAACAGCCATTGAAGCGCAACCGTGTGGTAAGCAAGGCTTTGCGTGCTTATGCACAGAGTGTAAGTTCTGCCGACAAGGGTGGTGTGAGAATCATAGATTAGTAGTATCTTTAGAAATTTAAGAGAATTCGGAGGAAAGTTAAGTGAGTTCCCACTTAACTTCCCTCATCATATAAAAACAATAAGTATAAATGGCAAAAGAAGTAATTTCAGGAGCAGAAGCATTGATGCGCTCATTGCAGGCAGAAGGGGTGACAACCATCTTCGGCTATCCGGGTGGCAGCATCATGCCAGTGTTTGATGCACTGTATGGTTACACGAGAGGAGAAAATAAGGTGTTTGATCACATCTTGGTACGTCACGAGCAGGCTGCTGCTCATGCTGCACAGGGGTATGCCCGAGTCAGCGGTGAGGTGGGAGTGACTCTTGTGACAAGTGGTCCTGGTGCAACCAATACGCTGACTGGTATTGCTGATGCCATGATGGACTCAACCCCTATTGTGGTTATTGCTGGTCAGGTGGGTGTTGGTGCCCTGGGTACTGATGCTTTCCAGGAAGTAGACCTGGTGGGTGTTACCCAGCCAATCTCCAAATGGGCTTATCAGATCAGACGTCCTGAGGATGTGGCATGGGCTGTAAGCCGTGCTTTCTATATCGCCCGTAGCGGTCGCCCGGGTCCTGTCGTGCTCGACTTCACCAAGAATGCCCAGGTGGCTTCTTGCGAATGGGAACCGGTGAAGTGTGAGAAGGTGACTTCCTATAATCCTTATCCTAAGATTGACGAGCAGGCTGTGGCTGAGGCAGCCGAACTCATCAACAAGGCAAAGAAACCTTTTGCCTTGGTGGGTCATGGCGTGGAACTTGGTGGTGCCCACAATGAACTGTTGGAGTTCTTGGAGAAAGCCGATATCCCTGCTGGACGTACGCTTCTCGGACTCTCTGCTCTGCCCAGCAATCATCCTCTCAATATGGGTATGCTCGGTATGCATGGCTCTTATGCCACCAACATGAAGACGCAGGAGTGTGATGTGCTGATAGCCATCGGTATGCGCTTCAGCGACCGTATCACGGGTGTTCCTTCCAAGTATGCTCCTCAGGCTAAGGTGATTCATCTCGATATTGACAAGGCCGAGATAGACAAGGTGATAAAGACGGATGTCGCTGTCATCGGTGACTGCAAACAGTCGTTGCCAGCCATCACACGTCTGCTGAACAAGAATGTACACCGTGAATGGCGCGACTCTTTCGATGTGTATCGCCAGCAGGAGCAGGAGAAAGTTATCGAGAAAGACATTCATCCTAAGGAAGGTCCACTGTTGATGGGTGAGGTGACCAATGTGGTGACCGAGGCTACTCACAACGAGGCTGTGCTCGTGAATGATGTCGGTCAGAATCAGATGATCAGCAGCCGTTATTTTAAGTTTACCAAGAAATTGTCTATCGTCACCAGTGGTGGCTTCGGAACCATGGGCTTCGGTTTGCCTGCAGCCATCGGTGCTACTTTCGGTGCTCCCGACAGAACAATCTGCTGCTTCTTCGGTGATGGCGGTTTCCAGATGAACATCCAGGAACTGGGTACTATCATGGAACAGCAGGCTCCTGTGAAGATGATTCTGCTGAACAACAACTACTTGGGCAATGTGCGTCAGTGGCAAGACCTGATGTTCGAGGGTCGCCGTTCGTTCACCCACATGTTGAATCCACGTTATGCAGAGGTGGCTCATGCCTATGGTATTCCTTACGATGTGGTCATCGACCGCAAGGACTTGAAGGCAAAGGTAGAGAAGATGATTGCCACCAAGGGTCCTTATCTCTTGGAGTGCGCCATCAAGGAGGACGAGGACATCGTGCCTATGACTCTGCCAGGCAAGAGCGTGGACGAGATGCAGCTCGAGTTGAACTATTAAGAGTGGAACAGGAAGAGTGAGGAATCGACTCCTTGTGAAAGAGGGGTGAAGTATCAACTTCTTTGAACGATAAGATTATGGAGAATAACAACGAAAAGAAATTATATACACTGCTTGTTTATTCTGAGAACATTGCCGGTATTCTGAATCAGATTACAGCCGTGTTTACTCGCAGACAGGTGAATATCGAGAGTTTGAATGTATCTGCCAGCAGTATCAAGAACATTCACAAGTACACCATTACGGTGTGGAGTGACGAGGAGCAGATAGAGAAAATCAACAAGGCGATAGAGAAAAAGATCGATGTGGTGAAGAGTGACTATTACACCGATGACCAGATCTTTATCCACGAGGTGGCTCTATTCAAGATTTCCACACCCGTCTTGCTGGAAAATCCTGAGGTGTCGCGTACCATCCGCAAGCACGATGCACGCATGATGGAGGTAAATCCTACTTACAGCACGGTGCTCCTTGCAGGACTGACAGAAGACATCGCCGACTTGTTCCATCAGCTCAACAGCTTTGACTGTCTCTTGCAGTATACTCGCTCTGGACGCATTGCTGTGACAAGAAGTTATGATGAGCCTGTATCCGATTATCTTAAAAAAGGCGAAGAGGAGTAACTTCATAGAGTGATGAAAATAGTATAAAATATGAATTATAAGAGTCGTATTTCTATGGTCTTCTGACTATAGAAATACGACTTTTATATGATAAAACAAGTACGAGATATGGAATTATTAAGCAAAGTAGGAAGATATGAGTTCCTTTCGGAACCTTTTCATTGTGACTATTCCAGTCACTTGTTTATGGGGCATTTGGGCAATCATCTGTTGAATGCTGCCGATTTTCATAGCAACGACAGGGGATATGGTATGAACTATCTCATGCCTCGCCATCGCACATGGGTATTGAGCCGTCTTGCCATTGAGATGACAGAGATGCCCAAGTCGTATGACAAGTTCGCAGTGGAGACATGGGTGGAGAATGCCATGAAGTATTTTACAGCGCGCGACTTCAAGATCTGCGGCGCATCACCGGCAGGTGAGGAGGAGAAAGTATATGGTTACGGCAAGAGTGTGTGGGCTATGATAGACACGCAGAGCCGCCAGCCTGTAGACATCTTCTCGATCAACGATGGCTTGATATCTCAGTATATCGAGACAGAAAAGGAATGTCCCATTGCTGCCAGCTCGAGGGTGAAGATGTCGGCAGATGCCCAACTCGTCAGAACCATTGACACCTATTATAATGATGTGGACGTCAATGGACATATCAATTCGGTGAAATATATCGAGCACATCCTCGATTTGTTTGATTTGGATTACTATAAGGCCCATTTCCTGCAAAGATTCGAAATTGCTTATGTGGCAGAGAGCCATCAAGGCGATAAATTGAACTTCTATATGGAGGAAGTAGGAGAGAATGAATATTGCATAAAAGTAACAAAAAGCATGCAAAATTCCGAAAAAGATATAGAAGTTGTAAGAAGTAAAGCGAAATTTATAAAAAAATGAAAGAAAAATTTGGTTGTTTCATAATGATTTATTACCTTTGCAACCGAATTAATAAAAGGAATAAACCCATAGCCGCTTTCTTGGATAGGGAGTGGACGGATCAAAAGACTTTCTTTGAATAAGTAGGGCTCGCATCCGTATGGATAAGTAAAACCCGCGGCTTCACAACAGTAGTCGCACAAAAAATTTTTATTATGGCAGAAATGAATTTCGGTGGCGTAATTGAAACAGTAGTCACCAGTCATGAATTTTCATTGGAGAAAGCACGTGAAGTATTGAAAAATGAAACTATCGCCGTTATCGGTTATGGTATTCAGGGTCCTGGTCAGGCATGCAACCTTCGTGACAATGGCTTCAACGTAATCGTTGGTCAGCGTGAGGGTAAGACTTATGAGAAATGTCTGAAGGACGGATGGGTTCCTGGTAAGACTTTGTTCTCTATCGAGGAGGCTGTTCAGAAGGGTACTATCATCTGTATGTTGCTTTCTGATGCCGGCCAGATTGCTGTTTGGCCAAAGATTAAGCAGTATCTTACAGCAGGTAAGACTTTGTATTATTCACATGGTTTCGCTATCAACTGGAGCGATCGCACAGGCGTTGTTCCACCTAAGGATATTGATGTTATTATGGTTGCACCTAAGGGTTCTGGTACTTCTCTCCGCACTATGTTCTGCGAGGGTCGTGGTTTGAACTGCTCTTATGCTGTTTACCAGGATGCATCTGGCAAGGCTGAGGAGAAGACAATTGCCTTCGGTATCGGTATCGGTGCCGGTTACTTGTTCAAGACTACATTCCATCGTGAGGCTACTTCTGACCTTACTGGTGAGCGTGGTTCTTTGATGGGTGCCATCGAGGGATTGTTGGAGGCTCAGTATGATGTGCTCCGTGAGAATGGTCACTCACCATCAGAGGCTTTCAACGAGACTGTTGAGGAGCTGACACAGAGCCTTGGCCCTCTCTTCGGTGAGAAGGGTATGGACTGGATGTATGCTAACTGCTCTACTACTGCACAGCGTGGTGCGCTCGACTGGGCTCCTCGTTTCCGCGAGGCTATCAAGCCAGTTATGGAGTGGTTGTATTACTCTGTTAAGACAGGTAATGAGGCACAGATTTCTATCGACAAGAACTCTCAGCCTGACTACCGTGAGAAGTTGAACGCAGAACTCGAGGCTATGCGCAACAAAGAGATGTGGCAGGCTGGTGTTACTGTACGTAAACTTCGTCCTGAGAACAACTAATTTTTTTCTCGTACATAATGTTGGAAAGGGAATGGTCCGTGAGGGGTCGTTCCCTTTTGTTTTTTTGTTCCAATGCTGATACCTCAAAATGAAGATATAAATATTGCAAATAATATAGATAACAATAAACCAGTCACAAATTGTGAGCAGTTATAAAATAATGAGATCGTAGTTACCACTTCTGTAGAATGTCGAATAATGTCTGTTCGTGGAAATCAATTATGATAGATAGAGGCTTGGCAGAACGTTACGTAGTTTTTTTTGAAAGAAAAGTCTCAAAGTATCATTGTTGGCTTTAAAATATTTGTAATTCATTGATTAATAGGGGTATATAATAAATGATACTTTTTGTGTTTTGTTGCAAAAAGTCTCATAAAAGTATCATAGAAGTCTCATTTTTAGCCGATTTTTGGCTTTTTCAGCCTTTCCCAGTCTTCTGCTTTATCTTTTCTTTATCAGATACTGAACTTTAGCAAGTTCAGAAGTTATAGAAGTTAAAGAAGTTATCACTCCCTTCGGTCGTTAGAAGTTATAGCCAACAGCCTTTTTGTTTGAATATCTATCTGTAAAGCATATGGCTTTAACTTCTCTAACTTCTTTAAATTCTTTAACTTCCCCATTTGCGAAAGTTAATGTAGGTATTCTTCATTACGTTTTCTTTGAATGCTTGTTGGAAATTGAAATGATAGTGCCCAAAATAAATCTAATAATTGGGCATTCGTTGCCCGCCGTATTGGCAGTGTGTGCCCGAGGCTTGTTCTGTTGATGCCCGCTGGTTGTTCAGCGGATGCCCGTCCGTTGGTCCGTAAGGGATCATGTGGTGGGCACGAACTTCTTTAACTTCTTTAACTTCCCATTTGCGAAAGTTGGCTTAATGATTGATTATCTTAATAACGTGGAATAAGGCATAATGCCGCATCGAAAATGATATTTTTCGCTTAAAATGAGACTTTTATGATACTTCTATGATACTTTATGTCATATTTCAAGAGAAGTCTCATTGTTGATAACTGATATTATATCAATTAGTTATAACGATATTGAATATCAAAAATGATACTTTGATACATTTTTATCAAAAAACAAATTAACGTGCATGAACCATATTAATTTAGCCAACCATCTACAGAATCTTATTTATTACAAGGATGAGTATCGCTTATTCTATCCAAGAACACCTGCAGATATCCGGCATAATATAACGGAATATTATACAAAGTGAAAGACTTACCTTTCTGAGTCGTTACTGTATCCGATGTCATCGGACCATTCCAAATCAAAACTATTATTTCGCATTCCATTTCCAAACCAAAAATACTCAATATCGATGCATATCCAAACCAAGATCTATGTCAGAAGAGATATACGATCCGTCGATATGGATTTGATTTTCACCCACTAAGTATTCCAATGCTTCATCCACGTACTCGGAAGGAAGCAGGATGTTGCGCAGTTCGGTGATGAAGTGCGGTTTGTGGTCGCCAAGCAGCTGGCGTATGGCCTGCTTGGCTTTCTCGAATTCCTGTTTTCTTGTTTTGTTGCTGGTGTATTGTTCCAGGCAGACATCACACTGGTGGCAGTCCTCGCGGCTTGCCTCGCCAAAGTATGCCAGCAACTGTCTGGAACGGCAGATGTAATCTTCCTGTGCATAGTGCAGGATTCCTTCTATTCGCCGTATGTATTGCTCGCGTCTCTGTTCCCATACTTCTTGTGGTATGAGAACCTTCTCGCCATCTATTCTGTCTCTTGTGTATGTGATATAAGGAGTCTTGCGCCTTGGCACGAACTTGACGATATGGCGTGCTGCGAAGTTCTTGAGAACGACATATACCTGTTCTGTGCTTGTATCAGCCTGATGGGCTATCAGGCTCTCATCGATATATACGAAGTCGGTGAACAGCCCGCCGTAGGTACGCAGCAGAGCCGTCACAATGGCCTCCTCTTTGGGAGAGAGGTTGTCGAGCAAATACAGATCGTTTCTGTTCAGGCAGAACATGAGACGTGCCTTTCCGTCGGGATTGTCCTCGTAGTGTATGTAGCCACTACGTTCCAGAATTCTGAGTGCAGAGTCCACCCTGACAGGAAAAAACTTGTAGATATAGCTGAACTTTTCTATATTGAACTCGAATGTCTTTCCTTTTCCGCTGCCAACGCCTATCTGGAAGAAGTATGCCAGATGCTCGTATACATCCCTGATCAGGTCTTTGGGCGGGAATGTATCGTCGATGCGTTTCCTGAGTTTTCGCTCATCGCTGGGGTCGTAGAGCAATACGGCATAAGCCTTATTGCCGTCTCGGCCAGCGCGTCCAGCCTCCTGGAAATATGCTTCCAATGAGTCGGGACAGTCGATATGGATAACCATCCTTACATCAGGTTTGTCGATACCCATACCGAAGGCATTGGTAGCCACGATGACTCTCACCTCGTCCTGTTGCCAGGCTTTTTGGCGCTCATCTTTTACAGATGGCAGGAGTCCTGCATGATAGAAGGTGCTCTTGATGCCATTCTGGTTGAGCAGGGTGGCAATCTCCTTGGTACGTTTCCGGCTTCTGGCATAGACGATGGCAGAGCCTTCTGTGCATCTCAGGATGTGCACCATCTCGTTGATCTTGTCGCCTACGGTGCGTACGATATATGCCAGGTTCTTGCGCTCAAAACTCATTTTGAACACATTCTTCTTCTCGAAATGCAGTTTTTCCTGTATGTCGTTGACAACGTCTGGTGTAGCCGTAGCGGTAAGGGCAAGGATAGGGGTGTTGGGTTTCATATCCCTGATGCTGGCAATATTCAGGTAGGAAGGACGGAAATCGTAGCCCCACTGGCTGATACAATGGGCTTCATCTACAGTGATGAAACTCACCGGTATATGGCGCAGTTTGGTTTGGAAAATCTCGGAGGCGAGTCGTTCGGGTGATACATACAGAATCTTGATACCACCAAAGATACAGTTTTCGAGAATCTGTATCACCTCGCTTCTCGATTTGTCGGCATGGATGGCTGCAGCCTGTATGCCGCGCTCCTTGAGGTGCTGTACCTGGTCTTTCATCAAGGCTATCAGAGGTGTGATGACGATGCACACACCCTCCTGTGCAAGTGCAGGAACCTGAAACGTGATAGACTTTCCTCCACCTGTAGGCATCAAACCCAAAGTATCCTTTCCGGCGGCAATGCTTTCGATGATATCGCGCTGTATGCCACGGAAGTCGGAAAATCCCCAGTAAGTATGTAATATCTCCTGAAATTTATCCATGGGTTGAAAGGGTATGAGATCTTGTGTCTATTCAGTTTTCATTGGGTCGTATGTCTTCTATCTGCAGTTGTACCTGATTTTTCTTGAAGACATTCTCCTCGATGGTATATGCTATGTCGAAACTGCGCTTGCTCTTGATGTATCGGGCAGACGCACTCTGTCCAAAGGCAATTCCGTTGACCACATTGCTCGACTTGGAGTCTACCAGTTCCAACTTGATGTGTTCCTGCTCGCGTCCCACCACCTTGCTTGTGCCATAGTCGTACACCCGGTGGGTGCAGAATACGGGCTTCTGGTTGCAGGGACCAAAGGGTGAGAAGCGCTTCAGGTCGTTGTGGAGGTGCTTGGTGATATCCTTAAAGTCGACGACAGCGTCTATGTTCAGAATAGCCTCAGTTTGTTCGGGCGAGATGTGTTCTTCCACATATTTCTGGAAACGGTTTCTGAACTCCTTGACATGTTCCCATTTCAGGGTGAGTCCGGCAGCATAGGTATGTCCGCCAAAGTTGACCAACAGGTCGCGGCAGCTCTTGATGGCAGAGTAAACGTCAAATCCTGTCACACTGCGGGCAGAGCCGGTAGCCATGTCGCCTTCTTTTGTGAGTACCACGGTGGGGCGGAAATAGATTTCGGTCAGTCGTGATGCCACGATGCCTATCACGCCTTTCTTCCATCCTTCGTCGTAGAGGACGATGCTGGAGTTGTGCTTCTGGCTTTCCAGTCTCGACACGATGCCGTTGGCTTCTTCGGTCATCTGCTTGTCGATGTCCTTGCGCTGTTCGTTGTATTCATTGATATGTTTTGCCATGCGCAGGGCTGTGGCAAAATCGCGCTCCACCAAGAGGTCAACACTCAGTTTGCCGTTTTCCATTCGTCCGGAGGCATTGATGCGTGGTCCTATCTTGAAGACGATATCGCTCATGGATATTTCACGTCCGTTGAGTCCGCAGATATCGATGATAGATTTCAGGCCTATGCTGGGATTGGAGTTGAGTAGCTTCAGACCATGGAAAGCCAGGATGCGGTTCTCGTCTACTACCGGTACGATGTCGGCAGCAATGCTGACGGCACAGAAATCGAGCAGGGGAATGAGTCGTGAGAAAGGTATTCCGTTGTCCTTGGCAAAAGCCTGCATGAATTTGAAGCCTACGCCACATCCACAGAGATGCTTGAATGGGAAAGGGTCGTCTGGTTGCTTGGGGTTGAGTATGGCCACGGCTGGTGGCATCACCTCGTCGGGCACGTGGTGATCACAGATAATGAAATCGATGCCAAGAGTCTTGGCATACTCTATTTCCTTGACTGCCTTGATGCCGCAGTCGAGGATAATAATCAGTTTGACACCTGTTTCGTGGGCATAGTCTATTCCCTTCTTGCTTACTCCATACCCCTCGTCGTACCGATCGGGTATGTAGTATTCTATATTGGAATAGAACTGCTGCAGAAACTTGTATACCAAGGCAACAGCCGTGCATCCGTCTACATCGTAGTCTCCATAGACCAAGATGCGTTCCTTCCGTCCCATGGCATCATTCAGTCGGTCGACAGCTACATCCATATCCTTCATCAGGAAGGGATTGATGAGGTCGGCCAGCTGTGGTCTGAAGAATCTCTTTGCAGCCGATTCTGTGGTGATGCCTCGCTGGATAAGAAGCTGACCAAGGATAGGGCTGACATTGAGCTTGTCGCCTAATTCTTTAGCCGTTTTTTGCTGTTCTGGTGTCGGTGCTTCATAATTCCATTTAAAATGCATTTTATTGTTTTTTATTTTCTGGCTGTAAAGTTACGAAAATATTATGACAATAAGAAATGTTTTAGATGAAAATAATAAAATAAGGGGCTGCAAAGTATTTTTGCAGCCCCTTACGGTATGTTTGTTGATTGTTTTTAGATGCCGAGCTTTTTGCGGATATCCTTAGGAATGGCATTCTTGTTAACCATGAAATCCATGGTCTTGTAAGCTACGAAAGCCTTGGTCATGTACCAGGTTCCCTTGTAGTCGCCATACTCGCCCCAAGAGTTCTTTACCATATAGTACTCTTTACCGTTCTGATCCTTGGCGATACCATAGATGTGCATGCCGTGGTCGTCGGTAGTCTCCCAGTTGTCGAAAGCATCCTGACGCATCTTCTGTGTAGGAACGATTTCAGGAGCATTCACGCCGAGTGAGTCGAGCTTTTCGTTCTTCTCGCTCTTTGAGAGCTTGAACCAGTGGTCGGCATCGGTGCCAGCCATAGAGCGTACCTTCTTAACATCGTAGGCGATACCTAAGCCCTTGCGTGTGAAACCATCTTCGGTCACGTCGCCACCCCATGCTACAGTGTAACCATTATTAACGGCGTTGTCGATGATCTTGCAGAGGTCTTCCATAGGCACGTTGTAGCTCAAAGGCCAGCGCCAGTTGTCCTGTACCTCAACAGCAAACTTGCTCCACATTGGGTGGTGAGTATAGCTGGTGATGGAAACATAATCGTCAAGATTGATGCCGAGGCTCTTGCAGAAAGTCTCAGGAGTGTACTGCTTGCCTTCGTATGTGAACTTCTCAGGAGTTTCGCCGATATAAGAGTCGATGATGCCCTGCAAGCCGCTCTTCCATGCAGTAGAAATCTTCTTGGCCTTGCTCTTGGCTACAGCCTCTACGTAAGGAGTCATGACGTTGAAGAACTCGCCGAAGTTGGCGAGTGAGTCACCGGTCAATGTGCCTGGTGCAGGCATGGCGTTCTCAGGAACGATGCCATAGTGCTGCAAAGCGTAGAGTACATCGTAGGCGCTGCCACCTTCTGAGAAACTAACGTCTCCGTGCATACGGACTGCCATAGTGGCACGATCCATATAAGTCTTGTTGGCTACGTACATCTCACTGAGGTCGTATGTCTTGCCAGTCTTCTTCAGAATCTCGCTCTCAAAGAAACTGAGGGTAGAGTATGCCCAGCACGTACCGCTACGGTTCTGATCCTTGATGCTTGTAATAGGGTTCTGCTTTACCACTGTAAATACAGGCTTGTTCTTAGCGATGGCAGCTGAGTCCTTCGCTGTCTTTGCGCTTGCACCTGTGGCAACCAAAGCCATCATGGCAGCAACAATCAATGTCTTCTTCATTAACTTTTCTCTTTTTAAATTATTAATAATGTTGTATTCTTTCTCTTTAGGTTGGGGCATCTGAGAACTTCTTACTCTTTGCCCATGAACTCCTCCACATCCTTAGGGTGGTAGGGGATTCGGTCTTTACCGATAAATCGGCAGCCATCCTTGGTGATGAGCACATCGTCCTCGATGCGGATTCCTCCGAAGTCCTTGTATGTTTCCAACTTGTCGAAGTTGAGGAACTCTGCGCAGTGCCCTTTTGCCTTCCAGTCGTCGATGAGTGCTGGAATAAAGTATATGCCCGGTTCGTCTGTTACGACAAAGCCTTCCTGCAGGCGTCGTCCCATGCGCAGACAGTTGGTACCAAACTGTTCCAGGTTAGGACGAACCTCCTCGTCGAAGCCTACGTTTATTTGGTCAAGGTTCTCCATGTCGTGTACATCCATACCCATCATGTGACCTAAGCCGTGGGGCAGGAACATGGCATGAGCTCCGGCTCTTACTGCCTCTTCGGTATCGCCCTTGGCAAGTCCCAGTTCCTTCAGTTTATCAAACATCAGTCGGCATACTGCAAAGTGTACGTCTGCATATTTTACGCCAGGCTTGGCCACCTCGAGTGTATAGTCATGACAGGCTTCCACGATAGAGTAAATCTCCAGCTGGCGCTGTGTGAACTTACCGCTTACAGGCATGGTGCGTGTATTGTCAGAACAATAGTTGTTGATGGTTTCTGCACCTGCATCGCAAAGAGCCAAGCGGCCTTCCTGCAGTATGTTCATGGATGGATTGCCATGCATGATTTCACCGTGCTGGGTAAAGATGGTTGGGAAACTGACCATGGCACCATACGAGTTGGCAATGCCGTCGACCTGTCCTGCAACATATTTCTCAGTCAGCCCCGGACGGGTAAGTCGCATGGCTGTGGTGTGCATCTTGTAACCGATGACAGCAGCACGCTCCAGTTCCTCAATCTCTTCTGCCGACTTGGTGGATCTCATCTTCACTACAGCCTGAATGAGAGTAAGCGATGCTTCCTCTTTCTGCTGGTTGGGATGAATGCCGAGCAGATCGAATATCTGCAACTTGATGTCCCATCTGTAAGGAGGGAGGAAGTGTATCTTGCGCTTCTTCGACATGGCGTTGTTGCAGATGGTCTTCAGCGACTTCATTGGAGCCGTGTTCTGGATTCCCACTTGTTCAGCCATATCGTGCACACTGTCTACGCTTCCGTACCAAACGATGTCTTCAATGTCTATGTCGTCGCCAATGAGTGTCTCGATGTCATTGTCTACATCTATCACACCAACCAATCCGTCTCGGTTTTGTCCGAAGTAATACAGGAACGAAGAGTCTTGTCGAAAAGGTGCATACCCGTTATTAGGGAAATTGCAAGGCGATTCGTTGTTGCCAAAAATAATGATGACGCCGCTTCCTACCAGTTCTTTCAACTCTTTGCGGCGCTTGATATAAGTATCCTTGCTAAACATATTTTAGAATTTTACTTTAATTTGCTGCAAAGTTAGTAATTATTTCCCTAAAAATGCTTATCTTTGCAATCAAAAGTGTATATTTAGTGTGAATTTATAAAATATTAATAGATTCGGACTACATTTTGTTGCAAAACGGATAAAAAATAGAAACGGATAGTAGGTTATGAACTTAAGACTTAGTGCAGGTTTGGTGTTGGAAGGCGGCGGTATGCGTGGTGTGTTTACCAGTGGTGTGCTGGATGCCTTTATGAAGTATGATTTGTATTTTCCCTTCACGGTGGCAGTGTCGGCAGGGGCTTGTAACGGTATGTCGTATATGAGCCGTCAGCCACGTCGTGCACGTATTTCCAATATTGATTATTTGGCCCGCTATCAGTATATTGGTCTGCACCATCTGGTGACTCAGGGGTGTATTTTCGACCGGAAACTGCTTTACGACAAGTTTCCCAATCAACTGTTGCCCTTTGATTTTGATACCTACTTCAAGTATGCCGACCGTTTTGAGATGGTTACCACCAACTGTCTGACAGGAAAGGCCATGTATATGTCAGAGAATCATGACCGACAGCGTGCGCTCGACATTGTACGTGCCTCCAGCAGTCTGCCTTTTGTGAGCAAGATAGTATGGGTGGATGGTATCCCGATGCTGGATGGTGGTATAGCCGACAGTATTCCGGTACTGCGTGCCATAGAGAAGGGATATGAGCACAATGTGGTGGTGCTGACGCGCAACAAAGGATGGCGTGATGACGGGAAGGACAGAAAGATACCTTATTTATATAAGAACTATCCGCGTCTGCGTGTGGCGTTGAGTCATCGTCATAAGACATATAATGAGCAGATACAACTGATAGACGACCTGGAGGCTGCGGGCAAGATAACCTGCATACGTCCCTTGCGGCCATTGGAAGTGGGACGTATCGAAAAGGATACCGACAAGCTGGAGCGCCTGTACGAAGAAGGCTTCGCTCTGGGCGAAGCCTTCTGTAAGGAGCATCTTTGATATGCTTGTTTTATTTATAGTACTTGCGAAAGTTCTGTTGTTTATACCTCTTCTACATACTTGGGGCTTTCGCCGTACTTGTTGGTTCCTGGTTTTGAATCCAAGCAGCAGAAGACGAATACTACGAGACTTAGCAGTCCGCTGATGAAAAACAGGAATGAACCAGCCATAATGTTCATAGAGGTGCTGTTGCTCATGTTTTCAATGATTTCCTGGCTCAGCATGTCAGGAGTTTCTATCAGTTCAAAGATATTGATGTCCATGCTGAGAATGCCATAGATAATGACAACAAGACCAATCATGCTGATAATGAAGGGTATGCCAACAAACCATCCGCTACGGCCTGTGTCATGCAAACGGCGGAAAGTCAGTGATAAGGATAAAATGGTAATGACAAGGCTAAGGAGGTTGGATAGGATGACACCTATAACTCCCATGTAGCCAAGTGGAGAGGTGATGAGGTTGAAGATGAATATACCTAATACGGCCCACCAAAACTCTGAGCGGCGTGCTCTGCCTTTGAATGTTACGATTTTCTTGCATGCTGTCGAGCATGCCTTAATAAATCCCATCTGGGGTTTTTCTGCATAATTAGCCATAATAAAATTGGTTTAATAGTTAATAATTTATGTTGATTTTCTCTATTCTTCTCCCAACAGGTCGGGGCGCAGTCGTCTGGTACGCTCCATGGCCTGGTCGAATTCCCATTGTCTTACCTTTGCCTCGTTTCCGCTCAAGAGGATCTCGGGTACTTTCCATCCCTTGTAGTCGGCAGGTCGGGTATAGATAGGTGCAGCGAGGATGTCGTCCTGGAAACAGTCAGACAGTGCACTCTGCTCGTCGCTGATCACACCTGGTATGAGTCGTATCACGGCATCAGATATGATGGCAGCTGCCAGTTCGCCTCCTGTCAGCACATAGTCGCCCACGGAGATCTCTCTGGTGATGAGGTGGTCGCGCACACGCTGGTCGATACCTTTGTAGTGTCCACACAGAATGATGAGATTGCCTTGCATCGACATCTCATTGGCTATCTTCTGGTTGAAGGTCTCTCCATCAGGCGACACGTAGATGACATCATCGTAGTCGCGTTCAGCCTTCAGGGAAGAGATGCAACGGTCGATAGGTTCACACTGCATCACCATGCCGGCGCTTCCACCGTATGGATAGTCGTCTACACGTTTCCATTTGTCGAGTGTATAGTCTCTCAGGTTGTGCAGATGAATCTCTGCCAGTCCTTTCTTCTGTGCACGGGCCAGGATGGATTCTCCGAAAAATCCCTCCAGCATTTCGGGTAATACTGTAATGATGTCTATTCTCATAATGTCTGCAAAGTTAATCATTCTACAGGAAAGAAGCAAATGTTTGGCAGATTATTTGCCGAAAAAAAGAGGCGCACAAGTATTTTGCTACTTGCACGCCTCTCTCTTTATTTGTTATTTACTCTGTATTTTCTCTCTTTATGCGCAGTTCAAACCTTTGCCTCTGAGCAATGCCTCGCCATAGTTGTTCATGGCTGACATATAGTTTGCAACGATGCACTTTACCAAATTCATAATCTTTGTTTTCATAATTGTTATCCTTTCTTTTTTTTTGTGTTAATACTGCGGGCTCAATTGTGTGTGAGATTTTACTTGCCCATTTCCATTTTGTTGTTTACATGGATTGCCTGTGCTACCATAGCACCTACAACCAATAAAATCATTACTGTAATCATAGTCTTTTCCTTTCTTTTTAGGAGGCTCCCTTTGAGCCTCGGTTTAACATTATCCTTTAAAACAATCTTACCTTTTCGAGTGCAAAGGTAATGCCATTTTATTGAATATCCGTCACAAAGACATGACAAAGATATGAAAATGTGCGATTTTTTGATACATGTCAAGATGGTGGCACTTTTTGCCATTCAGTGCCATGGTATTTGATTTCTGTCAATATTTTGGGGTGTTTGTTGCCTGTCATGCTTTACAGTGCTTCGTCGTCAGGACGCTGAAAGGCAGCCTTGGCTTTCAGTTTGGGAAGATGTTTCTTCTTTCTGAGCCATGCTGCCTTTCGTGCTTCGTACTGTTCGCGATGACGTTCCAGGAAATTGTCTGCCATGCTTACAATATATTTACTTCTATATTTATATATTTATATACCTTATTATATAAAATGTCTATTCTTTGAACTTGCTGTAGATAACCTTTATCTGTATGGGACTTGCGGGTTTTCCTTCACTGTCGGTGGAGTTGTCACCCTTGAACAATCGGGTAGTGGAGAGTCCCATGTCGTGGGTTATCTTACTTACATACTGGTAGTTGTCGCGTGTCACGTAGCTGATGCTTACGGGCAGAAGCGCCACTTTGTTCCAGTTGGCTGTTCGCTTAGCCACAGGCACCTTGTACATCTCGGTAATCAGATTGCCGATATTGTTGAAGGTGTAGGCGTTCTTTGGTGTAGAGGTGCTGCTCGAGTTGAAGGCTGCCGTGTAAGAGGTACGGTAGTTGGTAATGTTGCCATGCTCGAAGAAACTTGTCAGACTATCAACCGGTATCATCAGAATGTTGGCAGGTGTGGCGAATGTGTATTCGTCGTCACTTTCCTGGTTGTTCATTCTTGGGAATGTAACCGAAGCCAAAGCCAAAGTGTCGTTCTCGTGTCCTCGCATGATATCTTCAACAGGAAGTGTGGCTGTGGTGTAGATGCCAGCTGGAGACTTAAGATAGGTGCAGTTGGTTTGGGTCAGCATATTGTTGATGCTGTTCTGGTCGCTCTCTATGTAGTTGGTCTGCAGTACTTCCTGTGTGCTGAAGAAGGGGTAAGAATAGTTTCTCTTCTCAGTACTGTCGCGCAGACCGTCATACGACTTGATGTTCTTCCAGCGCTCCCAACAGAATACCAGCTGCATGATGTTTACCTTGGCTACGTTTCCGATACCCGCCTCATGCTTGATGTAGAAGCCCGGACATACGTTGTGAACAAACTGATAGTTGTTCTTGAAGTATTCAGGATGGTCCTTACGCATGGTCATCAGATAAGCACCATAGTTGTCGTACTGGGTGCCGTCCTTGGCAGTATAGCGCTTGTTGAGGTAAATCTTGAAGTATTTGTTCTTCAGCGTATAGGTGGCAGAAGCCTTGTAGCTGTTAGCTGTGTTGACATATCCCTTGGCTATAGGGTCGAAGTCGGAGTAGTAATTCTGACCTTCCTCCATAGGCTTGCTCATTTCGTAAGCCGTCACCTTCATCGGTGCAAGGGTATCGCCGTACGAACTCTCGTAGTTTACGAGCAGATAGCATGAATCGGCAGTCACCTTTCCTCCCTTGTACACTCCGTTTTCGTATTCTCCACCATGGGCGTAGCGAATATAGTCAAGTGTGTCGAGTTCGAAAGAGGCGAGGGTAGAGAACTGTGCCATGTAGTTGCCTGTGACATAGTTGCCAGTCTCAGGGTCCTTTACCATTCCTATGATGCCGTTGCTGTTGTTGCTGAGCACCGAACCTGTAGCGGCCGATTCTGTTATCACATTGTAGCGTGCGTCGGATATGTTGAGCCCGTCTACTCTGTTGGTGACAGACTGGCCTATAGAGTCTGTTGTGTCATCGCATGATGCCATGAAGAGGGCAGCGATGGCCAGTGTGGTTATCTTAAATAGTTTCATTATCCTTGAAATAATATCTTTGATTTTGTTATTCGTCGGGACAAACCTCGTTGATGAAGTTCTTGTAGGCTTCGGTATAGTCATCACCAGGGAATTTCATCACAGGCTTCTCCTTCTCGGCAGCATACTGAAGCAGTACTTCCGAAACGTTGGCTTCTCCCTCAATGACACCGTCGCTGTAGTCGATAGCCAGTTTGCCCAACTCGGTGAAGTCGAATGGAGTCTTGTATCCTTCGAGCAGTTCCGACTTGGCCTCGCGGAAGTCAACACAGTTAGAGAAGTTGTCGCCCAACTGTCCCTTCAGCTCATTGGTGTAAAGAGCCGAGATGACCTTTGTGTTGGCGAAGGAAGGCTCTTCAGCAAAAGCCGTCTTGATGTACAGTGGAGCCACAGCGCTCATCCATCCCTGACAGATGATGACGTCGGGCTGCCAGCGTAGCTTCTTCACAGTCTCGAGCACGCCTCTTGCAAAGAAGATGGCGCGTTCACCATTATCTGTATACTCCTGACCAGTTTCGTCGGTACCCATCTGGCGATTGTTGAAATAGTCGTCGTTATCGATGAAGTATATCTGCTGGCGTGTGACAGGGATAGAGGCCACCTTGATGATCAAAGGGTGGTCTGTATCGTCGATGATAAGATTCATTCCAGACAGGCGAATGACTTCGTGCAACTGGCCGCGGCGCTCGTTGATAGTGCCCCATTTGGGCATGAATGTGCGAATCTCGAAGCCTGCTTCCTGCATCTTCTGAGGTAACTCACGTCCCATTACTGACATGTGGCTTTCTGCCACGTAGGGGTCAATCTCCTGATTGATGAATAATACTTTCTTTGCCATAGTTATAATTTTATTCTTACGAATTAGGTGCAAAGATACAAAAAAAACTTCAAATTAAGCCAACTTTTTGTCGAAAACAAGAAAAAGAACCGCTTTATTGGCATATTTTTATAATATTTCTTTCTTATTTAAGAAAAAAGTTGTTATTTTGCACCCCGAAAACAAATTTAGCAATGAAAGTATTCGATAAGATTGTTGACCTCCAGAATGAACTCTTCGCAGTTCGCAAGGAGGGTAAGGAAATCGGTCTTGTACCAACTATGGGAGCGCTTCATGAGGGTCACGCCTCTCTCGTCAAGCGTAGTGTGAATGAGAATGGCGTGACAGTAGTCTCGGTTTTCCTGAACCCTACTCAGTTTAACGATCAGGGTGACCTGGATCGTTATCCTCGTACACTCGAAGCCGACTGCAAGCTTTTGGAGGCTTGTGGTGCTGATTATGTGTTCGCACCATCAGTCAAGGAGATGTATCCTACACCCGATGAGCGTCATTTCGAGTTCCCACCTGTATCTACAGTCATGGAGGGTGCCCGTCGTCCTGGCCATTTCAATGGTGTGTGTCAGGTGGTAAGCCGCCTGTTCTATATTGTACGTCCTACCCGTGCTTATTTCGGTGAGAAGGACTGGCAGCAGATAGCTGTCATCAAGCAACTCGTGAAGTACATCGGGGCTGATGTACAGATTGTGGAGTGTCCTATTGTCCGTGATGAGGACGGATTGGCAAAGAGTAGCCGCAACACTTTGCTTTCAGCCGATGAGCGTGCTATAGCTCCAGCTATCTACAAGGCTCTGAAGGAGAGTGTGGAATATGCCAAGAGCCATACGGTGAAGGAGACTCACGACAAGGTTGTGGCTGACATCAACGCCATAGAAGGACTGGAAGTAGAGTATTTTGAGATTGTAGACGGCGACAGCCTGCAGGATGTGGATTCATGGGAAGCGAGCGACTACGTAGTGGGTTGTATCACAGTATATTGTGGTAAGACTCCTATCCGTCTCATCGACCATATCAGATATAAAGGATAAACGATTGTTAAACAAACCGATATTATGCAGATAGAAGTATTGAAGGCTAAGCTCCATTGTGTGACGGTGACAGAGGCCAACCTCAACTATATGGGCAGCATCACGATAGATGAAGACCTGATGGATGCCGCAGGGCTGATAGCGGGCGAGAAGGTTCAGATAGTGGACAACAACAATGGTGAGCGTCTCGAGACCTATATTATAAAAGGTGAGCGCGGAAGCGGTTGCATTTGTCTCAATGGTGCCGCAGCCCGTAAGGTGCAGGTGGGTGATACTGTTATCATCATCGCCTATGCGCTGATGGACTTTGAGGAGGCTAAGACCTATGAGCCTACAGTGGTGTTCCCCAAAGAGGGCAACAAACTGTAAACGAATGAACAAACATATTGGAAAAAACGATAAGACACACCGGCCGGGAGAGGTATAAAACACTCTCAGGTCGGTGTGTCTGTGTTTTTCATCACTAACTTTCTTTCTCTTCCTTTCGGTTAGCCCAAAGGAATGAGAAACATAAACTAAAGAGTATTGCCAACATAGATATTGTCTTTTACTTGGTTTATATTTACTTTTTCTTTGTTTCTTTACCTTTTTATTTTTTCTTTGTTTCTTTACCTTTTTACCTTTCTACCTTTTTACCTTTCTATAAGGTACCAAAGGTTCTGCAGGATGATGATTGTCAGAACGAGGAACAGGAACAGGTAAAATCTTTCCCGTCGGAAGAAATCAGCGAGGGTGAACCGTGCCTTTATGTGCTCGTTCAGATAGTTGCGATAATCTCGTATCATGGCACAACCGATGATGATGCCTGATATGAGTATGGACGCTCCGATGATGAGCAGTACAGACTCTGTTGTTGTTGCTGCATATAGTTCTTTCATGGCACAAAATTAGTATTTTTCGTTGAAACAGGGTGTCGCATTCCTCAACTTTTGTGTCGCATTCCTATCAAAAAGGTGTCGCATTCGTAGGAATGCGACACCTTTTTGAGGATTTTTTCATGTTTTTTGTTCGAAAACAGAAATAGTATTTCTTATTCGCTCAACTTTTGCAAAGGGGAAATTTCTATGATTTATCTTCTTTCTATGAATGTATTTCTCGCCAGACGGTAGGAGTGCAGCCCTCTTTGGCTTTGAAAACGCGATAGAGATGAGTGCGCGAAGAGAAGCCACATTCTGCCGAAACGATGTCGTTGCTGTAGTCGGGACATTCTGTCATCATCTGCTTGGCTGCATTGAATCGTATCTCGCTGAGCCATATTCTGAAGGTGGATTTCAGGCACTGGTCGAAGTAGATACTCAGTTCGTTTTTCGAGATGTGGAGTGTGTTTGATAGTGTCAGCATATTGGCAGCGCTGTCTTTGTAGCCCATGTTGGCACACCACCTGTCAAGACTTTCCTGGATGAATTTCCTTCTTTCTTCTGGCAGTTGGGGCGTATTGTCGATATCATCCATCTCGTTGTCATTGGACTCTTCTGTCTTTTCTTCTGACTTTGCTTTTTTTCTCTTTGCGTTCGCCTTGATGGCTTCTTCCTGTTCTTCTTCCTTGTCCAACAGTTCTTCGGTAGGAGTGTAGCTGCTGCCGAGTGCCACAAAGCTGAGGTTGAAGAAGAGAAGGGCGAGCAGGCCAAAAGGTCCTGCGATGAACAACAATGTGTTGGAGAGGATAGCGAAAGGCATGATGATGGCAGCCAAAAACAGGATGACCACGCTGGAACGGGCATATCTCACATAGGGGAGCATATCGGATGCCGCCATTGTTTCGAGCATGTTCTTGCGCTTGATCATTTCCTGCACAATCATATATATGCAGTACACCACATTTCCAAAATAGAGTGCCAGCATGACGTAGAGCCACTTGCCGATGTACAGACCCTGATTGAGGTAGGAACTTAGGGCAAAGATGGCGATAATGGCGATATAGATGACTGAGCATACAAAGTGGAACTTCCTTCTGTTGGCATGGGTTGCCTCTATGTTATAGATACCCATGGAGATGAGGGTGAAGCAGGGGGTATAGATCAGGATGTTGATAATAGCACCCAAGTTGGCGTCTGTCGCCCTGAATCCGAAAAACATCTGCATGAAATATTGCAATGCCAAGCCTATCATGGCGATTAATATCATTCCACGCGAACGCTCGAATCGCTTGTTCTTCCAACTCACGTGAAGATGGGTCATAGCCAAGATGAAAGCGTTGATGAGCATGAAGATTAAACATGCAAATTGAAGTAGGTATAATGGGTTCATAGTTTTTTATTTTTTACTTTTTCAATGCAAAAGTATAATAAAAATCTCAAAAACGGCCCCTTTTCTTTGAAAAAAATGATAAAAAAACGGGCAGAACCATGAGTTCTGCCCGTTTATGATGAAAAGCTTTTTGCTTCTTAGCCTTTAGAATGTATAATTCTATGTTTCTTGGAATTACTCGATAACTACGAGGGCATCCTCTTCGAGAACAGCCTGACCTGGTTTCACGCAGATGGCGGTTACCTTGCCGTCCTTCTCAGCCTCGATGTTGTTCTGCATCTTCATAGCCTCGAGAACGACAACGGTATCACCTGCCTTTACCTCCTGACCAACAGCCACCTCGATGCTGGTGATAGTACCAGGGAGAGGAGCCTTTACAGCATTGGCTGTATTTACGTTGGCAGCAGGAGTTGCCTCTGCATCATCCGATGTGGCTGGCTGACCGAGCACTACTTTCTTCTTCTCAGGCTCAGCTTCCTGTTCCATTTCCACCTTGTAAGCTTCGCCGTTCACGTTCACGCTTGCGATGTTTTCCTCTACAGCGTCAATCTGAACCTTATACTCTTTTCCGTCGATTGTATATTTAAACTCTTTCATTTCTGTTACTTTATGGTTTAGCTGTTAAACTCAGGAACTTGGCATTCCACATAGTCTGTCGTGGCTGTATGGTGATGATGCCCGGCTCCTTGTCGTGTACGTTATTGCCCTGATACTCGTAGAGTGCCATGGCAATGGCAGCATAAATATTTTTGTCCATTTAATATAATGTTTAATTATTAATGTTTAATGTTTAATTGTTAGTGCTAAATGTACACAAAGTAGACATTAAGCACTAAACATTAAACATCATCTCATTACATTGGCATACAACCATGCTTCTTGGCAGGCAGGTTCTGACGCTTGGTAGCGAGCTGAGCCAAACCACGGCAGATGCGGAAACGAGTATTGCGTGGCTCGATGACGTCATCGATATAGCCATACTGAGCTGCCTGATATGGATTAGCAAACTTGTCAGTATACTCCTGCTCCTTCTCAGCCAGGAATGCCTTTACATCCTCGCCAGCTTCCTTCTTAGCCTTAGCTTCCTTACCACAGAGAACGGCAACGGCACCGCTGGCACCCATTACGGCAATCTCTGATGATGGCCAAGCGAAGTTCAGGTCGGCACGCAACTGCTTGCAGCCCATCACGATGTGGCTACCACCATAGCTCTTACGCAATGTGATAGTGATCTTTGGCACGGTAGCCTCGCCGTAAGCGTAGAGCAACTGTGCACCATGAAGGATGACAGCATTGTACTCCTGACCTGTACCTGGCAAGAAGCCTGGTACGTCTACGAGAGATACGATAGGGATATTGAAAGCATCGCAGAAACGTACGAAGCGGGCTGCCTTACGGCTGGCATTTACATCGAGTACGCCAGCGTATGCTGATGGCTGGTTGGCAACGATACCTACACTCTGACCATTGAAGCGGGCGAAACCAGTGATGATGTTCTTGGCAAACTTAGGCTGAACCTCGAAGAACTCGCCGTTGTCTGTCACAGCGCCAATCACCTTATACATATCGTATGCCTGGTTAGGATCCTCTGGGATAATCTCGTTCAGAGAATCGTCCATGCGGTCGATAGGGTCGGTGCACTCTACACGTGGAGCCTCCTCTGTGTTGTTGCTTGGGATGTAAGAGAGCAGGCTCTTGATCATTTCGATAGCCTCTTCCTCTGTCTTGGCAGCGAAGTGGGTTACACCACTCTTGGTAGCGTGAACCGAAGCACCACCGAGGTGCTCTGCATCGATATCCTCACCTGTTACGGTCTTAACCACCTTAGGACCTGTCAGGAACATGTAAGATGTCTGCTCCTTCATGATGATGAAGTCGGTCAAAGCTGGAGAGTAAACGGCACCACCGGCGCAAGGGCCCATGATAGCTGAGATCTGTGGGATAACACCTGAAGCAAGGATGTTGCGCTCGAAGATCTCGCCATAGCCGGCGAGTGCGCAGATACCTTCCTGAATACGTGCACCACCTGAGTCGTTCATACAGATAACAGGTGCACCCATGGTCATTGCCATATCCATCACCTTGCATATCTTCTGTGCCATAGTCTCAGAAAGCGAACCACCATTTACGGTGAAGTCCTGAGCATATACATATACCAGGCGGCCAGCGATAGTAGCACTACCAGCAACCACACCGTCGCCAAGATACTGCTTCTTCTCCATACCGAAGTTAGTGCAGCGGTGCAACTTGAACATGTCATACTCCTCGAAGCTGCCGGCATCTACCAGCATTTCGATACGCTCACGAGCTGTATATTTGCCACGTGCATGCTGCTTCTCGATGGCTTTCTCGCCACCGCCAAGACGAGCCTGTTCGCGCTTGGCGATCAGCTCCTTAATCTTTTCTATTTGTTTGCTCATAATTAATTATTATGTATAGTTTTCTTTTCTTTTATAGTGGATGTAGGCGACAGATGCGCACAAATCGGTGGCAAAGATACGAAAAAAACCGCAGATAGCACGCTATCTACGGTTAAATATTTAGAATTCTATTAAAATACGTCCATTTATCTGTCTTCCTGTCAGATAGTTGGGCACGGCATACTGCTGATTGGTCACATCTGTCACCCAGTAGTAGCTGTTCACATTGTCGATTCCGAAGAGGTTGAGACAGTCTACACCCAGCCATATATCTTTGAGGAACGATTTCTTTGTTCGCTTGGTGTTGTCGTAGAGCAGGTAGCTCATACCGATGTCTGCTCTTCGGTATGAGGTGGCCCTGAAGGTGTTGGTCTCCAGTTCGCGGTGAGGAGCCGAGAAAGGCAGTCCGTCGGCGAAGGCCAACTTGAGTGACATGCGCCATCGGTCACTTCCGGGGAAGTAGTCGGTGAAGAAGAGGTTCATGGCGTACCGCTGGTCGGTAGGCAATGGGATGGACTTGCCGCCCAACTTCATCTTGGTATCCATGACGGAAAGGCTGATCCAAGAGTCGGTGCCTGGCACGAACTCGCCGTAGAGTTTAAGGTCGAGTCCGGCTGCATGTCCGCTTGCCTCATTGTTGCCGTAGTAGGTCACCTTCACGTTGTTGACAGAATAGGGCACCAGATTGCTCAATGCCTTGTAGTAGGCTTCTGCCGAGAACTTGAATCGCTGGTTGCCCATGCGGAACCGGTAGTCGTAGCCTGCTATGAAGTGGATGCTTCGCTGGCTCTTTATCTTCTGGTTGAGTGAGGCGATGGTCATTCCGTTGACGGTAGAGGTGTCTCTCAGTTCCTTGAAGAATGGTGCCTGATAGTATAGACCTGCTGCCAGACGGATGGTGGTGTTCTCGCTATAGGCAGGAATGATGCCCAGCGAGATGCGTGGACTGAGGATGGTTTCCTTGTTAAAGCTCCATTGGCTCAGGCGTACACCATAGTTGAGGGTGAAATGCGTATGTCCTCCCTTGCTGGCAAAGCGGTAGGTGTCTTGCAGATAGGCCTCTATGCGGTGGGCGTCGAGGGTGTTGCGGGCTTTGAGCGAGTAGATCATCATCAGGTCTTTTCCTGTATGTGGCACGCTGTAGCCGGCGCTGTCGCGCATTTCGTATTCCACAGAGTTCTCCGATATGTGTTCTTTCTTATAGGTGAAGGCTGCTTCCATCTCGTGGTGCTGCGCCTTGTGTCTGAACATCAGCTTGGCACTCAGTACACGGGCTGTTAGATAGTTGCGTGCATGCTCAAAGTAGGTGCCAACACCCAGATTCTCACTCGTCTCGGTCTGGTCGAGCCAGTACTGGCTCTGAATGTCGTATTTCTCCTGTTCCTTGGTATAGAAGGCACTTCCTATCAGCGACAGGTTGGTCTTCGTACCGAAGTTGCGCGTGATGCCAAGAGTTCCGAAGTAAGTGATGAAGCGGTCTTTCTCGTGTCCGTCAAAATACACCTTGAAACTCTTCACATTCTCCATCGTTCCAAAGGTGGTCTCTCTGTTTTCGGGTTCAAAGTCGTAATGGTTGTCGGATATGTAGCCTATGAGGTCGAGTTTCCATCTCTTGTTGGGAGTATAACTCAGATAGGTCTGGTAGTCGAGGTATTTGGGCTTGTACTCACCCTTGGTTTCCATCGATCCGAGCAGGTATGAGTTGGTCTTGTATCTCACGCTGTTGAGCCACGACAGTTTCTTGGTTCCCAATCCTATATAGGCATCAGCGCCCAGCATACTGGCAGCCAGACTTCCTTCTACAATCTGTTTCTTGCCTGCCTTGGGCTTCAGGGTCTTGTAGGTGATATCGAGGGCCGAGCTCATCTTGTCTCCATATTTGGCAGCATAGCCTCCTGTAGAGAAGCCTATCTTGTCTACCATATAGGGGTTGATGACCGAAAGACCCTCTTGCTGTCCGCTTCGTACCAGGAACGGACGGAATACTTCCACATTATTAATATATACAGAGTTCTCGTCGAAGGCACCGCCTCGCACATTGTATTGTGATGACAGTTCGCTGTGGGTGCTCACACCTGCCTGTTGCTGGATGAGGTTCTCCACAGCATTGCCACTGGCAGAAGGTGCCATCTTGGCATCTTTGGTCTTCAGTTCCTGGGTCTGACTGGTCTGAATCTTCTCGCCAGTCACCTGCACCTCGTCTATCATATTATCTTCGGTATGCAGCACTATCTGCAGGGTCTGTTTTCCCCTTGGACGTCGCAGCACACGGGTCTTTGTCTTATAGCCTATCATCGAGAACTTCACCACCACACTGTCTGCCGACATGAGTTGCATGGAGAATTCACCCTTGAGTGATGTGAAGGCTATCTTGCCTTGCTTGGCTACCGACACAGTAGCCAGTTCCACGGGGTTCATGTCCTGGTCGGTCACTCTTCCCCGGAGCGTAAAACTTTGAGCCACAGCCTGTATGGCGGCGACTGTCATTATCGTGAATATTAGAAAGAAACGTTTCATTATTCATAAAACGCAGAAAAAGACTTTTTATTATGATGCGTGTCTCGTATTTTTTTCGTAATTTTGCAGCCAGATTTCAGAATAGGTATTACAACATTAAGAAATTCGTTATTATTATGTCAACAATTATTTATCCGTCACCTATATTTGGTCCCGTCAACTCCCGTCGTTTAGGAGTATCGTTGGGCATCAACCTCATGCCTTCCGACGGCAAGGTATGTTCTTTCGACTGTCTGTATTGCGAGTGTGGCTTCAATGCCGACTTCCGTCCTCACAAGAAGCGCCCCACACGTGAGGAAGTACGCACAGCCCTTGAGCAGGTACTGGCACAGCGCAAGGCCAACAACGAACCCCTCGACGACATGACCTTTGCTGGTAATGGTGAACCTACAGGGCATCCCGATTTCCTGGGCATCATCAAGGATACCATAGCGCTGCGCGACAAGTATTTTCCCAAGGTGCAGGTGTCGGTACTGAGCAATGCCACCTATATCTATAAGCCTGAGGTGCGGGAGGCTCTTATGTTGGTGGAGAACAACATCCTGAAGCTCGATACCGTGGATATGGACTATATCCGCAAGGTGGACCGTCCGCAGCAGCCTGCTTACGATGTGGAGGATGTCATCCGTTATCTCAAGATGTTTGATGGACATGTTATCATCCAGACCATGTTTATGCATGGCGACGGAACCGACAATGTGAGCGAGTACTATGTGGCACCCTGGTTGGAGGCAGTCAAGGACATCCAGCCAGAAAAGGTAATGGTCTACACCATCGACCGTGAAACTCCCGACAAGCTTTTGACAAAGGCTACTCACGAAGAACTCGATGCCATCAAGGCGCGTGTGGAGGCGTTGGGTATCAAGTGTACAGCCAGCTATTAATCAGCATACATAAACGATGAAAGCAAAAAGCAATATTCTGATTATTAGCGATATGTGTGGCTATGGAAAGGTGTCGGCAGCTGTGCAGATGCCCATCCTTTCCTATATGGGTCACGATGTGTTCAATCTGCCCACCATGTTGATCAGCAACACCTTTCCTTATGGCAAGTATGCCGTGATGGAAAGTACTTCGTATATGAAGGACGCCATGCAGAAGTGGGACGAGTTGGGAATTCATTTTGATGCCATCACCACAGGCTTCCTTGCCTCTGAGGAGCAAGCCAAGATGGTGGCGCATTACTGTCGTGAACAGGCAGAGCAGGGGACGGAGATATTTGTGGACCCAGTGATGGGCGACTATGGTCGCCTTTATTCTGGAGCCAACGAGGGTACCGTGCGGTGCATGCGGGAAATGCTGGGTGTGGCTCATCTTTGCTTTCCCAACTATACCGAGGCCTGTCTTTTGGCAGATGTGCCTTATAAGGAGGAGGGAATGACCGAAGCTGAGGCTTATGTCCTTGTCGACAAGTTGCGGGCATTTGGCTCGCAGTCGGTTCTCATCACTACTTGCATTGTCGACCAGCAACATGCCGTGGTGGGCTACAATCACTTTAACAATGAGCATTTTCTGCTTCCTTACGAGGAAATACCGGTACAGTTTCCTGGTACGGGCGATATTTTTTCGAGCATCATTGTAGGAAGGTTGAGAGACGGAGACAGTCTTCGTCATGCCACCCGCACTGCCATGGATATTCTGCGAAACTGGATTGACATCAATAAAGATAATGAGGACAAGAACCGTGGCATTCCCGTAGAGCGCCATCTTTCCGACTTGTAACGTAAACTATGATTCTGTGCAGATAGTTTTTTCTGCTGTGTAGACAGAATAGTATTGTGATTTGCGCGCTATATATATAATAAGGTGTAGATCTTTCGTTGGGTTCAATACATTATTGAACCCTGCGAAAGTTAGGTGCGTTGCAAAATGCAATCGTTTGCATGGCAAAAAGCAGAAAAATCTTTGGTCTTTTGGATCATTTTCTGGTATTTACTATAATTTTGTACCAGCAAATGAAAATAATACCAGATGTCAGGATAAGTACATTCGAATAGTTTTTAGCAGTGTTTTTTAAAGGTAATATAATAAATTAGGTTTTTGATATAATATAGGAACGTTTTTCGTAAAGTCAAATGAGCAGAGTAAAGCTTACTTTCACTCTGGCATGACGAGAAAAGGTGCGCTTATGCGACGTTTCGGAAATTTGGTTTGTCGTGAGACAAACCTTTTTTTGTTCTTTCATTAAATACAAATTGATGAAAGGGCATTCTAAGTCAGCTGTGTATGTGTATACTTATACAGTATAATTATGCGATAATTGCTAAAAAATAATTATATAACTATGAAAAAGTCGTCGGTCAACTGGAAAAATAATTTTTCCCAACTGGGTGATTTTTTCAACTCAACTAAGCTAATCGTATTCCTGAATATTTATTCATGAATTTCCCTTGCTGTTGTTGCTTATACAGTTGCCTGAAGACAGTGGCGAGTTGCCATCCAAAAAGTTTGATTCTCGGAAGAGTGTATCTTTTCACTCGAGAAAAGTGTTGATAGTGATGAGGGAGGGGGATAAATAAAATAGCCTCGGGATTGCCGAGGCTATTGAGTGGATATGGTTTGTTGTTATTTTGCAGATTCAAATTCGCGGAGGAAGCGGGTATCGTTCTCAGAGAAGAGACGAAGGTCGCTGACGCGATATTTCAGGTTGGTGATGCGCTCCACACCCATGCCGAAGGCATAGCCGGTATAGACATTGCTGTCAATGCCGCATGCATCAAGGTCGTGAGGATCTACCATACCGCATCCTAAAATCTCTACCCAACCGGTATGCTTGCAGAAGTTGCATCCCTTACCGCCACAGATGTTGCATGAGATGTCCATCTCGGCACTTGGCTCGGTGAAAGGGAAGTAACTTGGACGCAAACGTATCTTGGTGTCTGCACCGAACATTTCGCGGGCAAAGGTAAGAAGCACCTGCTTCAAGTCGGTAAAACTTACATTCTTGTCAACATACAAGCCTTCTACCTGATGGAAGAAGCAGTGGGCACGGGCGCTGATGGCCTCGTTGCGATATACTCGACCTGGGCAAAGTACACGGATAGGAGGCTCGTGAGTTTCCATATAATGAGCCTCGTCGCCAGAGGTATGGCTGCGCAGGAGGATGTTCTTGGTGACATCATTGGGATCGCTCTGCTCGATGAAGAAGGTGTCTTGCATATCGCGGGCAGGATGGTCGGCTGCAAAGTTAAGCATGGTGAACACGTGCTTGTCGTCGTCAACCTCAGGTCCATGATAGAGCGTGAAGCCCATACGAGAGAAGATGTCTATGATTTGATTCTTGACAATCGTAAGAGGATGGCGGGTTCCCAATGCTACAGGGTAGGCTGTACGGGTCAAATCGATGTCGTCACTTGAGGCTTCAGCCTCTTCGAGTTGCTCCTTCAAACCGTTGATCTTGTTTTGGGCAACCTGCTTCAACTCGTTGATCTTAACGCCAATAGCCTTTTTCTGATCGGCAGCCACTGTACGGAAGTCTGCCATAAGGGCATTGATTTCGCCCTTCTTGCTTAGGTACTTGATGCGAAGCTGCTCCACCTCTTCGGCATTCTTTGCTGTCAGTGCGCTGACTTCCTTCAAGAGTCCTTCTATTTTCTCTAATAACATATTTCTAACTTAATTAAGTCTAATTTGTGTGCAAAGATAACATTTTTCGGTTGAAATATGAAATATCTCAAAAGAAATGTGTACTTTTGCATGCAAAAATTTGAGAAAAACAGGTTGGTTTATGAAAAAACTTTCTTTTATTGCCGTCTTCATGGCGGCACTGACCATCATTGGATTTTCTGCAACAGGGTGTTCTGACAAAAAACCGGCTGCTGTTGCAGATTCCGCAAATACTGACACCTTAGTGGCAGACACACAGGCTATGGACTCTACTGAGGCTCTGATAGAGGAAACTCCTATGCCAAAGGCGGCAGATGAGTTGTTTGATGACTTTATCTTTAATTTTGCCGCCAACCGAAAGCTTCAGTTGAAACGTGTACACTTTCCTCTGCCTGTCTACAGACACGACAAGGTGGTGAAGACCATAGACAAGCGTCATTGGAGAATGGAGCATTTCTTTATGCGACAGGATTACTATACGCTGATATTTGACAACCAGCGTCAGATGAATCTTGTAAAGGACACAACTATCGATCATGTGGTGGTAGAGAAAGTGTTCTTCAGAACGAAGACGGTGCAGCAGTTCCTGTTCAATCGTATCAATGGTCAATGGATGATGACTTCGATTAATTACAAGCCGATGTATGCCAATATGAATGCCAGCTTCCTGAAGTTTTATGGATCTTTTGCTTCGGATTCCACCTTCCAGTCGCAGCATCTGCACAATCCTGTGAAGTTTGTTGGTCCTGATCCTGATGATGACTTCAGTACGATGACGGGTGATATCGAACCGGAAACATGGCCTGCCTTTGCTCCCAAGTTGCCTAACGGGATGATATACAACATCATTTACGGACAGAAATATACGGAGAGCAGCCAGAAGATATTTGTTATCAGAGGTATTGCCAATGGAATGGAAACTCAGCTTACTTTCCGTCGTGTGAAGGGCAAGTGGTTGCTGATGAAGCTGAATATGTAGTAGAGAATACACCTCTTTATATATAATAAGGTATATAGAAATGAAAGATATAAGAAATTACAGCTTGTTGGGGCACAACACATTTGGCATTGATGCCTGTTGCCGTCGATTTGTGGAGTATGCCTCTGTAGAAGAGGCTCAGCAGATAGTCGCCTCCTTGAGTGAGGCAGATGAACCTTTGTTGCTCTTGGGCGGTGGCAGCAACCTGTTGCTTACACAGGATTATCCTGGCACCGTGCTTCACTCAGCCATTCTTGGTGTTCGTGTTGTAGCCGAAGAGGGAGACAAGGTGTTCTTGGAATGTGGCAGCGGTGAGGTGTTTGATGATGTGGTGGCTTATGCCGTCAAGCATGGATACCATGGAGCAGAGAATCTTTCGCTTATTCCAGGTGAGGTGGGTGCCAGTGCTGTACAGAATATTGGCGCCTACGGAGCAGAGGCCAAGGATATTATATATAAGGTGGAAGCGGTGGAGGTTGCCACAGGAAAAGTGGTGTGGCTGTCGAACGAAGACTGCGGATATGGTTACCGACAGAGTAGATTCAAGCACGAGTGGCACAACAAGTATCTAATCACGCATGTGGTATATGAGCTTTCGCGTACTTTCGTTCCTTCGCTCGAATATGGCAATATCAATTCCGCTCTGGCAGCCAAAGGTATAGAAAAACCTACAGCAGAAGAGTTGCGCCAGGTGATCATAGAAATACGCCGAGCCAAACTGCCCGATCCTGATGTGCAGGGCAATGCCGGCAGTTTCTTTATGAATCCTATTGTAGGCAAGGGTAAGTATGACGAGTTGGCTGCCCTGTATCCGGGAATGCCTCATTACACCATAGATGCCGAGCATGAGAAGATACCGGCAGGATGGATGATTGACCAGTGTGGCTGGAAAGGTAAGAGCCTTGGACGTGCCGGAGTGCATGACAAACAGGCACTGGTGTTGGTAAACCGTGGCGGAGCTACGGGAGCGGAAGTGGTGACGCTTTGTCGTACGGTACAAAAGGATGTGAAGAACAAGTTCGGTATAGACATCTATCCCGAAGTGAATATATTCTGAAGAATACACAAATAAGATATGTTGAAGGTAACACTGTTAGGAACGGGTACCTCGGGTGGGGTGCCTGCTTTGGGCTGTGAGTGTGACGTGTGTCGCAGTACTGATCCTAAGGACAAGAGGCTGCGGAGCGCTGCCATGATAGAGACAGAGAGCACCCGGCTGCTGATAGATGCCGGTCCGGATATCAGGCAGCAGATGCTCAGAGTACCTTTCAGAAAAATAGATGGGTTGCTGATTACCCATAAACACTATGACCATGTAGGGGGAATAGACGACCTGCGTCCTTTCTGCAAATATGGTGATATCAATATCTATGGTGACAAGGGTGTGACGAAATCGTTGCCTGTTACTATGCCATATTGTTTTCCTGCCTCTTCTAAAGAACTGTATCCTGGTGCCCCCAAACTGCAGTTGCATACCATTGAGCCCCATCATATATATAAAATAGGTGATATAGAATGGATGCCTGTCAAAGTGATGCACGACAAAATGCCCATCCTCGGATTTCGTTTTGGCAAGTTTGCTTATATCACGGATATGAAAACTATACCTGACGAGGAACTGCCTTACCTGAAAGGCTTGGAAGTGCTCGTTGTCAATGCCTTGAGATTCGATAAACCGCATCACAGTCATCAACTGGTGGACGATGCCATCCGCTTTGCGATAAGGATAGGAGCCGAGAAAGTGTACTTTACCCACATGACGCATGATATAGGCTTACATGATGCTGCCAACAAACGGCTGCCGAAAGGTTTTCAGTTTGGTTATGATGGACAAGTAATTGACCTGTAAGGAAGATGCAAGGAAAAAGCGCTAAAAGTGTTAAAAAAAGGCTGTTGCCGAGCATGAGAAAAACTTTAACTTTTGTTAGCAGTTTGTAAGTTGTTGATTGTTAGTGGTTTACAAAATAGTTACAAAAAGGCCCTAAAAAAAGTCACAAAAAAAAGAACAACGTATTAAAAAAATACTTACCTTTGCATCGTTTTAATAAACAAATGATTGTTTTACAGATTTAAAAAGCAAAGAAAATGAAGAAATTAGTTTTGATGTTCGTAGCTATTGCAGCTATCTCTTTCGCATCTTGCGGTGGTAACACAAAGTCAAATGCAAACTCTGCAGATTCAGTTGATACAACAGCTGTTGATTCAGCTGATACTGTAGCTACAGTTGACTCAGCTGCTACTGATTCAGTTGCAAAGTAATTAAGTATTAGTATACTTAACGAACGAAAAATGAGAGAAACACCGCTGGACCTATGGTCTGGCGGCTTTTTCGTTTATATACACCAAACTCTTTATATGATAGACACAAGTGCATTTCAAGGCAAAAAGGCTGCTTATTATACTTTAGGTTGTAAACTTAACTTTTCGGAAACCTCTACTTTTGGAAAAATGCTCGAAGACATGGGCGTGATAACTGCCCAAAAGGGAGAGCGTGCAGACATCTGTTTGATCAATACCTGCTCGGTGACAGAAGTTGCCGATCATAAATGCCGTCAGGCTATACACCGTATGGTGCGACAGAATCCTGGCGCTTTTGTTATTGTTACGGGTTGTTATGCGCAGCTTGAATCGGAGAACGTAAGTAAGATAGAAGGTGTTGACCTGGTATTGGGTGCTAATGAGAAGGCGCATCTGTTGCAGTATCTCAGCGATGCCTGGGCACAGAAGTTCGCTTTTGAGTCAGGACTGGAAGAAGTTGGTGTGAATGCGCTGCATGAACATCACAGCGTGAAGACCAAGGACATCAAGACTTTTCAGCCTTCCTGTTCGCGTGGTAACCGTACACGCTATTTTCTGAAGGTGCAGGACGGCTGTAACTATTATTGTACCTACTGTACCATTCCTTTTGCACGAGGCAACTCGCGCAACCCAAGTATTGCTTCGTTGGTTGAGCAGGCTGGGCAGGCTGCAAGCGAAGGAGGAAAGGAAATCGTGATTACTGGTGTCAACATTGGTGACTTCGGACAGACTACCCATGAGTGTTTTCTTGACTTGGTAAAGGCGCTCGACCAGGTGACTGGTATTCAGCGTTATCGTATATCAAGTCTGGAACCAGACTTGTGTGACGATGACTTGATAGCTTATTGTGCTGATAGCCGTGCCTTCATGCCGCATTTTCATATCCCCTTACAGAGCGGTAGCGACGAGGTGCTGAAGCTGATGCACCGCCGTTACGACAAGGCTCTCTTTGCCCATAAGGTAAACCTTATCAAGGAGAAGATGCCCGATGCCTTTATTGGTGTGGATGTGATGGTGGGCTGTCGTGGTGAGACTCCAGAGTGTTTTGAGGAATGCTATGAATTCCTGAAGAGTCTGCCTGTCACACAGCTTCATGTGTTCCCATATTCGGAACGACCAGGTACTGCAGCTCTGCGTATCCCTTATGTGGTAAGCGACAAGGAGAAAAAGTTGCGCTCTAAGCGTCTGCTCGAACTGAGTGAAGAGAAAACCCAGGCTTTTTATGCCCAGTATATAGGAACGGAGGCAGAGGTACTCTTTGAGAAAGCGCCACATGGCAAGGCCATGCATGGCTTTACCAAGAACTATGTACGTGTGGAACTGTCGCCGGCTTTGGCAAAGGAAGAGTATGACAACCAGCTTATCAAGGTTCGTCTGGGAGATTTTAATTATGATAAGACAGCCCTTAAGGCTGAGATTCTTTAGAGATGAACTATTACAACGACTTTGGCTCCTGGATACGTACTCAGTTTCCCTTCAGAGTGCAAAAGATATCTATAGACGCTGGGTTTTCCTGTCCTAACAGGGACGGGAAAATATCCAGTGGCGGTTGTACCTATTGTGACAACCGGACTTTCAATCCAAGCTACTGCAATCGCAAAAAGACAATCACCGAACAGTTGGAAGAAGGCAAGCGCTTCTTTGGCAGGAAATATCCTGATATGAAGTATCTGGCTTACTTCCAAGCTTATACCAACACTTATGCCTCGTTAGAAGAGCTTCGCAGAATGTATGAGGAAGCACTTCGGGTAGAGGATATAGTGGGAATAGTCATCGGGACGCGTCCAGACTGCGTGAGCGAGGAGTTGCTGGATTACTTGGCAGAGCTGAACAAACGCACCTTTGTACTGGTGGAGTATGGCATAGAAACTGCCAATGATGAAACTCTCTTGCGAATTAATCGCGGTCATGACTTTGCCTGCAGCAGAAAGGCGGTGGAGCAGACGCATGTCCGGGGAATATTGACAGGAGGACATATTATTATTGGCCTTCCCGGCGAGGATGCTGAGGAGAGTCTGCGTCAGGCTCCTATTATATCTTCGTTGCCTCTTGACATACTGAAAATACATCAGATGCAGGTTATCAAGGGCACCCGTCTTGCTCAACAGTATGCAGAGCATCCTTTCCATGTATATACGGTAGAAGAGTATATAGAAGTCATAGTGGGGTATATTAAGCTTCTAAGAAAAGATCTGGTGCTCGAACGTTTTGTGAGTCAGTCGCCAGCAGAACTGCTGATTGCTCCCAAGTGGGGACTGAAGAACTATGAGTTTACCAACTTGCTCAACAACAGATTGAAGCAGGAAATGGAACGTTTTCGTTAAGTCAAATGAGCAGAGTAAAGCTTGCTTTTCCTCTGCCATGACGAGAAAAGGTGCGCGTAAGCGAACGTTTATCATTATAAAAACTTAATTATTCGGCACAGATAAGCTGTTTGTGCTTAATAATTTGTATCTTTGTCGGTTGATATGGCAAAGGTAGCAATCGTTATATTGAATTGGAACGGACAGAAGATGTTGGCAAAATATCTTTCTGGCGTTGTGGAGTATTCCAGACAGGATGCAGAGGTATGGGTGGCTGATAATAGTTCCACCGATGGCTCTATGCATCTGTTGGAGACACAGTATCCACAGGTGAAGACCATAGTCCTGGAGCAGAACTTTGGTTTTGCGGAAGGTTACAACCAGGCCCTGAAGCAGATAGAGGCTGAGTATTATGTACTGTTGAACAGCGATGTGGAAGTGACACATCATTGGCTAACTCCGCTCATCGAGTTTATGGACAGTCATCCGCAGGTGGCAGCCTGTCAGCCTAAACTGTTGGCAGAATACGATAAGGACAGCTTTGAATATGCTGGTGCCTGTGGTGGCTTTTTGGACAAATATGGTTATCCTTTCTGCAGGGGGCGTATCTTTGAGACTGTGGAGAGGGACAACGGACAGTATGATTACCAGCAGGAAGTGTTGTGGGCTACAGGTGCCTGCATGATGATACGTGCCAAGGACTATTGGGATGCCGGAGCGCTTGACGGTCGTTTTTTCGCACACAATGAAGAGATAGATTTGTGCTGGCGCCTGCGTCTGATGGGGCGCAAGATATACTGCATACCAGAGAGTGAAGTATATCATGTCGGTGGTGGTACGTTGCCAAAAAGCAATCCTATGAAGACATTCCTTAACTTCAGAAACAATCTGACTATGCTTTACAAGAATCTGGATGACAGGGATCTGCAGCATGTGATGTTCATTAGATGGTTTCTGGACTATCTGGCTGCATTCGAGATGTTGGTTCTGAAAAGAAACTTGGGCGACTTCAAAGCTATATTCAAGGCGCGAAGGGCTTTCAAAGTCTGGCGTAAGGATTTTGATGAAGACCGCCAGCGAATACAGTCGGGTAGGGTTGAAGGTGTTGTCCCGCAAGTGTATGAAGGCTCGATATTGTGGCAGTACTATGCCAAGGGGAAAAGAGTCTTCTCGAAATTGAGCTTCTGACATTCCTGTGGCTTGAACTTTCGAAAATCGATAAACAAACTACAAAATAAAATCTAAGATGAAGAAAAAACTATTCATGTTGCTGGCTGCGTTCCTTTGTTTAGGAGCGCAAGCTCAGGCGCCGGTCCATGTGACGGTGACCAATCCTTCAAAAGAGGCACGTAAGGATGTGCCTGTGGTTATTGATATCCGTCAGTGGGGAGATGTCAAAAAGGCTGTAGTAACAGTAGACGGCAAGGAGGTGCCTTCGCAGTTGGATGACATCGACCGTGACTGTGTGAACGATGAGTTATGCTTTCTTGTCGACCTTGACAAGAAGGAAACCAAGGAGGTAAGCGTGCAGTTATTGCAGGAAGGTGACCAGACTGCCTATCATGCCCGTACCTTTGCCGAACTGGTATTGCCAAGCCGAAATAAAAAACTGGCTAAAAATGCGCAGGACATCTATATGCGCAGTATCTCATTTGACAAGAAGACCAAGGATCCTTACCATTATGTCCACTCCCATGGCGTATGTTTTGAAAGCGAATTGGTAGCCATGCGTGTGTACTTCGACCATCGACAGACTATCGACCTATATGGCAAGGTGAACAAGGGACTGGTGATTCGTGATACGCAGTTCTATCCTTCTGAGGAACAGTTGAAGGGTGGCTCGGGTGATGACTGCCTGTGGGTGGGCAATACCTATGGCTTGGGTGCCCTCCGTGGCTGGGATGGAGAGAATCAAGTATTGCTGACCAATGTAATGTACCAAGAACAGAGAGTTATCTCGGAAGGTCCTGTAAGAGCCATTGTTGAAGTAATAGACAATGGCTGGACACCAGCTCCAGGACTCAAACCTGTCAATGCCACCATACGTTATACCATCTATGCGGGGCATCGTGATTTTGATGTCGACGTGTTCTTTAACAAAGATGTGTCGGATTATCAGTTTGCTACAGGATTGATCAATGTGAAAGGTTCCAGCGAATATACTGACGGCAAGGGCTTAAGAGGCTGCTATGGCAGTGACTGGCCAACGGGCAAGGATGACGGCAAGCACAAACTGGAGACAGTGGGCTTGGGTATCTATGTGCCGCAGGCTGCGCTGGTGAAAGAGATGCCTGCCAATAAAGACTGCTACACACAGGTGGTTCGTCCTTCAGGCAACAAGCTGAGTTACAAGCTGGCTTATACTAGCGCCAATGAGACCTATGGCTTCAAGGGTGAGAAAGAGTGGTATAGATGGTTGAAAGACTGGAAGAAACTGAACGAAGAACCTGTGCAAGTGTATTATAATATACGATAATGACTACACAAAAGGGCAATAATGAGCAAAAATACACCAAAATTGTTCATTATTGTTCTTTTTGTTTAAAAATATTAGTAAAAACACTTTGTTTTTATCACATTTTTTAGTATTTTTGCACACGTAATGTTAATAGATAGCGACAAAGTGAAAAATATTTTTAAATATATGGCATTCATGGCGGTGACGCTTCTTCTTTGTTCGGCTTGTGAACTCAAGTTTAAGCCGAATGAGGAAGCAGAGGCTGCTGTACTTTCCGTACAGCGCTATGATCGTCTGGAAAGTCGTTATCTGACAACAGGAGATTTCTCTGCCTTGCAGCAGATGAATACCGATTATCCGATAGAAACACGTACGTTGATAGAGAAGATGCTTCAGTTGGGCACGATTACTGATGCCAATATCAGCAATCGGTTTCTGATGTTCTATCAGGACTCTACTCTGCAGGCGCTTATTGCCGATGCTGAGGCTGAGTATGCCAATATGGATGATATCAACCAGCAGTTGAAGGAATCGTTTGAACGTCTGAACGCTTGGATGCCAGAGTTGCAGCAGCCTTCTTTCTATGCACAGATAGGAGCGCTCGACCAGAGTATCGTGGTGGGTGAACACTCTGTAGGAATTTCGCTTGACAAGTATATGGGCAGCGAGTATCCGCTATACAAGAAATTTTATACAGCCCAGCAACGGGCTACCATGTCACGAACTTATATTGTTCCGGATTGCCTTACCTTCTATCTGTTGAGCATTTATCCTATGGATGATTTTGATAATCGTTCGCAGCTTGACCGAGACCTTCACATGGGAAAAATCATGTGGGTGGTGAATAAGGCGATGAACAAGGAAGTCTTTACCACAAGTTATGTAAAGACCATCAGCAGTTATCTGAAGCGTAATCCAAAGATAACCGTACGGCAGTTGCTGGAGTGCAAGGATGATTCGCCTATCAAGGCATTGCACAAAGACTGATTATGAAGAAACTTATTATATTTATAGCAACCTTTATGATGGTGTCATCTATACAGGCAGCTGAGAAGTTGGACTTGGAGAATATTACTTCGAGATGTTTTACAGCTTCTTATGTCAGTGGAGTGAATCCGATAGAAGGCACCGACCTGTATGCTTCTATCAGCAACGATGGAAGTCAAATCGTGAGTTATTCGTTTAAAACTGGCAAGCAGGTGACTGTCTTGTTTGATGCCGCAGCATGCAAGGCTCCCTTTGAGTCGGTAGATGGTTACGAACTGAGTCCTGACGGAAAGCGAATGCTCATTCTTACCAAGCGTAAGAGTATTTATCGCCGTTCTTTTACAGCAGAGTATTTCATTTACGACATTGCCAGCAAGTCTTTGCTCAAGTTGTCGGATGGAGAGAACCAGCAGGTGGCTACATGGTCACCAGACTCTCGCCATGTGGCTGTTGTAAGAGAGAACAATCTTTTTATCACAGATGGTAAGAAGGAGGTACAGGTTACAAACGACGGCAAGTTCAATGAAATCATTAATGGTATCCCTGACTGGGTGAACGAAGAAGAGTTTGGTTTTAATAAGGCTTTTGCTTGGAATGCTGACGGAACTGCACTCAGCTGGATTCGTTATGATGAGTCGAAGGTGAAGACTTACTCCCTGCAGTTGTTCTGCGGTCAGAAGCCTGCCTTGAAACAGTATGCCGATTATCCAGGTGAATATTCCTATAAGTATCCAAAGGCTGGTCAGGACAACTCTGTGGTGAGCCTTTGGAGTTATGATGTGAAAGCCGGCAAGACAGTACGCATGAATGTACCTTTGGCTTCGGACGGTTATATTCCTCGCGTAAAGCAGGCTCCTGATGCCAAGAGTATGATAGCCTTTACGATGAACAGACATCAGGACGAACTGAATCTTTATTCTTTCAATCCTTTTACGGGTGAGGCGAAGCTGGTGATTAAAGAGAGTGTGCCCAAGTATGTGAAGGAAGAAGTGGTGGAATGGACTCGTGTAGGCAATAAGTACATCTTACTGCCCAGTGATCGCGACGGCTTTATGCATCTTTATCTGTACGACATTAAGGGGAAGTTGATTCGCCAGGTAGAAAAGGGTGACTATGAGGTGACTGATGTATATGGCATGAATGAGAAAACGGGTGATATCTATTTCCAGTCAAGCATGTTGAGTCCGCACGACAGACAGGTCTATGTGGCACATGCCAACGGCACGACCGAAAGACTTACCGATGCACGTGGAAACAATGCTGCCATATTCTCGGGTGATTATCGTTATTTCTTCAATACTTGGAGCAGTTACAGTCATCCTTATGTCTTCACCTCGCGTACCAATCGTGGAAAGGTGGTAAGAGTGTTGGAGGACAATAAGGAGTTGCTTGACAAGGTTGCCCTGTATAATTGGGGAAAACGTGAACCTTTCTCTTTCACCACATCCGAGGGAGTGAAACTGGATGGATGGATGGTGAAACCTGTAGACTTTGATGCCAACAAGAAATATCCCGTTATACAGTTCCAGTATTCAGGTCCGGGTAACCAGCAGGTAAAGGATGCATGGAGTACAGGAAGTATGGGTAATGGAGGAGCCTTCGACTATTATCTGGCCCAGGAAGGATATATTGTCGTTTGTGTAGATGGTCGTGGCACTGGAGGCAGAGGAGCAGCCTTTGAGAAATGTACTTATCTCAGACTGGGTGACTTAGAGGCAAAAGATCAGGTAGAGACAGCTCTTTATTTAGGCGGTCTTCCTTTCGTAGATAAAAACCGCATCGGTATCTGGGGATGGAGCTTTGGTGGATTCTGCACACTGATGAGTATGAGTGAGGGCCGTCCTGTATTCAAGGCAGGTGTTTCTGTGGCACCTCCCACCAACTGGCGCTATTATGACACGGTGTATACTGAGCGCTATATGCGTACACCTCAGGAGAATGCCGCTGGCTATCTGACCAATCCCATAGAGCGTGTTGACAACTTGCATGGAGCTTTGCTTATGTGTCATGGCATGGCTGATGATAATGTTCATCCACAGAATACATTCGAGTATGCCGAGGCTTTAGTTCAGGCAGACAAGGACTTTAAGGAGATATATTATACCAATCGTAATCATGGCATATATGGAGGCAACAGCCGCAGACATCTCTTGCGCCAGATTGTGAATTGGTTTAACGACAATATGAAATAAAGACGATTAGAGTATGAAAGCTAAGAACGGATTCAATCTTCGTACTGTTTGTGGGGAAAACATTCTCGTGGCAGAAGGCGAGGAGAATATTGATTTCAGCAATATCATCAGCATGAATGAAAGTTCTGCTTACTTGTGGAACAGCATTCAGGGAAAAGACTTTGAGGTGAAAGACCTGGTTGATCTGTTGATAGAAATGTACGAGGTGGATGAGGAAACTGCCACTCGTGATGCTCGGCTGTTGGTAGACCAATGGAAACAGGCTGAGATAATAGAATAAGGTGTTAATTCAACGTATAAAAGAAGAAGTGAAGGAGTTTAGAAAATAGATTCTTTTCAACTCTTTCACTTATACTACTTGTATTACATGATTCCGAAAATCGGAATCCATATCTTGCGATAAAAGGCCAGCAAATACCTTCGGCAAGGCGACAAGGCAGTCCAGATGGCAGAGTAGATTCTCCATTTCCTGCCGTCAATTCTGTCGAGTGTTTGATGGCTTTTTCTGTAGAATCCCACAGCTATAGCCTTGATGTCTTTCATCTTGCAACTTTCTGTTGTGAGGTTTCCGTCGCCCTTCAGTGTGACGTCCTCGCCCTCAATTTTGATGATGCGATGCAGTACATAGTGGCGAGGACTGATTTCTGCCAATACAGGCTCACCGATATTGTATATCTCGCGTTTGGCAAGCAGGGCTTTGTCGCGCTTGTCTTCCAGGAATGGACGCATGGAAAAGCCCCTGAGCTGCAGGGTGACAGTGTGTCCCTCATTAAGCAACTTAATGATTTCGGGCAGTAGCTGCGCATTAGGAAACTGTATTTCCGTTACTTGTAATGTAGTCTCTTTCATCATATAAAATCTTATACAGAATGGGGTTATGCTTTTCTGATGGCTTGGTTGCATACAATGGCAGCCTCGCGATTGGGAAGGCAGTGCAAGGTGTAGATATCCGACAGCTCAACAAGATGGCTGATGGTATTGCAGATATTGTTGAAAATATCCAGATCCCATTTCATAGAAGAACAAGATGGCAGTATGGATGCAAAGGCTTCTGCTGGTGATAGCTTTTCCACATAGTTCTTTTGTGCGCGGTCTATGCGGGTGATGGCACCGAGTTTTGCTTTTACGTTGCGATAGCATGGTGTCTTTCCGCTCCAGGGACTACCATATATATAAGGTGTACCGTCTATGATTCGTAGGATAGGGTTGTCGTCGTTCATCAAGTCGCACCCCGACAGATAGCGCAGCCACATGCTCACCTGTGTACTCTTTCCCGTTCCGCTCTTGGCAATGAAGGCATAGCCATATCCGTTTTGCCTTACAAGTGATGCATGCAGCAAGAGTGTTTCTATCTTGCTTCCTGCAAAGGCAAAGATGAGCATCAGGGCATTGTTGAGTCCGAATTTTCGCATGTTGTAGTTACCGTTCAGTGCGCATTGGCAGTCGCTGAAGTCTTTATTGGTCAGCAACAGGCAGCAGTTGGCACCTTGTATGTCCTTGATGATGTACTGGTATCCGCCATTGTCGAGTTTGTCGACGATGGTGTTTCCATTTCCTGTATCAAAGGCTCTGATGCGTTTGCGTTTTTCCTTTGGGTAGGGGCTCAGGGTATCGTCAACCGAGAGTTGAAAAAAAAGTTCACCCTTCAGATTTTTCTCTCTGAAGGGTTCTAATGATGGGATAAGATGCATGCCGTTGAATGGTGACTCGGCAAAGCAGATCTTGATGTCGAGTTCGGCTATGCTAAAGAAGTTCTCATTTTGCATTACGCTTCTTTTTCTTTTGTTGTTTCAGTGCGTCTTTTGCCTTAATCTTCTTGGCTGGCTTCTGAGCCACCTCTTCGTTGACCTCATAGTCGGGCTTAATGCCCGAGAATATGAAACGGTCCATACCGATGATTTTAACCTGATATTTTGGTGCTGCATCCTCTATCATACCGCTTTTGTTTTTGGATTTCTTGGGTTGAGCGGTATAGCTGTTGCGCATTTTGTTATATTTCTTGGTCAGCTTTTTCAGGTTTGTGCTGTAGCTTACCATGCAGGTGGGGTGTTTGTAACCTTCTCCCTCTAAATAGTCGCGCAACTGGTAAGAGTAATCTTCTCTGCTTACCAGGAAGTGGTTCTTGCTGTTGAGCCAGGCAGAGTCTACTGCCTGCACATCGGTGAAGCATACGATAGAATCGTTGAACGATGATGCAAATCCAAAGATATAAATTCGCTTCATCTCGTCTTTGGCCTGCATGCTGACAGCGATAAGCAATGTGGCAGCAATGGCTGCAAATACTGATTTTCTAAGTTTCATTTTCTGTTTCTTCTGTTATGGATATTGCTTACTGGCCTAAGTAGGTCTTCAGCGTTTTACTTTTCGTGTTGTATCTCAGCCTGCGAATTGCTTTCTCCTTAATCTGTCTTACTCTTTCGCGGGTGAGGTTGTATTTGTCTCCAATTTCCTCGAGGGTCATTTCTTGCATGCCGATGCCAAAGAAAGCTTTTATCACTTTCTGCTCTCTGTCGTTGAGAACATCGAGCACTCTTCCTATCTCTGTTCGTAGCGATTCCTGATCGAGTACGTTGTCGGTAGAAGGTGAGTCGGTGTTGGGCAGGAAGTCAAGCAGGCTGTTGTCCTCGCCGTCGGCGAAAGGTGCGTCCATGCTTACATGGTGCGTATTGATCTTCATCGCCTCTGCGATCTTTTCCTCGGGAAGGTCTATGCGGTCGGCCATTTCTTCCACACTGGGCTTGCGCTCGTTTTCCTGCTCAAACTTGTTCAGTTCGCGGGCGATACGATTGACACTTCCCACCTGGTTGAGCGGGAGGCGTACGATGCGGCTTTGCTCTGCTATGGCCTGCAAAATGCTTTGTCTAATCCACCATACAGCATAAGAGATAAACTTGAAGCCTCTTGTCTCGTCATATCTTTCGGCTGCTTTTATCAAGCCGAGGTTTCCCTCGTTGATGAGGTCGGGTAAGCTCAGACCCTTGTTCTGATATTGCTTGGCGACGGAAACTACAAATCTAAGGTTGGCCTTCGTCAATCTCTCAAGTGCTTTGCGGTCACCCTTTTTGATTTGTTGAGCCAGTTCCACCTCCTCATCTGCTGTGAGAAGATCCTGGTGCCCAATTTCTTGAAGGTATTTTTCAAGTGATGCACTCTCTCTGTTGGTTATCGACTTTGATATTTTCAGTTGTCTCATGGTTAGCATTATTTTTTGTTCGTAGATGCAAAAATACGCTTTTTTGTCGATATGTGCAAAAAAAATAGCAGATATTTGAGAAAATATCTGCTATTTTTTTATTTATAGAACTGTTTTACTTATTTATTATCATTTCTCAGGCTTGGTCTTGCCCCTCAAGAATTGACTTTGTTTTGCTTAGTCTTTCTGAAGAGGCACGGCGAAGTATGACTTCTTGCCTGTAGGCCATACACCCTGAATGTAGAGTACTGGCTCCTTGCTTGTGGATGCACTCTTTACTATCTTCTGCAAGTCATCGAGCGTGGTGATGTTGGTATCATTTACACGCTGGATAATAAGTCCGCGCGAAATTCCGGCATCCTTGAGTGCGCCAGCTCCAACCTTCAATACCTCCAGACCATAGTTGATGCCAAGTTCCTTCTTTTGTGCTTCTGTCACAGGACGGAAGGTTCCACCCAATACATCCAGATCGGCACTCTTGATGACCGAAGTGTTGCCTTGAGCATTTTTGAGTGTGATGCTCTTGGTGTAGCTCTTCTTGTTGCGTAAGTAGGTGATAGAGAGTTTGTCGCCAGGGCGTTTGCTGTTGAGGGCTTCCTGGAGTTCAGCCATCTTGGTCACCTTCTTGCCGTCTATCTTGGTTATGATGTCACCTTCCTTCAAGCCTGCGTCGGCTCCGTTTCCGTCCTCATCCACTTTGGTTACATATACACCTTCATTGGTGCCTAAATCTACTTCTTTGCCATTTTCCTTCTGCGAGTTGATGTAGTTGAGCACATCGCTTCCCTGAATGCTGAGCATCACGCGCTGTACACTGCCATATTTCTTCAGGTCGTCTACTACCTTATTCATTATAGAGGTAGGAATGGCGAAACCATAGCCTGCGTATGAACCTGTCTGCGAGTAGAGCATGGCGTTGATACCTACCAGTTCGCCCTGTGTGTTGACCAGTGCACCGCCTGAGTTTCCAGCATTGATGGCGGCATCAGTCTGTATGAAACTCTCCACACCGTTGGCACCTAACGAGCGAGCCTTTGCAGAGATGATACCTGCTGTGACAGTGTTGTTCAGACCGAAAGGATTGCCTACTGCAATGACCCATTCGCCAACCTTGACGTTGTCGCTGTTGGCAATAGGAAGAGTAGGGAGGTCTTTCGCGTTGACTTTTATCAGGGCAAGGTCTGTACTTTTGTCTGTACCAATGATGCGTGCAGAGAATTCGCGGTTGTCGTTGAGTGTTACCGTCAGTTCGTCAGCTCCTTCTACCACGTGGTTGTTGGTGACGATATATCCGTCGCTGCTGATGATGACACCAGAGCCTGTAGCTTCTCTCTTGGGAGTCTGCACTTTCTGTTTGCGTGTTCCGCCTTGTCCACCGCCTGGGTTGCCAAAGAAACCGAATGGATCGAAGAAATCTCCAAACGGATTGCTCTGAACATCTACTGTCTGTACCTTTGAGTTCTGTACATATTTGATATGGACAACTGCTGGCAGAGCCTTTTCGGCAGCATAGGTTAAATCTACTGGTTGACCAGGAGCGGCCGAAGTCACTGATGGTGCGGCTGCATTGACTTTCATGAATGCGCCTGCTGAGAATGCGAGTGAGCTGATGCAGAGCACAGCCAAAACATATTTGCTTACTTTTCTCATAATGTATAATTTTTTGTTGTTAATTTTAATATTTGCTTTGTTGGCGTTGCCAACTTTTCATTTCGGTTGCAAATATAGGTGCAAAAAACGAGAAACAGTCAATTATACATGTATTTTTATCCCGTTTTAACATTCTAAATTAACATATTAACGGCTCTTAAACAAGAATGTGCCTAAATTTACAAATATTCAATACTTTGTTTGATATGCATAGTTGTAAATATGGAATTAATATTTTGTAATGTGCAAAAAACTATTAACAAAACAGTCTTGCTAAAGCCCTTTTTGTGTACTGATAAGAGGGCTTTTGTTATCCTTATAGGGTTGAAATATAGAAAATAAGTAAGAAAAGTCCTTTTCTTTTCGAAAGTTTTTTGTACCTTTGCACTTTAGTAAGATACAGAAAGCAGTGCCCCGGCGTGTCGCTGGTCTTCATGGTAAGACGAGAGGAAAGTCCGGGCAGCACAGAGCATCCCACTTCCGAAAATAGAAGCTATTGGTGACAGTAGGTGTAGGCAGAAGAAAATAACCGCCTTGTTGAGTCTTTAGATGAAAGCAGGGTAAGGGTGAGAAGGTGGTGTAAGAGACCACCAGATGACGGGTGATCGTCATGCTGTGTCGGCTGGGAGCTGTAAGCTCATGTATACCGCAGACAGAGGGTTGCTCGCCCGAGTGTCTTTTATGGCAGCTGCGGAGGGTAGAGTGCTCAAGCCCTGGGGTGACTCAGGGATTAGATAAATGACATGCACCTGCACTTTGTTGCAGGAACAGAACTCGGCTTATAGGGGCACTGCTTTCTTTTTATATATTTATTTTAATCTCCACTTAATTATTTAAAGTCATGAACATCAGAGAACCAGAAAAGCAAATCCTCAACGATTTTGAGCATAAAGTGACCAGCAAAATCAAGTTGTATGGCAATTATCCCGACTTCCCCAAGATGGAAGACTATGGTATCGAGGGTATGGAACTGGATGATTATCTTTTTGACAAGCAAGCTATTCTCGATATGGGAGGAAGCAGTCGCAATAAGCTGACGGTGGGTGGCATTATCACTTTGTTGCCTGTTATCGTTCTTTCGGCTTTTCCCGACAGTGCCTATATTTATGGTAAGATGGGAACTACGGTTTTGGCTATCACTGTCGGCCTGATGTTGGCATTGTGCCTATATGCTGTACTGAAAGCCATTATCCGCTTTCGGCTGGCGCGCCATACCGACCTGAAGTTTGAAACCTACATCAAGGCTGTGTTGTTTTATCAGCCACGACAATAGTCTTGTTGTTGCTTTAAAAAAAGAAATCCTAACCTCTCACGAAGAGAAGTTAGGATTTTTTTATGTGTTTAATTAAATATCTGTCATTTTATTATACGATACCCTGAGCCATCATAGCCTTGGCAACCTTCAGGAAGCCTGCAACGTTGGCACCCTTTACGTAGTTTACGTAACCGTCTGCCTCGGTACCATACTTCACACAGTTGGCGTGAATATCGTTCATGATTTCGTGAAGTTTAGCATCAACCTCCTCACGGCTCCACTTCAGACGCTCAGAGTTCTGACTCATCTCAAGACCTGATACAGCTACACCACCAGCATTGGCAGCCTTACCAGGAGCATAGAGAATCTTGGCATCCTGGAATACCTTGATGGCCTCAGGAGTAGTAGGCATGTTGGCACCCTCGCTCACTGCGAATACGCCGTTGGCAACCAATGCCTTTGCAGCCTCTTCGTTGATTTCGTTCTGAGTAGCAGAAGGAAGAGCGATGTCTGCCTTCTCGAACCAAGGCTTAGCTCCTTCAACATACTTCACGCCATATTTCTCGGCATATTCCTTGATACGGCCACGCTCTACATTCTTCAGTTCCATGATGTAGTCGAGTTTCTCGCGGTCGATACCGTCTGGATCGTAGATGTAACCATCTGAGTCGGAACATGTGACAGGCTTTGCACCCAACTGAAGCAACTTCTCCATAGTGTACTGAGCCACGTTACCAGAACCAGAAACCAAGACAGTTTTGCCCTTGATGTCGATGTTCTTGGTGGCGAGCATGTTGCAGAGGAAATAAACATTACCATAACCTGTTGCCTCAGGACGGATACGTGAACCGCCAAACTCCTGGCCCTTACCAGTCAAGACACCCTGGAATTGGTGAGTCAACTTCTTGTACATACCGAAGAGATAGCCTACCTCACGGCCACCTACACCAATATCACCTGCAGGAACGTCCTCGTCTGGGCCCATGTGGCGATAAAGCTCAGTCATGAAAGCCTGGCAGAAACGCATAACCTCATTGTTGCTCTTGCCGCGAGGTGAGAAATCAGAACCACCCTTGGCTCCACCCATAGGAAGGGTTGTCAGAGAGTTCTTGAATGTCTGCTCGAAGGCCAGGAACTTCAAGATGCTCAGGTTTACTGACTTATGATAGCGAAGACCTCCCTTGTAAGGACCGATGACATTGTTGTGCTGGATTCGGTAACCCATGTTAGTCTGTACATTACCCTTGTCGTCTACCCATGAAACACGGAACTCGATAATGCGGTCTGGAATGCAAAGGCGCTCAATGAGGTTGGCCTTCTCAAACTCAGGATGCTTGTTGTACTCTTCCTCGATAGTACCGAGAACCTGACTAACTGCCTGGATGTATTCAGGCTCATTAGGGAATCTTCTCTGAAGATTCGCAATCACTTCTGATGCTTTCATAATCTATATCTTTTATTGGGTTTAAAAATTTCTATTTTGTTATTTCCGATTGCAAAGTTAAAGAAAAAGTTTGAAAAAAAGAACAAAAAGACAGAAAAAATAAAGAAAAGGTGTAAAAAGGTAAGTTTTTAACAGTTTATAAGAGGCTTTTATTATAGAATTGTGAGCGTACACCTTATTATATATAGGGAAAACAGCCCGATTATACATAGGGAAACAGCCCTGTACCCTCTTCAGCCATGAGTAGTTACTGATGGTGGTAATTACTCAGCATAAGTAGTCAACTATGAATATGACAGAGATAAATGTTTCTTTTAGCCTGTAAAAATCTATGTTCTAAACTATCGAACTTATGTTCTAAACTATCGAACTTATGTTCTAAAGTTTCGAACTTATGTTCTAAAGTACCGAACTTATGTTCTAAAGTATCGAACATAGATTTGATTGTGGTTTAACGATTTTAGTTGACCACTCTAAGTATTATTGATAATATGAGTTGACTCAGTTATTACTTATTTATAATTCGCGTAGACTTACTCAACTTTCGTAAATATGTTCCACACGCCCAGAAGGGGCAGAAGCCCTTAGCCTGTACTTGAACCACTTTGCGAAACTTCAGTTACTTAATTATTAGTCTTATTTACAGTTGACTATTCATGGCTATAGGGGGGTGCAAAGTAGTTACTGATAGAGGTAAGTGAAGCTAAAAAAGTAATTGGCAGGATCATCTTAAAACAAAAAAAGTATCTTAAGAAACATCTGCATGTAACTTAAGATACTTTTTGTTTTCAACTACAGTTTCTTCTTGCTTCAGGTAGACGAGAAACTGGAGCAGTTGTTATTTTTTGAAGCCGAAAATGCGCTTGATGAATTTCTTGACTACATTTTCTTTCTTCTGAGGATTTACGATAGGTGTAACCTTACGTGTGGTTGATTTTTCAGAAGTTTTCTTCTGGCTGACACCTCTTCCTCTGCCGTTGCTGCCTGGGCGTACATTGCGACGCTTGCCGTTGTTGTCCTGGCTGCCTGGCTTGTTGTCAGTCTGTGCCTGTCTGTTGCGTGACTTGTTTTCTGTCTGATCGCTTGCAGGACGATTATTGCCTTTACGTCGGTTGTTGCGATTTTGCTTATTCTCGTTTTCAGGTTTGCCACCATTGTTCTGCTGCTGGCTGTTGCCCTGCTGCTGGCCATCCTTGGTACGAGGAGCGTTCTTACCCTGTTGTCTGGCGTTGCCCTGTTGTTTCTTGTTGTCTTTGTTCCTGGGCTGGTTGTTGCCTTGCTGGTTGTTGTCTTGCTTGCTGTTTTCCTGTGGGTTGTTGTCTTCTGTACGACGCTGAGCCTTTTCTGGTCGGTTGGCAGTTTTATTGGCAGGTTTGCGTTTGTGTGCAGTCTGTTCGCGATCTTTGCGTCGTCTGCTCTTTGCGCTGTTGTTGCCTGCCTTTCTGGGCTTGTTCTGCTTGGTGTATGCAGGTCCTTCGCCGCATCCTTCGGGCAGAGCAACCTTTTCCACTTCTTTTTCCAAGAACTTCTCTATCTGCTGGAAATAGAAGATATCTTCCTCGCTCACAAAGGTGATAGCCACTCCGTCGCGGTCGGCACGTGCAGTACGTCCGATACGGTGCACATAGTCTTCAGTATCGTGAGGCACATCATAGTTGATAACCAATGCGATATCATCGATGTCTATGCCTCGTGCCACGATGTCGGTAGCTACGAGCACATCGATTTGTCCGCTCTTGAATTTGAACATCATATTGTCGCGTTCAGCCTGGTCCAGGTCAGAGTGCATCTCGCCACAGTTGATATGTTTACGCTGCAGTGATCCTGCCACTTGCTTTACCTTCATCTTGCTTCCGCAGAAGATGATGACTCGCTGCAGGTCGCCAGCTTTGAAGATGTCCTTGATGATGTCCATCTTCTGTGTCTCGTAGCATACGTAAGCTTTCTGCTGTATCTTCTCGGCAGGTTTGCTTACTGCGAGTTTGATCTCTACAGGATTCTTGAGCAGAGTCTTTGCCAGTTCTTCTATTTTCTCGGGCATTGTGGCAGAGAACATAATGGTCTGGCAAGTTTTTGGCAATTTGGCTGCGATGGTCTTGATATCCTCCGAGAATCCCATGTCGAGCATGCGGTCTGCCTCATCAAGAATAAAGAAGCTTACCTTGCTGAGGTCTACATTGCCCAAGCTGATATGAGAGATGAGTCGGCCTGGTGTAGCTATCACCACGTCTGCACCCATGCGCAGGCTTTTCAGTTCCTGGTCGTAACGGTTTCCGTCGTTTCCTCCATATACAGCCACGCTGCTTACGCCTTGCAGGTAATATCCGAAGCCCTGCATGGCCTGGTCTATCTGTTGAGCCAACTCGCGTGTAGGCGACATGATAACACAGTTGATGGCATCAGAAGGATAACCACCGTCGTCGAGTTTGCTGAGCACTGGCAGCAGATAGGCAGCAGTTTTGCCTGTTCCGGTTTGTGCAACTCCCATTACGTCGTTGCCTTTCAATATCTCTGGAATACACTTTTCCTGTACTGGGGTGCAAGTGTCGAAACGCATATCGTAGAGCGCATCGAGCACGTTGTCATTTAAATCTAATTCGTCGAAATACATATTTCTTATTTTTCTTTTTCCTTTTTTCTTTTTTTGTCATTAATCATTAATACTTACCTCGGTGCGTTGCGGTAGCAGAAGTATGCCACGAATGCGAAGAGGAAGTTGGGCATCCAGGCAGCCAGCATAGGCGGGAAGTTGTCCTGGATGGCGAATGTGGCAGAGATGGTTTGCAGCATGATGTAGCTGAAACTCAGTGCCAGTCCGATGCCGAGCGATGTTCCCATTCCACCTTTGCGCTTGCGCGACGAGAGCGACACACCTATTATGGTAAGGATGAATGAGGCGAATGAGGCTGCAATTCGCTTGTGATATTCCACCTGGTATTGCACCACATTGCCCGAACCTCGGTTGATCTGTTTGGAGATATAATCCTTCAGTGCAGGACTGGTAAATGTTTCCTGCTGTCCCTTGGAGTATACCAGGTCGGTGGGTTCCATCATGATGATGGTGTCTTTCTCGGCTCCGCTGGTGATGTGCTCCTTCAGTCCCTGGAGCTGTCGTACCTTCCAGTTTCTTATTTTCCAGTGGTACTTGGAGTCGGAGATGGTGTCGTACTGCACCTCCATGGCGGTGAGGTGGCTTACCAATTTCTTGTCCTTGAACTTGTCAAGGCAGAAGCCGAAGCCTTTCTTGCTTTGGTTGTCGTAGTGCTGCAGATACGCGATGACGCCCCTGTCCACCTGCAGCTGTACGTTTTCTGCCGATGTGTTCTTGCTCTTCTTCTTGTACTTGATTTCGAAATTCTGTCTTACCACCGTACCATAGGGAATCACATAGGCAGAGAGGGCATACGACATGGCCGAGAGCATGATGCAGGTAATCATGTAAGGGCGCAACAGCCGCTTGAATGAGATGCCTGATGCCATGATGGCGATAATCTCAGAGTTGCCAGCCATCTTAGATGTAAAGAAGATGACGGCAATGAAGACAAACAGCGCACTGAAGAGGTTGGCGAAGTAAGGCACGAAGTTGAGGTAATAGTCAAAGACGATAGCCCTCAGCGGTGCATGATTCTCGGTGAATTTAGGCAGGTTGTCGTTTACGTCGAACACGATAGCCACCGAGATAATCAGCAGGATAGAGAAGAAGTATGTGCCTACAAACTTCTTGATGATGTACCAGTCCATGCGCTTGATATACCTGAATGGGTTCAGGAACCTGAGTATACGCAGGAAGGCCAACTTCTTTGCGAGCCATTGTGTGACGTGTATGAGCCCAGCAAAGTGTTGCCCGAACCATCTTTTGGCTTTATAGAGCCTGCGATGTTTTCTTAATTGATGAAATGTCTTCATTTTATGTTTTTGACCTTTTAATAGGTCTTTTTTTGTTCGACCAGTCTGTCTGTGGTCTTTGCGTTTGTTCTCCCAGCCTGTGGTCTTTATATTCTTTGTCCCAGCTGGTCGATGATCGAATTTTTCCATTGCACGAAGTCTCCCTGCTCGATGTGCTGTCGCGCATCGGTGACGAGTCGCAGATAGAAGGCCAGGTTGTGTATGCTTGCTATCTGCATGGCCAGGAGTTCCTGTGCCTTGAAGAGGTGATGCAGGTAAGCCTTGGTTGTGATACGGTCGATGTCGCATCCGTCAGGGTCTACGGGACTGAAGTCCATTTCCCATTTCTTGTTGCGCATGTTCATCGTTCCGTTGTAGGTGAAGAGCATGGCGTTGCGTCCGTTGCGGGTTGGCATCACACAGTCGAACATGTCCACTCCTCGTTCTATGGCCTCGAGTATGTTCTGTGGTGTACCCACACCCATGAGATAGCGCGGCTTGTCCTTGGGCAGGATTTCGTTCACCACCTCTATCATTTCGTACATCACCTCAGTGGGCTCGCCTACGGCAAGTCCACCGATAGCATTTCCGTCGGCTCCCTTGTCTGCCACATATTTGGCCGCCTCTCTTCTCAGTTCGGGGAAGGTGCAGCCCTGCACGATAGGGAAGAGACTTTGCTGATATCCGTACAGCGGTTCGGTCTCGTTGAAGCGCTTGAAACAGCGGTCGAGCCAACGCTGTGTCATCTCGAGACTCTTCTTGGCATACTGGAAGTCGCTTTGTCCAGGAGGACACTCGTCGAACGCCATCATGATGTCGGCACCAATAATTCGCTCAGTGTCCATCACGTTCTCGGGTGTGAAGATGTGCTTGCTTCCGTCGATGTGAGAGCGGAACTCGCACCCCTCCTCACGCAACTTTCGGATGCCTGTAAGCGAGAACACCTGGAATCCGCCACTGTCTGTCAGGATGGGTCGGTCCCATCCGTTGAAGCCATGCAGTCCGCCTGCGGCCTTGATGACCTCGAGTCCTGGTCGTAGGTATAGGTGGTAGGTGTTGCCTAAGATGATCTGTGCCTTAACCTGTTGGCGCAGTTCCTCGAAGTGCACACCTTTCACTGATCCGACAGTTCCCACTGGCATAAAGATAGGAGTCTTTATCTGTCCGTGGTCGGTGGTGATGATGCCTGTGCGTGCATCACTGGCTTTATCTGTTACTTGTAGTTCGAATTTCATTCTTCTTGTTTATATTGATTTCTCACTCTCCTTTCTTCGCATCCTCGGGAATCGTGAAATCGATGGGATGTTCCACCTTTTCGTCGGTGAGCGCGAAGTGCCATACATCGGCAACATTCTCCACATAGTGGAATTCCACTCCCTTGCGATAGATCTCAGGAATCTCCTCAATGTCTTTCTTATTGTCCTGACAGATCACGATATCGGTAATGCCGGCTCGCTTGGCGGCCAGAATCTTCTCCTTGATGCCACCTACGGGGAGAACTTTTCCACGAAGTGTTATCTCTCCTGTCATGGCTGTGTTCTTTCGTACCTTGCGCTGTGTCAGGGCCGATGCGATACTTGTAGCGATGGTGATACCAGCAGAAGGACCGTCTTTAGGAGTAGCTCCCTCGGGCACATGGATATGGATGTTCCAGTTTTCGAAGATACGATAGTCTATGCCCAAGAGGTCGGCGTGCGCCTTGACATATTCCAGCGCAATGACCGCCGATTCCTTCATCACGTCGCCCAGGTTTCCTGTCAGGGTGAGTTTGGCAGCCCTGCTCTTGCTGAGCGAGGTTTCTATGAAGAGGATTTCTCCTCCTACCGATGTCCATGCCAGTCCTGTTACCACGCCAGCATATTGGTTTCCCTGATAGATGTCGCGTGTGAAGATAGGCTTGCCCAACAGCTCTTCCACCTCAGCAGGAGTGATGGTAGGCTTCTCCAGTTCGTCGGTATATGCCAGCTTGTATGCCATCTTGCGCAAAGCCTTGTTGATAGCTTTCTCGAGTTGGCGCACTCCGCTTTCGCGTGTATAGTGGTCTATCAGGTCTTCGATGGCTGCTTTGGTAAACTTTATCTTGGGCTCATACTTGTCGAGACCTGTATTCTTCAGTTCGCGTGGCACCAGGTGTCGCTTGGCTATCTCCACCTTCTCCTCGATGATGTATCCGCCCACCTCGATGAGCTCCATACGGTCGAGCAACGGACGTGGAATACTGCTGATATCGTTGGCAGTAGCAATGAAGAGCACCTTCGACAAATCGTAGTCTGTATCGAGGTAATTGTCGTGGAAGGCATTGTTCTGTTCTGGGTCGAGCACTTCGAGCAGAGCCGATGCCGGGTTTCCGTTGATGGTGTTCTGTGTCACCTTGTCTATCTCATCGAGGATGAATACAGGGTTGCTGCTTCCAGCCTTCTGAATGTTCTTGATGATTTGTCCGGGCATGGCTCCTATATAGGTACGGCGGTGTCCTCGTATCTCCGACTCGTCGTGCAGACCGCCCAATGACATACGCACATATTTTCTGCCCATCGCCTCGGCGATGCTCTTTCCAAGACTTGTCTTGCCAACTCCTGGAGGGCCATAGAGGCAGAGGATAGGGCTCTTCAGGTCTCCTCGCAGCGATCTTACAGCCAGGTATTCCAAGATACGTTCCTTAACCTTTTCCATGCCATAGTGCGCTTTGTCGAGAACTTTTTTGGCATGCTTGAGGCTCAGGTTGTCCTGAGTGTATTCATTCCAAGGCAGGTCTACCATGGTCTGCAGGTAGTTGACGAGGATAGAGTAGTCGGGGCTCTGTGGGTTGATGGTTTCGAGCTTGTTCAATTCCTTATTGAACGCCTTGGCTGTAGCCTCGTTCCATTTCTTGTTCTTGGCCTTTTCAGCCAGTTCTTTTCGCTCAGGATTCTTCTCGTCTCCCCCCAGTTCCTCGCGTATGTTCTTGAGTTGCTGCTGCAGGAAGTATTCTCTCTGCTGTTCGTCGAGATCGAAGCGTGTTTTCTGCTTGATGTCCGACTGTATGCTCAGCAGCTGCAGCTCTTTGTGCTCGGCTTTCAGAGCGATGTAAAGACGGTCGCTGAGGTTGTCTTTCTCCAGCATCTCCATCTTGTCCTCTATGCTGAAAGGCATGTTGCTGCAGATGAAGTTGGCAGCTATCATGGGGTTGGATATGTTGTTGAGGGCATATTCAGCCTCATTGGGCATATCATCGCAGGCATGTATGAAGTTGGTTGTTTCCTGATGCAGTGTGTCCAACAGCGTCTGGAAATGCACGTCTTCCAGGTTGGGCCACTTTTCTGGCAGACTGGTTACCTGTCCTTTGTAGTAAGGACTTGTTGATGTGATCTGTTCGAGTCGGCATCTGCCAAGAGCCTGTACCACGATGGTTATGTTACCTGATTCTACTCCTGGCAGTTCAACTGTTTTTATGAGTTTAGCAAACACACCAGTCTTATAGAGGTTTCCAGATGTGGGGTTTTCTGTAGCCTCATCTTTCTGGCAGAAGATACAGAATACCTTGTCTGGATTTTCGATTAGCTTTTGGGCGAGCTGAACGCTCTGGGGTCTTCCCACGATGATAGGTGCCAGAACGGTAGGAAAGATGACGAGATTGCGTGTGCAGAGAATAGGGTATTCTCCTGATTCTCTTTCTGCCACCAATACAGAAGCATCGCCGTCAAAATCGGCTATCATTTGAAATTGTGTATTTTGTTTTCTGTTCATATTCGTTTTTAGAATTCTTTTTAGGGTGCAAAGGTAGTCATTTTTATTGAATTCAGAGGGGTTGGTATAGATATTTTAATATATTCGTGGCATTTTTTTGTAAAAATGATAAAATAAAACAGACTTGTTTGCGTTTTTCCTGAGGTAAGCGAAAGTTGCGTAAATCAGAATAAAAACAAGAAACGGTGGCAGATTTTCAATTCAAACATTTTGGAATCATGCAGGATAAGTGCGGCATGAAGGTAGGCACAGACGGCGTACTCTTGGGAGCGTGGGCTTTGGGAGGCAGCAGGGTGCTGGATATAGGTACGGGGACAGGTCTCGTAGCACTCATGATGGCTCAGCGTTTTCCGCAGTCAGTAGTCGATGCCATCGATATTGACGAGGAGGCTTGCAGGCAGGCTGCCGAGAATGTGGCGGCAAGTCCTTTTGCCGGAAGTGTGCATGTGAGTCATTGTCCGCTGCAGGATTTTCTGTCTTCCCAGCCTTACGATGCCATCGTCAGCAATCCGCCTTTCTTTGTCGACAGTCTGAAGAATCCTGATGTCAAGCGCTCGCTTGCCCGGCATACAGACACACTGTCTTTTGCCGACCTCTTTGCCGGAGCCAGACGTCTGCTTACGGAACATGGTTTCCTGTCGATTGTTGTACCCACAGAAGTGTTTGGTAGGGTGGAGGAAGAGGCTTATTATAAGGGCTTTACGCTTGTTCGTAAATGTATTGTGAAGACTGTGGAGCGCAAGGCTCCCAAACGGCTTCTTCTTACCTTCTCCCGTAGCCGTATGGGCAACTTTGAGGAGTCTACAGAAGTGCTCCAGTTGCCGGATGGCAGTCGTTCGGAATGGTATTCCCGGTTAACGGAAGAATTTTATATCAAGTAGATTTCAAAGGAGTTTTCAAGGGATTTCAAGGAAGTTAAGAAGTTATCGCTCCCTGCGGTCGCTGAGGAGCTAAGCCAAATGCTTAAGTGGACTTGAAATTAAACAATCCCTTAAAGGCATTTGTCTTAACACCTTAACTCCTTAACTTCTTAACTCCTTAATTCCTTCGTCAAGCATCATAAGTTCAGTTTGCTCTGCACGAGTTTGCTCAGCGCCTCCACCTTTCTTCCTTGCTCTCTGATGTCGCTTCTCACGGCATTGAGACCGTTGAAGAAATCGGCAAAGGCCGACTGTATGGCGTTGGGTTTCCGGGCATTCTTGTCGGCAAATGGGTTGACGATAATCTTGATGCCTTTCTCCTCCAAGTGCACATCAATGTCAGCACCCGTCATAACCGGGTCGCCGTCATAATGGATGACACCAGGCTTGGTGCGGGTGATATGCAGCTTTTTGCATCTGAACGACTTAATCTTGGAGTGCTTGTCGAGCGTCTTGTTGAACATATCGAAACTTACCTGCGGAGCCTCCAGTACATCGAAAGGCTCCATGATGACCACGTCCATCAGTCCGTCGCTCATCGATGCCTGTGGAGCGATATAGGCGTTGTTGCCATATTGCGATGCGTTGGCACACGAGATGAGGAAGGCCTTGTATTGCTTTGTTCCCGTCTCGTCCTCGAGGGTGTAGGTTTCAGGCTGATACTTCAGTCCTTCTCTCAGAATGTTCTCAGCATAGCTGATGGGTCCTCGTTTGCCGCTTTCGGCAAACTTCATGCTTACGAAGGCGTCAAATCCCATACCGCAGGTACAGAAGAAAGGATAGCCGTTGATGACCCCATAGTCGAGGTCGTGAATCTCGCATTGGTTGATAATCTCAATACTCTTTTTCAGGTTCATGGGCAGCATGAGGTGACGAGCCAGTCCGTTGCCCGATCCACAAGGCAGAATTCCCAGGGCTGTGTCGGAGTGTACGATGGCTCTTGCCACTTCGTTGACAGTACCGTCACCTCCCACAGCCACCACAATGTCAACATGAGCCTCCTTCGCCTCGGAAGCAATTTCCGATGCGTGTCCGGCTCTTTCCGTAGTTCTTATCTCGTACTCAAAGCGGTCCTTGTCCAGAATGCTATCTATCAGGTTGGGGATGGATGCTTTGCTTGCCGTGCCCGAGATAGGATTCATGATAAAAACGATCTTCTTCTTCATCTAATTAGACAGAATTTTATGAATATTCAGTTGCAAAAGTAATAAAATTAGTATAAAAACGCCTTTTTAGACCCTAAAAAAACACTAAAAATCAACTTTCTTGGAAAAAATCACGATATATTAGTTCTTTTTTGTATCTTTGCACCCTGTAAACTTAGAAATTATAAAAAGTACACCTATTCATAATGGGACAATTACAAGAAAAATACAAGAATTATCGTGAACCTCAGAAGTATATGGCTGCCGGTGTGTACCCATACTTCCGTGAGATCACCAGTAAGCAGATGACGGAAGTTACCGACATCGATGGACATAAGATTTTGATGTTCGGTTCTAATGCTTATCAGGGTTTGACCAACGACCAGCGTGTTATCGATGCAGCCAAGGCTGCTCTCGACAAGTATGGTTCTGGTTGTGCAGGAAGCCGTTTCCTCAATGGAACCCTCGACCTTCACGTACAGCTCGAGAAGGAGTTGGCCGAGTTCATGCACAAGGATGAGTCCCTGTGCTTCTCTACAGGTTTCTCTGTCAACCAGGGCGTGTTGGCTTGTGTGGTAGGCCGCAATGACTATATCATCTGCGACGACCGCGACCACGCCAGTATCGTAGACGGCCGCCGTCTTTCGTTTGCAACCCAGCTGCACTATAAGCACAATGATATGGAGGACCTTGAGCGCGTACTCAAGACCTTGCCTCATGAGGCTATCAAGCTGATCGTTGTCGATGGCGTCTTCTCTATGGAGGGCGACCTGGCCAACTTGCCAGAGATTGTCAAGTTGAAGCACAAGTACAACTGCTCCATCATGGTGGACGAGGCTCATGGCCTGGGTGTGTTTGGCAAGCAGGGACGTGGCGTATGCGATCACTTTGGTCTTACCGACGAGGTCGACCTCATCATGGGTACATTCTCCAAGAGTCTGGCGTCTATCGGTGGTTTCATCGCATCAGACAAGGACACCATCAACTTCCTGCGTCATTCTTGCCGTACTTATATCTTCAGTGCATCCAACACTCCAGCAGCCACAGCAGCAGCCTTGGAGGCTCTTCACATCATTCAGAACGAGCCAGAGCGCTTCGAGCAGTTGTGGGATGTTACCAACTACGCCCTGAAGCGTTTCCGTGAGGAAGGTTTCGAGATTGGCGAGACAGAGAGTCCTATCATTCCTCTCTATGTGCGCGATGCTATGAAGACTTTCGAGGTAACCAAGAAGGCTTACGACCGTGGCGTATTCATCAACCCAGTCATCCCTCCAGCATGTGCTCCTCAGGACACATTGGTACGTTTTGCCCTCATGGCTACTCATACCAAGGAGCAGGTAGAACGCGGTGTGAAAATTCTGAAGGAGGTCTTCGTAGAGGAAGGCGTCATCAAGTAAGCGCTACTTATATTGGAATTACACCTATTTATATTATAGAGAGAGGCAGCCCTTGGAATGAAGGGCTGCCTTTTTGGAAAATAAGTGTTTTGTGACGGTAAAATAATAACGAGATAAGAAAATATGATTTCAGTAGAAGGCTTGAAAGTCGAGTTTGGCGTAAAACCTCTCTTCCACGATGTGAACTTTGTCATCAACGACCGTGACCGCATAGCCCTGGTGGGCAAGAACGGAGCAGGTAAGTCGACGATGCTCAAGATACTTTGTGGTATGCAGAAACCAACAGATGGCGTTGTGGCTGTGCCCAACGAGACAACGATAGGCTATCTGCCACAGGTGATGAAGTTGCAGGACGACACCACCGTGAAGGAGGAAACCCGCAAGGCCTTTGCTCATAACACAGAGATGAAGGCACGTCTCGACAAGATGCAGCAAGAGATGGCCGACCGTACCGACTATGAGAGCGAGTCGTATGCCCAACTGGTAGAGAAGTTTACCCAGGAGCATGAACGCTACATGATGATGGGCGGCGAGAACTATGAGGCAGAGATAGAGCGCACGCTTACAGGTCTGGGCTTCACCCGCGAGGACTTCGACCGTCCTACCCGTGAGTTCTCTGGTGGATGGCGTATGCGTATCGAGTTGGCTAAGATACTGTTGCAGAAACCCGATGTGCTTCTTCTCGACGAGCCTACCAACCATCTCGATATAGAGAGTATACAGTGGTTGGAGCAGTTTCTTGCCCAGAGTGCCAAGGCGGTGGTGCTGGTCAGCCACGACCGTGCCTTTATTAACAATGTGACCAACCGCACCTTAGAGATAACCTGCGGCAGGGTAGAGGACTATCGTGTGAAATACGACGAGTATGTGGTACTTCGTGCAGAGCGCCGCGAACAGCAGCTGCGAGCCTACGAGAACCAGCAGAAGGAGATTGCCGATATCAAGGACTTTATAGAGCGTTTCCGCTACAAGCCCACCAAGGCCGTGCAGGTGCAGAGCCGCATCAAGCAGTTGGAGAAGATCGTGCCCATTGAGGTCGACGAGGTCGACAACAAGCAGATGCACCTCAAGTTTCCACCCTGTCTTCGCAGTGGCGACTATCCCATTATCTGCGACGAGGTGCGCAAGGATTATGGCTCGCATACAGTTTTCGACCACGTCACCCTTACCATCAAGCGCGGTGAGAAAGTGGCTTTCGTCGGCAAGAACGGCGAGGGAAAGTCCACACTTGTGAAGTGTATCATGGGCGAGATTCCGTTTACAGGAACGCTGAAGATAGGCCACAATGTGCAGATAGGCTATTTCGCACAAAACCAGGCACAGCTCTTAGACGAGCGCCTTACCATCTTCCAGACCATAGACAATGTGGCCACGGGCGATATGCGCCTCAAGGTGAACGATCTCTTGGGAGCATTCATGTTTGGCGGCGAGACCTCCGAGAAGTATGTCAAGGTGCTCAGTGGCGGCGAGCGCAGCCGACTGGCAATGATCAAGTTGCTGCTCGAGCCTGTCAACCTCCTGATTCTCGATGAGCCAACCAACCATCTCGACATGCAGTCGAAGGATGTTCTCAAGGAAGCCATCAAGGCCTTCGACGGAACAGCCATCATCGTGAGCCACGACCGTGAGTTCCTCGACGGACTGGTAGACAAGGTGTATGAGTTTGGTGGCGGAAAGGTACGCGAGCATCTGGGCGGCATCTACGACTATCTGCGTGCCCACAATGCCGAGACCATCCAGGCAGCCCTTGCCAAGGGCGAGCCATCCATGGGCGCTTCTTCAGCCAAGCCACAGCTGCAGGACGCATCGCCTGCCGCAACAGACAATGCGTCGTCGAAGAAGCAGAGCTACGCCGAGCACAAGGAACAGCAGAAGAAAATTCGTAAGGCCGAGAAGGCGGTGAAGGACTGCGAGCAGCGTATCGCCACCTTGGAAAAACGCAAGAAGGAGATTGACGACTTGCTGATGAAGCCCGAGAATGCCACCAACATGGAGCTCGTCACAGAGTACACCTCGCTGATGCAGAAACTCGATGAGGAGAACGACAACTGGCTCGTCCTCTCCGAGGAGCTGGAAGAAGTGTCAGGGCAATAAAATCCAGACAAAACAACAATAACCAAATAATTATAACATTATGAATATGAAGATGATTATCCCGATGGTGATGATAGCAGCCATGCCTATGGGTGCAGACGCACAAAACAAGTCGGGACTTGTCATGAGCAATCTTGACAAGACGACAAAGCCTGCCGACGATTTCTATCAGTTTGCCACAGGCGGATGGCAGAAGAACAATCCTTTGCCAGCAGCCTACAGCCGCTATGGAAGCTTCGACCAGTTGCAGGAAAACAACAACAAACGTATCAACAGCATCTTGGGCGAGCTCCAGAAAAAGAGCTACAAGAAGGGAAGTATCGAGCAGAAACTGTCCGACTTCTACAAGTTGGCGATCGATGTCGACCGCCGCAACAAGGAGGGCATAGCTCCCGTAAAGCCTCTGCTCGACGAGATAGCTGCTGCCCAAACCAAGGCCGACCTGCAGAAATTGCAGATCAAGTATGCCTGGATGGGACTCGGAGTAAGCTATGGTGCTGGTTTCGCTGCCGACGAGAAGAATGTCAGTCAGAACATCTACAATCTCTCGCAGGGAGGTCTCACCCTTGGCGCCAAGGATTATTACCTCAACAACGATGCCGCCACTGTGGCCATCCGTGAGGCTTACAAGGCATATCTTGCCAAGATGTTCCAGCTCTATGGTTTCTCTGCAGCCGATGCTGTCCAGTATGCACAGGCCATCTTCCTGCACGAAACCAGTCTTGCCTTTGTTTCCAAGAGCCGCACTGAGCTTCGTGACCCACAGGCCAACTACAACAAGATGACTCTCAAGCAGTTCTGTGAAAACTATCCCAACATACCTCTCGAGGCCTTGGCCAATGGCGAGGGCATCAAGAGCGAGTATATGCAGGAACTCATTGTAGGTCAGCCAGCATTCTTTGCAGCCTACGACAAGCTTTCGGCAGCCGAGAACGCCTCTGTCCTGAAGGCGCTGATGCTCTGGAGTGTCATCCGCAGCTCTTCCGCTTACCTGACCGATGAGATTCGCGAGGCCAACTTCGACTTCTTCGGCAAGACCATGAGTGGCCGTCAGGAGGACTATCCTCTCTGGAAGCGTGCCACCAATCAGGTAGAGAATCAGATGGGTGAGGCGCTTGGCCGCATCTACTGCAAGAAGTTCTTCCCCGAAAGTTCCAAGAAGATGATGGAGACCCTGGTAAAGAACCTGCAGATCAGCTTGGGCGAGCGCATCGACGCACAGACCTGGATGAGCGACGTAACCAAGGCTGCAGCCCATAAGAAGCTCGACAAGTTCTATGTCAAGATAGGCTATCCCAACAAGTGGACCGACTACCGCCTGCTCAACATCGATCCTTCCAAGAGTTACTACGAGAATGTGTTGGCTTGCCGCAAGTTTGTCAACGACAAGGAGATTGCCGAGAAGGCCGGAAAGCCAGTCGACAGAGACGAGTGGTACATGACTCCACAGACCGTCAATGCCTACTACAATCCTACCACCAACGAGATCTGTTTCCCTGCCGGAATCCTGCAGTATCCTTTCTTCGACCCCAAGGCCGACGAGGCGTTCAACTATGGCGCCATCGGTGTCGTGATAGGTCATGAGATGACTCACGGTTTCGACGATCAGGGCCGCCAGTATGATGCTACTGGCAATCTGCAGGACTGGTGGACAGCCGACGATGCCAAGGGCTTCAATCAGCGTGCCGACATGTATGCCGACTTCTTCAGCAATATCAAGGTATTGCCCGACCTGAATGGCAACGGCCGTTTCACATTGGGCGAGAATCTTGCCGACCATGGCGGTTTGATGGTAGCTTTCAATGCTTTGAAGAATGTCACCGCCAAGAAGCCCCTCAAGAACAAGGACGGTTTCACTCCAGCTCAGCGCTTCTTCCTGGCCTACGCAGGCGTATGGGGACAGAACATCACCGAGAAGGAGATACGTCAGCGCGTCAAGAACGACCCACACGCTTTGGGTAAATGGCGTGTCGACGGAGCCCTGCCACATATCGATGCCTGGTATGAGGCCTTCGGTGTGAAGCCGGGCGACAAGATGTTCATTCCTAAGAATGAGCGACTGGAACTTTGGTAATAATCGACAAAAAGAAGGATGCTGAAAGAAATTTTAGCATCCTTTTTTCATTATCTCATTGAAAAAGTGTATTTTTGCACAAAATTAGAGAAAGGAATAGAATCATGCCATTAAGATTGCCAGATAAATTGCCAGCCATAGAGCTGCTGAAGCACGAGAACATTTTCGTCATGGACGAGAGTAGGGCGCACAGTCAGGAGATTCGCCCCCTGCGTATCGTAGTGCTCAACCTCATGCCGCTGAAGATAACAACGGAGACCGATCTCGTCAGACTGCTCTCCAACACACCACTGCAGATAGAGGTGTACTTCATGAAACTGAAGAGCCATACTCCCAAGAACACCCCCATCGAGCACATGATGATGTTCTACAAAGACTTTGCCGAACTGTCAAAGCAGAAGTTTGATGGCATGATCGTAACGGGTGCACCCATCGAAACCATGCAGTACGAGGACGTGGAATACTGGCCCGAGATTCAGCAGATCTTCGACTGGGCTCGTACCCATGTCACCTCCACACTCTACATCTGCTGGGGCGCGCAGGCAGGACTTTACCATTTCTATGGCGTACCCAAGCATCCACTCAGCAAGAAGATGTTTGGCATCTTCCGACAGAAATCCCTCGACCCCTCGCTGCCTATCTTCCGTGGCTTCGACGACTGGTTCGCCATGCCGCAGAGCCGCCATACTGAGGTGCGACGCGAGGACATCGAGAAGGTGCCGGGGCTTGACATCATAGCCGAGTCGCCCGAGAGCGGTGTGAGCATCGTGATGGCACGTGGCGGCAGGGAGTTCTTTGTCACGGGCCATTTGGAGTACGCTCCCGACACACTCGACAAGGAATACCGTCGCGACCTGGGCAAGCGTGATGACGTCGACTTGCCCAAGAACTATTATTATCACGACGATCCCACCGAGGAGCCCTTGGTGACCTGGAGGGCGCATGCCAACCTGTTCTACAGCAACTGGATCAACTATTACGTTTACCAGGAGACACCTTATAATATTGATGACATCAAGTAAGCGCGAAAGCGAAGAAGCGAAAAAGCGAAGAATGAGAACTTTGGAATTGCTGGCACCTGCCAAAAATTTAGAGTGCGGCATCGCAGCCATCGACCATGGCGCAGATGCCGTATATATCGGAGCACCCAAGTTTGGTGCCCGTGCGGCTGCGGGTAACTCGATCGAGGATATCCGTCAGCTGTGCGACTACGCCCATCAGTTTCATGCCAAGGTGCATGTCACGGTCAACACCATAGTCTACGATTCCGAGATCAGGGACACCCTGCAGATGATTCAGCAGTTGCAGGCAGCCGGTGTCGATGCCCTGCTGTTGCAGGACATGGGTGTGCTCTATGCCCTTCAGGGCGAGGGCCCTCTGTCGACAGAGGGCGGGTGGACAGAGTTACTGCATTCCAGCACCCAGTGCGACACCAGGACTGCCGACAAGGTGAAGTGGCTTCAGTCGTTGGGCTTTCATCGGGCAGTATTGGCTCGCGAGCTCTCGGTCAGTGAGATAGAGGCCATTCATGCCGCCGTGCCCGATATGGAGCTCGAGGTGTTCGTCCATGGTGCGCTTTGTGTGTGCTATTCCGGCGTGTGCTATGCGTCAGAGTACTGTTTCGGCCGCTCAGCCAACAGGGGCGAGTGCGCCCAGTTCTGCCGCATGAAGTTCGACCTTCTCGATGCCGACGGACAGGAGATCGAGCATCAGCGCCATCTGCTGTCCCTCAAGGATATGTGCCAGATAGACAACCTGGAGGCCTTGGCTGACGCCGGAGCCTGCTCGTTCAAGATCGAAGGCAGGTTGAAGGATGCCGACTACGTGAAGAATGTGGTGGCAGCCTACAGCCAGCGCCTCGACGACATCTGCCGCCAGCGCCCCGGCGAGTATGAGCGTCCATCGCTGGGCAGACCCCGCTATGCTTTCGAGCCCAACCTGAAGAAGACTTTCAACCGTGGTTTTACCCATTATTTCCTTCGTGGCAGACAGATGGACATCACCTCCTTCGACACCCCGAAGGCCATCGGCGAGTATGTGGGAAAGGTGAAGGAGCTGCGCGGCAACAGTTTCAATGTAGCATCCGTGGCGAGCTTTGCCAATGGCGACGGCTTGTGTTTCATCAATGACGAGCGCGAGCTGGAAGGCTTCCGTGTCAACCGTGCCGAGGGCAACCGCCTCTTCCCCTTAGAGATGCCTCGCCATCTGCGTCCCGGAGTGGCGCTCTATCGCAACAACGACGTCGCTTTCAGCAGGATATTGGCAGGCAGAACGGCAGAACGGAAGATTCCTGTCAAGATCGTCTTCGACTTGTACGATGAGGACGCTGTGAGCGGCTTCTCAGCCACTGCCTATTACTGCAAGGAGCAGGGAAAGACCCCATTCGTGAGCGGAGATGCCGAGCTGCATGCCTCCTTGGAATATATGGCTACCGAAGCCGTAGCCTTTGAGCACAGCATGGCGAAAAAGCCGCAGCGCGAGAATATCATCAAGCAACTCAGCAAGTTGGGCGGCACCATCTATGAGTGCCGTGAGGTGGAGATTCGCAATGCAGCCGACCAGTATTTCATCCCCAGCAGTGTGCTTACCGACCTGCGCCGTTCTTTGGTGTCAGCCCTGTCGGGTGCCGTCGCAGCCCCGGAGGCATCTCATGCTGAGGCTTCCGCCGACAAGACATCGCCCGCAAAGGCATGGCAGCCGGAATACGCCAAGTACAGCTATCTCTACAATATCGCCAATCAGAGTGCCCGCTCTTTCTATCAGGCACACGGCATGGCGAAGCCAGGCTATGCCTTCGAGCTGCGCAACGGGGCAGAGCGCCAGGAGGAGGTTCTGCTGATGCAGTGCCGCCACTGTCTGCGTTATTCGTTGGGCTATTGTGTGAAGCGGGGAGGACGCAAGCCCACGTGGAAGGAACCGCTCTTCCTTCGTCTGGGCGACGGCAGGAAGTTCCGCCTCCAGTTTGCCTGCAACGAATGCCAGATGAATGTGTATTCTGAGCGTTGAAAAAAGAAAGATATATGAGCAAAGTAAAACGAAATACATGGATTACCTGTTGTCTGTTGGGCATGCTGTTGCTGCTCAGCGGTTGCTATCATCGTCATGGTGGCAAGGCTCAGCATGCCGCCCTGATAGAGTACAGCGACCGGCAACTCGACTCCATCTCGTTTTCCTCCACGCATCATTACACCAACAAATACAACTTTGTAGTCAGTTCCGACTCACTCATGCTGATACGTCAGCAGCCAGAGGAGTATGTCAACCATCTGCGCATCGACTCCTTTGCCGTCAGGAAGCACTGTCTGCTGGTCGTTTCCGACATACGCATCATTCCCCAGGACGCAGAAGACTCCGTATGGGTACAGTTGGCCACCGAGGAGAATGAGTTTGGCTGGACACACGAGTCCCGTCTGTTGCCCCGTGTCGTCCCCGACGATCCCATCTCTCAGTTCATCCTCATCTTCAGCAACACCCACCTGCTCATCTTCATGATCGTCATCGTGTTGATTTCTGTGGCTTATCTTCTGCGCAAGATATCCCACAGCAATGCGCGCATCGTTCATTTCAACGACATCGACTCGCCATATCCTACGGCATTGGTGCTGATGGTGTCGCTCTCAGCGGCTTTCTATGCCACCATCCAGTTGTTTGCACCCGAGATGTGGCGTCATTTCTATTTTCATCCCACTCTCAATCCCTTTGCCGTACCCCGTGTGTTGGGATTCTTCCTGGCGTCTGTTTGGGCGATATTGATATTGGCATTGGCCTGTCTCGACGAGGTAAAGCATCGTCTTAGTCTTGGCGATGCCATCCTGTATCTGGGAGGTCTTGTCGGAGTCTGTGCAGTCGATTACATCATCTTCAGTCTCTGCACACTATATTATGTGGGTTATGTCCTCTTGGCATTCTACTTCTGGTTTGCCATCCGCCGTTTCCTGCGTCGATGAGACGGAAAGGAAGAAATAAATGTCGATGTGGCAAGATGGTTTGCTTTCGCTCATGGCTTTCATTATGTGAAATTGATGACTGAGAAAAGCAAGAAGAAAATGCTGTTTTTTGTAAATTTTGTTTACTGCGTTCTTTGCACCGAAAATTCCTGTTTTCTCAATAATGCATATTTATACATTCTGCCTTGATAATGTGGCTTAGTATATTTATACAAATTCACGGATTGGAAACTGCAATAAGTATTCATAGTAAAAGTTAAATATGAGCTAACTATTTTCTATTGTGTTATATATTGTTAAATTTAAGGCTTTTACTTTCCCCTTTATGGACAGGTTTTTAGAAAAGACTGAAATCCTGAACATGATTATTTTTCTGTTTCTGCACTACTGATAGATAGCAAATGTGTAATGTTACTTTACTTTGTAGTTAGGGTGATTCCGGTCAAATCCGGTCATGGTCATTTCGGTCAAAATCAAAATAAAAAAATAATTTCTCGCCTAAAGATAGTATATATAAATAATATATTATTTATATATACTATCTT
>ERZ833608.41-NODE-41-length-104904-cov-168.095700_pt1 | contig 104904 bp, 127 predicted proteins | sample MGYA00519694_ERZ833608 | MGnify/ENA primary metagenome ERZ833608 (study PRJEB31850, sample SAMEA3708742) | human gut metagenome | biome: human gut; feature: human-associated habitat; material: faeces | place: China | collected 2014 ... | reverse complement strand
GGGGTGGTGCTCCTCCTGGTGTGCTGGTGGGGGTGGTGCTCCTCCTGGTGTGCTGGTGGGCGGCCTCATATTGCCAGCGGATCCCAGGCAGGCGGGCGAGGGGGAGTCGTTTCAGGGCGGCGGGGGTCTCGCGGCTGAATGAAGGTTCTCGGGTTTTCCCAGAGATTGGGATTTCTCTAATTATCAATTATTTATCTTCTCCTCTCGGGCGGTAAAAACAAAAGGCTATCTCTCGTAAAACCTTAAATGCCAATAGTTTATAGGGGATTTAAAATTATTCAAAAATAATTTATACTATCTGAAATCTTAAATAAAAAATACCTAAAATATATACTATCTCATCAAAAAATATATAGAAAAATAAATAAATATATAACTTTTAACTAGAAATATTTGCAAAAACCAAATAAATATATTACCTTTGCACTGAAAATTAAAGAATATATATAACTAAAGAGATAATGGAAGGAAATAATAAACCAAAATCGGAAATCAATCTCCGTAAACTGATGCAGAAATTAGGCTTGGGCACAAATGCTTTTGCCGAGAAATGCGGCATGTCATCGCAATCGATGTCGCAGTTCCTCCGCAACAAGTCGTTAACGACAAACACCATCTATCGCATAGCCACAGCTTTGGATATAGACCCTCGTGATATGTTCTTCCCGACAGAGGAGAAGAATGATCTTTTCTCGAATGCTGATAAGAAAGAGCAGGAGGGTAAAACTCTGAACGCTACGCTGGGGGGCGATTTGCCGGAAGGTGTCACCTGCAGAGACGTGAAGTTTGTGCAGCAGGCAGAAGAAAATCAGCAGCAGATGATTCAGACTTCCACCTTCTGCCCTCACTGCGGCAAGAAAGTAAGAGTGGGAGTGGTGCTACTATCGGGGGAATGTTGAGTGTTGAGTGTTAAATGTTGAATTGCCTACGGACTCAATGGCGCTAGCCTAATTCAACATTCAACATAATGATTGATAATGTATAACTCTTAAAACAAAAATGAAGAAATGAAAAAGAACTTTTTAATGATGATGAAACATTCCATGATGGCTATCTTCTCGGTAGTAGCCATGGGAATGATTACGGCTTCGCTGGCGGCTTGCAGCAGCAGCGAGGATGAGAGCGAGAAGGAGGCGGCTAAGGTGAAGGAATATCTTGCCGGAAACGAGTGGACCATCAACAGCACCAGAGGTACTTATTTCTACTATAAGAACCACATGGTTTACTATGAGGATGGTGGCGATCTGACTCCAGGCGGTTATGTTATCGAGCCTAACACTGCCTTCGGCTACTGGCAGATGGATGGCGACAGGCTTACTACCCGCTTCGAGGTGGGCACACCGAAAAGCTTCAATATCGGCAATCTGCTGAACGAAACTATCTCGGGTGTGCATCTGCAGGAGAGCAACAAACTTACGGGCAGCAGGGTATCGGTAAGCATCGATATGAGACCGCTGATTGTGGGCACCTTCGCCAACGGCAATGAATGCCAGATGAGATGCGGCAATTCGATGAATGATATTTCCGATGAGACGGACCATGATGCAGCGATAAGAGGTACCTGGTATTGCATCGTAACTATGACAAAGGACGGAAAGAAGAAGAATTGCATGAGTTCCATGACGTTTAACGAGGATGGCACCATGCACATGGTGATAGAGGGTGAGAAGGACTTCACTACCACCTATTCTACGAAGAACGGAAAGGTTACGATCAATGGTTATCTGGTAGAGAACCATGTTGCAACCTTCTATTATACGAACCTTTACGGTTCGCTCATCAAACTTTATAACTGCGAAAACGGCTACCTCTCATCGATATGGAGGAAGAACAGAGACGAAGCGTATCAATAGCTCCGAGTAAGTCCCACACGCCCTGAAAGGGCAGAAAATCCTAGCCCAGGGCATATGCGTGTTTAGGAATAAGATGAAGCCTTCTGCTCCTCGGATTAAGGAGCGGAAGGCTTCATCTTTTTTAGAGAACAGCGAAAGAATCGCTTGAGGCGGGCACTTTACTACAAAAAAATCGGACAATTCTTACGGATATGCCCAGAAATTTACAGATAATCTCTATTTTTCTCTATTTTTCTCTATTTATCTCTGTTTTTCTCCGAAATTCTCCGATTTTCTCCGATTTTCTCTGAATTTCTCTACATATCTCGGTTTTTCTTCGTATATTTGCAGTCGAAATTCCGCTGCCCGTAAAAAAGGTGGCGGTGTTATAATCTTTATAAAAGTATTAAAAAACGATGCAGCCCTGCCGTCCGCGATGGATAGCAGGGCTTTTATCGTTTTTTTTTGTAACAGAAACATTGCGCTTTCAGATTATTTTCGTAACTTTGCGGCAGAAAATAAAACATTAAGATTATGAAAAAGTTAGAACCATACGAAAATCAAATGATGTACCTAGTAGGTGGCAGTAGGTTGCCATCTACTCCTGGAGAGCGAGAGTTGGAGCACAAGTGTAATCCGCACCCTAACGACTGGATAGATGGTGTCTATAGTTTCAACAAACTTCCTTTCGCTGTTATAATGCAGAAAGGTCTAGTAACGCAAGCAGAGGAGGAACGAAGGAAAGGTAGATATGGCTATCTTAGTGATTTATTTCCATCTTTCGGTGGCTCTGATGCTCCATATTTCGCTGACATGATATTAGAACCTATAGAGAAGTTCAATGCAACACACTTCCCTGACGGACGAGAAAAGAATAAGGCGGTCACTGTGTAGTGAACCGCCTTATCTGTTCCTATCCTTCGAGCAAATCAACTATCTGACCATATCCACCTACAGCCATGACAGGGCAGAGTATCTTCTTGATAAGGATAATATCCTCGGCTTCGAGGTCTACGTTCTCGGCATCCTTGCCTATTTTGCAAGCTACCCGATAAGCACGTAGCTTTTCTTCGCCCGATAGCTGAATACTCTGATTGTCTATCACCTCGAAGAGTACCTTGCCTACAATATCGCCCATAATCTGCGGCTTGTAAGTTTCCTCTCCATTCTCGTTCTTTACTGGGGTTACTATCACCTCACCCTTCCAATTCTTGAAAGGTACATTAAAATTCTTTTTCATATTTATATGTTATTTAAAAATTAGACACCCATGTTCCACATCACCCTCCAGTTGGATCCTGTATACACGACACATACCATCTCGTTCTGTGTTTTAAGCGTAAAAAATGTGGTAACGCCACCAGGAGTATAAATCTGCGTACCGTCGGTCGTCTTCATAGAGTAATTGTGCCTGGTTGTCCTTATAATCCAATACATCTGTCCTATTTCCGGGTTCGTGGGCAGACTGATTGTTACCGGACCAACCTCCACTGATGTATCTTCGCCTGTAATACTGTTATGCTTCTTCCAGGTTTCAACAATTTCTACGACTACATCATATTTTGACAACGTCTGGCTTGACGTAATAATTCTGAAGCAAGGTCTGAATCCGGCAAAATCACCTTTATCACAAAATATTGCATGATTACCGCAAGGATATACCGAGTTAACGATGCCTGTATCTCTCGAAAGCCTATCTATATTACCAGAGGCTGAAACATACAATGCGATATTCTTTAAATTTGCTATACCAATATTACCGCCATAAGATGGTGTTGCATGGTCGTACTTAACAACTATCTGCTGACCAACATAGTCCAATCCATATTTCCAGTTAGCTCCAATTATATTATCAATGCCATGAGTTTTGTTATCGAAGGAAATATACCCTGGTGTAAGCATGACTTTGTTGGGTCCGTTGATTCCATCTATACTGGTCTTTCCTATATTGAATCCACCTATATATCCGCGCGTAGCATACATTGCTCCATCGCTCGATACGTAGAACGATGACTGGCTAGCTGTATTCCCACCAACAAACAATGGCGCATAAGTAGTATCATCTACCTTGCACGCGTCAATCTCGTAGTTGCCGAAATATCCCACCTTGGTAGTTCCATCCTCAGACTTCGCCCAAAGGTGCTTTACCTCGATTTTATCAGCGTCAATCAAGTTAGCATTGAGCTTCTTGCCTTCGGTATCAAAGAGGGCGATGGTGCTACCATCACTACCAATAACGCTTGTCTGTTTAGCCTTAATAGCAACTTGATTCCCGCTAATAACAATACCTGCCGCAGCCAAATCCTTAACTAACTGAGTAAAGTTCCCGATAGGCGTACTCTCATTAGTAGCAGTTATGAGACGGACAATCTCCGTCTCACTCGCTGTCTTGGGCTTGCGGCTTACCCTTACAACACCTTGCGCACTATGTCCAGCCATAGTATACCTCCTTTCTTGATTATTTCAATTCATTGTCAATTAAGTCAACAGCCTTTCGAGCTATTTCCTTGGCGTGGATGCGCCACTCTTGCATAGCCTTGTACTCTGCAATATACTCCTCACGCTTGCTGTCATCCAATGCAATAGATGCCACAGCACTATTCTGAGCCAACTCGAAGTTAAGGCGAATTGCATCCATTTTGTCAGATGGGTATTTGTCTTCGATGATGGCTGACGCTATTGCATCATAGCTGCGGATGCCGCCACGAAGCTCGATGTATTCACCTTGACAAGAGTTCTCTACTACCATGTGCATACTATCATTCGCTTCATCTGCTTTCTGCTCGATGCGAACAAAATCATAAGCTACTTGAAGGTAGTTATCGGAAACAGAAACCTTCACATTATCCTTTGGCAATTCTGCCATTGTGCATTGTATCTTCATAATCTGATAATTTAAAATTGTTAATCTAAATCATAAGTATATCTGCCACTTTTGTCTACTCTGAACAGGAATGTGTCATTGACTGGCAGAAGATTTTTCTCCCTTACTTTCATAAGTTTCTGCCTTATGAGTTTTGATGAAGTGCAGAACTTATACTCTGTTCCTGGGAAATCTTTCATTTCGTACAGAACCCAGCAGCGACCACCCTTGCCATTGACCTCTACATCATCTTCAAAGTCTAATATGTTGATGATGGTGTGATTCTGACACAACAGAGCTTGGTTATATTCCTGTACGGAAAATATACGCTTTCCGTTTTTGTCTACCGAGTATTTCGGTGATACGATTCCTATATCTTTGAAACTCATACTCTTTTTTCTTTTAATTTCATTTTTATAATTTTCGGGGTAGTCTCCAACGATTTTCTTCCAAAGATGCTTGCACTTGCCCCATCTTGCTATTCCCCAATAAGCCCCGATAAGTTCCTGCCGCCTTTTACGGCTCTTAACTCTACCGAAAGCCTTTGCTGCCTTTACCTTTGTACGTCTGCGCATCCTCATGTTCTTGCGAGAATATACATAACCGACAAAGTCTAGGCATCTTCCTTTTACACATTTCTCTTCGTCATGCAATTCTGCTACATGACCGCTCGCCTTCAGACAGAGACCATATTGATTACACCAGTAGTCCAATCTTCCGAGCAATCGAACAGCTTCTTCCTTTGTTTCAGCGAAGAATGTAATATCGTCACAATGCCGATGATAACCTTTTGCATGCTCGATATGAACCATAGCATAGTCTACCAGACTTAAAGCGAGATTACCTAACATCTGACCGATAGGATTGCCGAGCGTTACACCACGCTTACACCCGAGATACTTTATTCCACCTTTGTCTGCCCAAATGCAGTACTTCTGCTTACGCTCATATTCTTCAAGCATCAGAGGTTCTATATCTACAGAATAATCGAGCATGGTCTGATCTATAAGCTCGATGAATAAATCATCGTCTACATATCGCCTAAGTATCATAAGCAGAACAGGATGAGGTATTGTCAGATAGTACTTTCTGAGGTCTCCTTTCCCATAATAAACCCATTTCGGATGCCTTCTGATAGCTCGTTGGGTTCTCAATGCGCCGAATACCTGACCTTTACCTTTTCTGCCAGCACTTGAATCATATATGAGCACTCGCTCTACTATAGGTTCTAGCACTATCTTTATGGCATGGAAGAGAACGTTCCAAGGGTCGAAGTGCATAGGGCATATCTTTCTTGCCTTATTCTCTGATACTATGTCAACCTCTTTATATTCCTTCTTAGGATAAATGCCGAGGATGAGCATGTTCTGTATGCGGTCGATAATCTTATTCTTATCTCGGATATATCTCCTTGCAAACCATGTATTTTTATCATCTAACGCATTGTAGGCATCATCACCGCCTTGCTCCAATGTTTCCCTCTTTACGAGTTCATTCATCAGATTCTTTACCTTTGCTGTCATTGTGTTTTATATTTAAAGCCTATTGCTTTTTGCCGCTTTGCCCGTGACTTTGTTCTGCTCGTACAACTGAGCCGATTACTTCACCACGCTTGCTCTCCATTCAGCGAATACAGAGAGCCTTTCCACTGTTATTTTCTGACTAGGCTGAAAGCCCACGTCAAGGTTTGAGAGACTCGCTTCTTCATATATCCATACACGATAGATTATTGATTCAGCGATTATAAATAAGTGAGACGCACACCGTAGTTCGTATTGCGATTGCCGAAGTCGTTATTCGAATTGACGTAGAACGAGCCGCAGTTAAGCGCATTCCTGGCGTTACCACCAAAGAGGAGCAAAATGTCTCTCGCCACCTTATATATATTCTTTTAAATTTTAATCACCCTTTGCAATCACATTCAGCAAACTTGCTTATAGCTTGCTGGCATCCTTGCTTGAGGTGGAGCAAGCTCCACATCGGGTAGCGCAGACCCTACAGGTCTGCGCCGTTTACGTATGTCGGATTTCCGTAAAAAGCGAGACGCACACCGCAGTTCGTATAGCGATCGCCGAAGCCGTCAATCGAATAGACGTAGAACGAGCCGCAGCTAAGCGCATATCCGGCGCGACCACCAAAGAGGAGCAACTGCCCAGTGCTGCTTGCCCATGAATAGTCACAATAGTAGTTTGCGCTATTATTACCACCAACATTTTTAGGCATGATGTCAAAGAAGTCTCCAAGGACAAGGCTCAATATCCATCCACTATTTGTATTTCGTGTGAATGTGCGATAATCTCCGACAGGATGACCTGTAAGCTCGGAAGCTGAAGGCATTCTGTTACCTTTGTATACAAATGCTTCAGAACCAGTCTGACCGCTATTACTGCTATTACCGAAGTAAATGCCTTGTATCATCTGCCAGTACCATCCCCAAGGGTTCTCGATACCGAAGAGGTTAACATGGCATGCGTCTGCGTTTCCTGTCAATTCTGCCAAGCTGATTTTACCATTATTATCTCCAAGGCTCTTTGTTGCACCCGTTACAAGACCATTAACCTTATTCCATGTGTTAGTACTACCAGTAGGACCACAACCAAACTTAGCTTGTGCGTTGCTGTTTCCGCTTTCCCACAGAACGAGCATAGGGATAATCTTCAATGTCTCATAGTCGAGCAGACCGAAGTTCTTTCCGTTATTATGGGCATAAGTAAAGAACTCACTGATTGATTTATTGTTCGCTACGCCAAGTCCACTACGGCTTACAAGCTTATTGCTAACAATACTAGCCATATATGCGCCAAAGGTAGGATGGTCGATATAATGCTCAGAGATAGGATAAGTAGAACCCCACAGAATATTGCATCCTGCTGACGCATCGTACTTCACAAGATAGTAGAGACGATGAGGAGTATGGAACATTATATGCCCCTTGCTCTCGTCAACGGTTGTTCCATCCTCGAATACAGCAGAGTTGCTGCGAGATAATTTAGCCATTCTTCCATCGTTAGTGAGCAAGTATCGACCGAGCGAAGATTTGAACTCGTTCCACTTCGTCTGGTTGCCACAAACTCCCCATTGCGTATCACTTGTTTCTTTGAGATAAGTACCCCAAGCAATAAGCGAGAGGTCAAGTTGATTTGTCTGAATAGACTTAGCCAAATTAGACAACTTGATACGTCTGAGCGAGCCGCCAACCTCTATCAATAAGGTATCACCACTAATCATAGATGATACTTCTGTTACTGTTGCAAGATTTTTCATATTTTGCTATTTTATATTATTTTAAAATCAGTTACCTATCAGATAATCTCCATTCTCATCAACAAGAGGTTCAGAGCCATCAGAGAAGAAATCGAAGCTTGGCTTGTATTCTGCATCACATCTTATCTCCAGCTCATCATCAGCGGTTTCTCCAAGACCTGTATCAGAGATATTGAAGATTGCCGTATCGCCTTCTTGCCATTGCCTTGTCGTTGTCGCACCAGCGTTCTCTGCAATCGTGCTCCAATTGAGTTTCAGTACGCTAGCAGGGCATTCCACGATGTTACCTTCGGAATTGACAAGAGCAATCTGTTGTCGGTTATCAACTCCAGGGCTTATATCAACATTCTGACCTGCCGACACGCTATATTTTGGATAAGTTCGGGAAACAGAGATTTGCTTGTTGCATACTTCCGTATCGCCAACAAAAGCCTTGATAACGTATGATGCCGAATCAATAAGCCTTAGGTCGAGCGTGATATAGTTATTACTGATTGCGACAACCTCATTCATTCCTACGCTTATCTGAGCCATCGAAGAACCGCTCATCTTGTACAGCTTGATAGTGTAGTCAGAAGTAATGCTTTTTGCTCCCTTGTAGATATGGAGAGGAATCTTCCTGAGATAAGCCTTCTCATCAATGCAAGCGTTCCTAACAGCATCGGATGCAGCTATCATGCCATGGGCTACCTTGTAGTCATACAGAAGCAATCTGTCTAATATCGGATTGTAGATGATGGTCTCGTCATCATCCAATGCCATAGAATAAGCATCATCACTCTTAGATACCGTGTTCAGTACCACCTCATCGGTAAGGACTGGAATATTGACGTTGGTTCGATAGTCTACGATTTCAGCCTTGAATCTCAATGCAAATCGTTCTGCTACTGCTACGTTACGAAAGATGGTAAGGTCTCCACGTGTAGCACCATCTTGATTGATTGAATAGTCCGATGCTGCCCACACCTTGCTTATATCCTTGCCATTAACAAGCCAAACCATATTGGCAAGTACCGCATTAGCTTGCTGATACTTCCATGTACCATCGCTTGCGTAAGCTGTAATGTCTGGGTGCAAGACACAAGGTGTGTTGGCTCGGTTCGGCTCGTAGCTGCTGTTTACCACGTTATATACTTGCGTGGTAGGAGAACCACCCGATACGCACACGATTGATTTCGCTGTATCGAGTGGAGCGAAAGACCTTCTAATTCTTACTGCGCTGTTTGTTGCCATAGTTCATTCCTCCGATTTTACCAAGTTGCCGTGAATAAAACATAAGCATCATGCTCTGTGCCGCCATAATCACTCTCGGTAGCATTGATTGTAATAACGTTAGAGTTCACTTCCTTGATAGGCTCGTTATTGTCTTTGTAGGCTTTTGCGTTCCACGCAACGTTGGTTGGCGTTACAATAGCATTCGTCCTTGTATTCTTGATGCGTCCTGTAATCGTTGCAGCCTTATCGCCTATGAGATTTGATACTTCCCCGACAATTACGTATTCGTCCGCATTATCGGTCATCACCTTGCCAGCACGGAAACAAGCATTCTGAGCATCCTTGTGATAGAACTCGCAAGTAATGAGGGTAGAGCCGTTCACCATATCACGAGTAACCGTGAGGGTCTTATCACTTCCGAGTACTTCACCTGCCGAGTTCTTCCACTTGACAGAGAAGTCGGTAAGTTCCGTGGTGGATAGCCACAACCTTGCCGAGAGTGTAGCCGTGTTCTCATTCTGCGCATCTGTCAGTATTGAGCGGTTAGCGGTAATCCATCCCATATATGAGTTGTTGCCCATAGGTTGGATGAGAATAGTGACGAATCCGCTAACGTCCTGAGTGCTGCTATCACCAATCTTTGCAGTTCCGTTATATGTGAGAGTATCTGAACTTGTAGAGCTGCTTGATGCAAGGTTCTTGAATATCTTCAATCTTCCGTTTGCATCCATACCGAACTTGCCATCTCCTGTAAGCTGAAACGTACCGCTCGTACTTCCGCTAAACACAAGCAGAGTATCACCATACGTCCAATGATGGTTGCTAAGAGATACGATATTACCTTTCGCACTCTTGACATTAGGAGTAAGGATAGGTCGAGCCGCATCGTCTGTCTCCCAGTTAGGGAAAGGTGTAGCGTTGTCATTGTTGGCATCCACGCCTTGAAATAGAGGCTGCGTACTCTCGATTGAAATTGACAAAGAATCGTTGTTGCGAAGTCTTCGTACAGGTACACAACCTTGTACTGAGTAATTAGTTTCTGCCATCTTTATTCCTCCGTATTTTTAAATTGTTCCAACTCTTGCTCGGTCATAGCTTTGCCACCGATATTCTTAACACGCTCATCAAAGGTATCACCTTGAATATAGCTGCTCATCAACACTTCCTTCTCGTTGAGAATCATCTTGCCGTGAGCAGTTATGTGGGTGTGCAGGTTGAATCCGAGACCCAACGCTTGCACCTTGTCTAATATTACATACATCATACGCTTATTGTTCCTTTTACTAGTTCAACTTTATTACCCCAAAAAGCAGTGATGGTGAAGATACAGCTATTGGAATCACCGATGTCATCATCATCATCCGTCCATGCTATATCTATCGTTCCATCAAAGTTCTTGACCTTATCTTTATTCTGCCAAGCCGCATCATTGACAGCATCACCACTATCTCGCACGATGTTCCACGATGTTACTTGGTCTGTAATATCCTCAAAGCCACGCACCACAGAACATACTACATGGTTTGTTTCTCCCTTGTCTATCCATTCTCCTGTGCTCTGCGTAATATTGAGTGTAGCATCAAGGATGGCATTCTGCGCCTTCCAGAAATCATTACCCCTTGCAGGTTCACTCGTTACATTTGTTCCTTCTGGTGCAACACAAAGCCATGTTGTTCCGTTGTGCGTCACTTGGTCGTAGTACGTGTAGGTATCGCCTTGCTTCCAATCGCCACGATAGTTGATTGTCTTAATAGGTAAACCTTCAATGGTTACTATCGCGAAGTACTGAGAGTAGAACCGCACCTTCTTCGGACTTATTTCATAAACAAGGTTATCGTTGCCGAGAGTATAGCTATGAACGTTGGTATATCCTACCTCTCTAGGAGCGTTGTCACCATAGGTTTCTTTAACCACGAAGCTCATTCGGTTTGTGTTCGTGCGATTACCCATGAGAACGATGGTATCTCCTGCCGCAGGGTTATCGCTGCCAATATCCTTATCAGTGGCAGAGATGATGATCCACGCATACTTCTTGCCATCGTAGAGTACATTGCCTTCTGCATCGGTTATCACCTCGTTCTCGGTAGATACATCCGTTACAAGTCGCCAATAATACTTGTTACTTACATGCTCATATACACCCGCCTGAATATTGAAGGTTTCGCATTTTACCTGGTCATACTTCTCCCACATGTTCGTGGTAGCTGTCGTACCATCGTCTGCCAGGAGATAACATTTCCAGCCTGTTACTTCGCCTTGAGCATCTGTTATCTCTCTTACCTCGAATATCTTTCCGGCAGAAGGAGAGAAAACAAGGTTGCCGCCTACATAGGTCAGCTCACGGATAGTAAGGTTATTGAAGTATGCCTTGCCCCATACACTGATGTCGGTAACGTTCAGTCCGTATTTCCCGTCCTTTCGCTTATAGAAGCCGAAACCCGACTGCAGGGCATCATCGTAATCAGCAGAGTTCAGGAGGTTGATGATTACGTTTCCGTCGGCATCTATGTAGTATTTAGTCGATTTACCTAAGCGCAAACCTTTCAGAAAAGTGATTAAGCCAGCAGCCGTATCATCCTTATCCTTAGCAAGGAAATGCTTCACACCGAACTGACCGAGATAATGAGGGGTAACTACGGTATCGTCGCTCGTTTCCAGGGTGCCGTTGCTGTCAGCCACGCCCTTCAGTTCATGCCCACCTAAGAAAAGACTGGTTACGCGAGCTACCTTTGCCGACAATTCATTAAAGTTTGCCTTCAGAATCTCCTTGAGGAAGGTGATGGTATCTGATACGGAATTATACCGCCACCATGCGCCTTCACCGCCGCTGGCTATCGCCTCGTCGGTAGCCAGTTTACCGCAATCAAAATGCTGTTCCCATTCTCGCTTTCTGGTATTGTCGGCATCGGTCTTTACAGCAGATATGATACCGCCGGTAAAGATATAGTAATAAGCCTCGTTACCTATCTGCACACCTTCAGTTCCGGAAGAAGGAATAGTCTTTCCGTATATATCTATCTTCTCACCAGGAAACACGACGGTAGCCTGGTTATTATCGGTGGTAGACTGTCGGGGAATGGCGATATACACATACTTCCGTTCGCTATCGGGGAAGATAGAAGGGTAGGCAGCAAGCGTCCAGCGCTGATAGTTGTGACCGGCATCATAGCCCAAGCCTGGCACATCGCTCATATAGCAGAGGACCGAAGCGCCCGATACTACACTACACTGGATGTAGTCAGGCTCTCCCATCGAATTTAGCTGGATATAGAGCGCAGTGCTCGAGATCCAATAATTTGTATTTTTTGCTTCTGTTGCCATTTTCTTGTTTGGATTTTTATTTATTTATAAGGCAAAGATAAAGGTTTTCGCTTTTTTAGTGGGGACAAAAAATGTTGAATGGGATTTTAAAATGTTGAGTGTTGAATGTTGAATGTTGAATTAGCCTAACGGACTCAACGGCGCTAGCCTAATTCAACATTCAACATTCAACACTCAACATTAAATAAATGGGTTGCCGTTAATGCCTAGCTTGGCAGTAAAGGAAACGGAATACATATTTTTGTTAGTTTCGTCCTTGATGGTTATCTCGTCTTCGAGATTGATAGTACAAGGAAGCCAGGCATCATTGGCTTTCAGCCATACGTGCTCAGACATCAGGAACTCATGGAGATACCACTGCTGCCATGCCTTGGTAAGCGGGTCGCTCTGATAGAGCCAGCTTTCACGATCATTCTGCTTCTTGATAGCGGCACGGGAGAACTGATTGAAGGTTTCCTGAATAGCTTTCGTATATTGCGTGCTCTCGACACTCATCTTCTGAGAGTAGGATTTCGGCACGCTGATACTCTCCAGACAACCGAAGCGGTTAATGAAACGGAAGGTGGTACGGTCTTCAGCTTCAGAGGACGGTAGAGCATAGATAGGGTGCCCCTGAATGCTCTGCGCACCTTCCTTCGTGATTTCCTGCTCCCTAGATACAGGGGCGGTCAGTGAGCTGCTGGTAGCTAAGTTCTGCCCTTCGCTATAGGAGACAGGATAAACAAAGCTCTCGCCTACAACGGCTATTTCTTGGGTATCAGTCGGCTTGCAGGAGAGAAGGGTGACAGCCTTCGTTACGCCCGATTTCAATCGTTCTATATCGCTGAAGGCTCCGGCTATGCAGCGAAGGTTGGTTTCACCTTTATTCTTCGAGCCATCAGCTGGATAATAGACCTCGCCTACACCGGTATGCACCTCGCCGTTGTTATCCATATACTCATCGTAGGCTTTGATGTACCAGCTTACCACGGGGTAGGTGGATGGAATGGCAGTATACTTGTAGCTATCCAGCGTAATGCGGAGAGCAGAGGATATATCGAGCGATACATCACTTCTCTCGGTGGTAGCAGGAATAGTGAGCTTATTGGTTTCGTAACTGCCCGTACCATCATCAAAGTTCACTTCTACGATAACCCGATGGAAGGAAGGATTCGTAGCCACGGAAGGAGTGATGGTAAAAGTTATCGGGTTTCCGGCAAAGACAGAACCCGATGTGAGATTGATTTTCTGTGCCATAGTTATTTAGTGTTGAGTGTTGAATGTTGAATGTTGACTTTCTGCTCGGTGAGCGCAATTACATCAGAAACGAATTTGCAATCTTTTGCCTCTTCTGGGGTAATTTTGATGTGGAACATCATTTCCACCTGCTGAATCATATCGAGGAAATCGATAGACTCCAGTTCTACCTCGTCTCTGATATTAGAGGCAGGGGTTACTTCGTGCTTTACCCAAGATGTTTTCAGGCTGTTCACGATAGCGATAATGCGAGGGGTTATTTCTTCTTTTTTCATAACTATGCTTTTGAGATGATAAAGGATGAATTGGTACCACCAAAGCCGAAGGCATTACAGAGGACATGATGAGGATCGTAATACTTAGGGCGCATCACCAGATTAAGATGTGGAAAGGCGCTCTCCTCGGTGGTGGCTGCATGAAACAGACGGCCATAAGTGAACATGATTACGGCTTGCACAGCTTGTGATACGCCTGCCATCCAACACTCGTGACCCGTCATACCTTTTGTAGCTACTACGTTCGGACAGATAAGGAAGATCCTCTCTATTGCCTTCGCCTCGGCTTCATCGCCCATCGGGGTACCTGTAGCATGAGCAAGTACTACGTCTATCATGCCTTCGTCCAATCCTGCGTCCTCGATAGCATTCAGCATAGATACTTCTTCCTGATAACTATCAGGGGTAGTGATAGCTTTTCCATTGGTAGAGAAGCCATAGCCGGAAAGGGAAGCGAATGAATGCACCTTCTCTTCTTTCAATCGAAGACTATCCGATGATTCGAGGATGATGCAGGCTGCGCCACCAGATGGTGCCAATCCGTTTCTGCCTTTACCAAACGGCTGTACTTTATCAGGTGAGAAGACACCGAGGGCATCGAAAGCCTCCATACAATAATTACTTGTTGTTTCCTGCGCACCAATCACAATTACCATTTCAGTCTGTTTGCTATCGAGCAACATCTTTGCCAGTCCGATGGCGTGGCCACCTCCTGCACAGGCTGCGCTTACGGTGAGCGATAAACCATGAATGCCGAGGATAGTAGCCAGGTTCATGCTGATAGTGGAATTAAGTGAACGAAACAGGGTTGTTACCGGAAGTCTACGATTAGAGATGTTCTTTTTTACGTGAGAGACCACAAATTTGCTTTCATAACATTCTGAGTCGTTACTTACGATAAGTGAAACATTATGGTTTTCAAGAAACTCCTTACTGACCTTTGCTTTCTTCAGCGCCTCGAATACCGCATCGAGCACATAAAAACCATGTGCAGGCATACATTCGTATTGCGCATGGGTAAGTATATCCAGACACTCTGCTTTCCAACTAGGTACATTGCCACATAAATCGGAATTGTATTTATCGCGGCATTCGTCGTGATGCAATCCGCATTTACCCTTATAGAGGTTCATGGCTACTTCTCTTGTACTTCTGCCTAGGGCAGAATGAATACCGGTTCCGGTAATCAAAATTTCTTTATTCATTTTTATTTCATTTTTATGTTATAAAACATATTTTCTATTTAAAAGCTTTTGCCCTTACAGGGCGTATACCGTTAACTCTACTTCGCCCATGCCCGTCTTGGCATCGATGGTGGTATTCACCTTGTCTATGAGGCATTTCATACCGCCTATGTTCCACCATTCCTGCCAGTGGTTCGGTATATCGGCCACTTGCGCTACGGTAGTGGTACATCTTACCATAAACTTCTTTCTATTTAAGAGGAAATAGGCGTAGGGGAGGACGAAGGTATCAAAGAGACCACGGGAGCGAATCTTCTTAACTACCTTACCGTTTTTATCTACTTCATCTTTATCACAAAGTACTACATTTTGATACTTCGGATCACTTAACCACGATGGTTCCTTGAAAGCACGTATCTTGAGCGAGAATTTTTCACCTTCGCCCGTTCCTTCCTGAATACCATTATAGTCAAATTCATTGCCCATCATATCCAGTGAATCGCATGCCAGGGCATACTTACCAGATACGGTACGCCATTTGGACGTTCCGAAGTGGTCGTAATTATAATCGTAAGACTGGCGGGTAGCATCGCTACCACCACCTCGCATCAAAGCAACCGCATATCCCCAGCGTGAATCATCCTGCAACGGAGAATTGCCATCATCGGTGCTCGACGGGTCGTAGCTTTCTACGAGTGATAGTGTCTGCTGCATGTAGAAATCACAGAAAGCAGTAGAGATAGTCTGATTGATAATCTGCTCCACAAACTCATGCTCCATATCCTCATCTACATAAGCACAGAGGATAGGCTGACTATCGGCGATGGTTACACCATATTTCTTGCCGTTGTAGGAGTCGATTGCCTCGTGAGAGCCATAGGCAGCTTCTATCTCCTTGAAATAGTTCACATCATTGAACGGAACAGGAGTAAAATCTACCGAAATATCGTGAATGAAATCTTCGTTCTCATCGCTGCAATCTCCATATTCTACACCCTTAAACTGACCTACCTCAAAGAGTACCGGTTTCAAGTCGGCTGTCGTGGTTGCATCGCCATTTACCTTTACTCGGTAAGCATTGCCCGTCTTGCGGTCGATATAACAATGCTTATCTCCACTACTCAGATTATGGAAGAAATCGATGTAGTCGAGATTATAGACGGTGGAGTTATCGCCACTATCTGGCGCAGGGTAATCGATGTAATCATAATCGGTAGAATAACCCATGTTCTTGTTTCTACGGCTATCGAGTACATTCTGCCGCTGATCTTTTGCATCACCTTCTGCAGAATAGCGCATACGCACACCTGTAATCTTCTCGGTCATCGGAACCATGGAGTGGATGTAGGCATGAAACGTTCTTGCCTCATTACCGCTCTTGCGCAGTACATCACGAGTAAGGTAAGCTGTTACCTTCTTCTGTTCATAATCATACGAGAACTTGATACCGAAGGCGCTTTCAAGAGAGGAGATTACGGTGCTTACACTCTCATCAGGGAAATTGCCGCTGTTGGCTACCATATTGAGCACGTTTGCCTGAACATTGAACTTGCTGATTTTAGCCTCGATGCTAATACTGGTAACTTTGCCGCCATCATCACGAACCTCACCAACCTGTATATGCTCGGTGGTGCCTTCAGGTGTGTGGAGTGTTAATTCCTGCACGTCCTTATTCTCTGCCTTTACGATATTAATCTTTCCACCGCAACCACGGCTTTCCAGCCATGAATTGATATGCTCCTGGCTTTTGAAATAACCCGTCTTGATTTCGCCAGCTTTCTTCTTCTTGGCGATGACTTCGGCATCGTCTTTTCGGTAATAAGTACCATGGTGAGGGTGAAGATTAGGTTGTTTTGCGCCTGTAGGATCGTCCTCGTCATACTGGTAGCTGACGGTATCGTAGCTGCATACGGTCGTGAAGAAGCAGAGATGCTTTAAATCCTCTATCTGCATTAAGGCTCGCTTATCGAAAGTTACACCCAGATAGTCAAAGAGGCAATCGAGGAAATAAAGCACATAGAAGCAGATACCCGACTGCGGACGTTTGGCATCCAATACCCAATAAGGATAAAGGTCTTCGTTCGTCCAGGTACAGTCTTTCGTACTAATAACACTGCTCGCTGTCTTCTTGTCATCATCAAGACCATGATGTTTGTAACAGATACGGGCGTTGCAGTAAGCGGCTGCCCTGCCCGCGCCATCGGTTTCGCCATAGGCAGCAGCGGTGTTTATATAGTTACCGTTATTTGCGATGGTAGGCTCATTTACTGTATGGTTCTGCGGATAGGAACGCTCTGAGAGCTTATACGCATCACCTTTATAATGCTGGGTAGATGTGCTTGTATATTCCTTACAACTGGCAGGATAAGAGAAACCGAGTGCTTGCGGTTCGAGAACCTTGCTTACGCTTACGTGGGCGGCTCTGATTTCGTGGTTTTCCGTCTTATCATCCTTATGCTTACCTCCGGTAACAAAAACATTTACCTTTACCACAGGGTCGCTCTCTATATCCACCCTCACATTACCGATTTTCTCACCGATGATAATCTGGTCCTTTACAGGAATATCACGGCATTGCAGGTCGCTGATTAGCTCGCTGAAACTCTGCGTGCTGGCATCGATGTTCATAGAGAGTGAATCGGTTATTTCCTCATCGTCCTGCATGACCAAGGTACCGCTACGGAATGGCAGTCCGTCGGCATGAATGCGAGTAGGCAGGTGCTCCATATTCACGGCTTTCATGGCGGCATGAATATCTTCGATGTTCTTTACCAGCCATCGGTTGCCGTCCAGCGGAATAGAGAAAGGATAGGAGAACATTTCCGTATCGTTGAACACGGGGTTCTGGTCCTCAATATCTATTGAGAAATCATCGGGCAAAGCTACCGGCTTGTCGTTTATCAATATCGTAAGATGTGAGTTCATTTTCTGATTTCTATTTTTGCGTTATCGTATAAATCTATGAGGCGATTGGTGAAGGTATCAATGGTTGCCGTACCAAAAGCATTGATTTTCTGATGCCCATGGTCGTGAAGGGTGCCATCGGTGATGAAGACTACACTCTGGTCGTAGCTTTCTGCCTCGTTTCCCGTTACCAGGTGGGCATAGTTTCGGGCGATGCCGTAACCTGCCTTGATGGTTGCCTTGCTGCCATCCAGGAGTTCTACCTTGCAGCCTTCGTTCATCACGAGGGCGGTAGCCGCATTATGGAGGATAACGTGTGCCTTGCCTAAGACGTATATCTTTCGGGAGGAGTAGAGGTGGATTTCCTCGTCTGTATCGCCTACAAGGACGGTACCGGTGGGCGAATCTTCATTATAGAAAATACCGCCCTTGTTAATATCTGATTTAAACTCCGGATATACGGCTTTGAAGGCATCGATTACCTGCTGCGGTACCTCGGTGATTAAGCCATGCCAGTATTTACGCCATGCCTCGCACATATCCGGAATGCTCTGTGTACTTTTGAAGGCATGCTGGGATTCCTGGCAGTTGCCGCTCTGGGCGAGGATATTGACGCAAAGGGTCTTGAAACGCTGCGTGCGCTGTTCTGGGGTTTCTTTATTCTTTGCCATATTGCTTTTCTTCTTTGTTTATAGGGCAAAGATAGGAGGTTTTTTCTTATTAGGGGGGACATAAAAATGTTGAATGTTGAGTGTTGAATGTTAAATTAGCCTAGCGGACGCAAGGGCGTATGCCTAATTCAACATTCAACACTCAACATTCAACATTACGCATAGCGCTACGCTTCGGGATCCTCTTGTACTTCTTCTATGGTTTTGGTGAGAATAGCTTCATAGCCGGAAAGCTCCTCTTCGGTCACGATGTCAGAGAAATCCTGGCGAAGTTTGTCTATGCGCTCCTTGATACCTTTCACTCTCGTCTGGGTAGATGGCTTATCCTTACGAAGGATATACTTGATGAGAGCATCGGCTTCTGCTTTGTGCTTGGCGGCTGCATCGCGTGCTGCCTTTACTTCCGGACGGTCGTTGGCAATTTTCTCGGCTACCTGCTCGGCAAAATGAGGGTCACGAGACTGCGCCTTCTCATAGAATGGCTTAAACTGGGTACGGAGGGTCTGAGGGTCCACGGTAAAGGTTTTCTTTACGTAGGCGATATACTCAGGGTCTCCGGTCTTCTCGCTCAGTCGCAGATAGCATTCGCCCATCTCTCTATCTACTGCCTTGAAGATTTCCGGAAGAATATCGCTTTCGATTTCTACGGCTCTTGTGGCGAGAGCGGCAATCTCATCCTCGGTGTAGACGGCACTTTTGCCTTGAGAGATGGCTTTCTCGTTGGCTTCAGCCCTGGTCTTAGCCTGTTCTGCCTTGCTTGCCATCTCGCTGCGGAGGTCATGCACGGTGTTCACCTGCTCCTGCAGGGCGGTAGAGAGGAACGGACGCAACTGCATTAGGTTGGGCATGGTGGCAGCGATACTTTCGCCGTTAGGGTTGGCTACGATACCATTATAGGTAAGCGGCTGCAGGGTGGTGTCCGGTTTCAGCATAGGGAAGAGAGACTGCTTCGCCTCTTCCAGGGCTTTCTTTTTCTGAAGTTCGGCATACTCAGCCTGTTCCTGCTTGGTAGGTCGGCCAACACGTCGCTTGTCGGTAGCAGATGATGCAGCGTTGGTTTGAGAGTTGCTGTAGCTGTTGAGATAGGCTATCATCTGTCGGGTACGGCGATGATAATCTTTAAACTTGCGTGAGTTCTCGATAAACGAGCGTGCATTACTTGCACCTTCCAGGAGAGACAATCCCTGCTCATAAGCATCCTTCTGTTCCTGGGTAAGCATTCTTGCGCCGATAGCTGGCTTCAAGATGCTGATGATTTCCTGTAAAGATAAATTTTCCATAAATCCTTGTTGTTGTTATTTATTTGAAAATTAAGAATAGTTTTTTTTAAATGTTGATTGTTGAATGTTGAATGTTGAATTGCCTCACGGACTCGATGGCGTATGCCTAATTCAACATTCAACACAAGATAGGGGTGACGAAGATACGAGAACCTTTTTGGTTGTTGTCGTAACCTTCGCTGCCGTCCCTGCTATCCGATGATGAAGCGCTGGAGGCGTTACTCGTTGATGATGAAGGGGTTCTGCCTTCTGCAGCACTCTCAGCTTTGGCTGCATCGAGTTTGGCTTGCTTCTCGGCTTCCTCCTTCTTCAGCAACCTATGAATGCTTTCCCTTACGGTGATGGCATCATTATGCGCCGTAGAGCGGGTCAACTTATCAAAATTGATAACTGAGGTTCGTTCCTTGAGATAGGCGGCTACAAGCTGACGTGCCTTCTTCAGCATCTTGTCGTTCTCATCGGCCTGCAAGAGGCGAGGAATAAAATCTTCGCCAAATGCTTCTTCCAGATATTCACTCTGGATAAAAAGCATATCGGGGATAAGACGGACGAACTTATCTCTGTTGCCGTAAATATCGAGATACGGCTGCAAAGACTCGCAAGTAGGGAAAAGCAAATCACGATGGTAGTAGTAGTACTTACTTTCCTGCCAGAGGGTTACGATTTCCTCTATCGCCTCATGCTGTTTCTTCTCGGCTTCGGCTGCATCATCTTTGCCGCCATCTGTTCCTTCATCTGTTCCTTCAGATGAGGAACCTTGGTTGCTGCCATCTGAAGGGGTGCCGCCTTCTGCACCATCGCCCGCTGCATCGATAGGCATAGGAGTATTCACTTCCTTTGCCCATCCCTCCAAGAGGGAAAGCAGGTTATTGAGCGAGGTCATGGCAGACTGGCGATAGCTTTCCTTGCCTTGAGCAATCTGCTTGTCGGTGGCTACGGCATAGTCGTTGCTGGAAGCTACGTTGATGCCGGAGCCATTCACAGAAAGGGCTTGCTTCTCGATGTTCTGTGCCATCGCATCATTCACAATCATGCGCTGCGCATAAAGCAGAAGCTCATTCCATGGGTCGTTGACGTAGGTACCATCACCGACAGCATCGCAGAAGACTGAGGGTTCTATGCTCGCATACTGCTTGCTGAGACGGTCGTATAGGGATGCTCCCAGGCGAGGTTTCAAAAAGTCCTTTTCGCTATTGTCGAGCATACCCTGCAGGTTGGCTACATCGTCCACGGCATTGCTGGGGAGGTGAAGCCTGAGTTCTTGATTCGTGAAGAGTATCATATCTTTTTAATGTTGAGTGTTGAATGTTGAATGTTTATTTTAATGTTGATTGTTGATTGTTGAATGTTGAATTGCCTCACGGACTCGATGGCGTATGCCTAATTCAACATTCAACACTCAAAATTCAACATTATTCCTGCCCCTGTTTCGCCACTCCGGTCTTCGAGTTATCGAGGGTAGTCAATACCTCTCTATCTATCAGCCATACCAGGTGCTCATCCCAATCGTTGAAGCGGCTCAAAACTTCCAGCGGGCGTATCATCAACTGCTGTAAAGGAGCAAACTGGATTTGCTTGACCAGGAAGCGCTCTCTCAGGTCTGTACCGCCCGATGATGCCGTATCGCCAGGAGTATTACCAATGAGCTTTGCATCAAGACCCATGGCAAAGAAGATAATGCTGCTTATTTCCTGCAACTCGGTCTTATCAGCATTCGCCTGATCATTTGCCTTGGTTTCGATTTCTACGATTTCCCAAGCTTTGTGCTCTTTCCCATCGCTGCCCGTGAAGGCAGAGGAAATGAGCGCCTGACCTGCATTATCGGGGTTGGCGAGCCATGTGTTGATAGAGGTAAAGATTTCGTTCTGAATCTCGCCCTGGGTTTTCTTTTTCTTCTCACCCTGCTGCTGATAGAGCCTGCTGATATAGTCCTGATGGATATAGATAACTCTACCGATGATGTTGCTGTTGCGCTTTCGGGTAAGGCGGTCATCTACGATGGTGAAAGCATACTCGAAGATGCTGCCGGCAAAGATAGAGTGCCAAAGGGCATCGGCATAGTAGGGGCCGCCGAAATCTCTTGGCGACATGATGAAGCGGGTAGGGCGTTTCTTGCGGCTTACGTTCTTCTGACGTGCCTCGCGTATCTTGCGCTGCAAATCCTTCACGGCTGATGTAGTAGGGAGATAAGGGATAGCGGCTATCTTGCGGTCTTCCTCTTTCTGCACACCGACGTATTGGGTTGGGTCGAGCCATTGGTTGCTGACGTAGGCATAGTTGATGCGGTAGTTTTCGTCCATGCGCTCCAGTCGGGTAGTGAAGATGCTGCGGTGCTTCAGACCGATCACCTTCGGAGTCCACTGTGCAGTAGGAACGGCCTTGCCGTTCTCGTCGAGGGAACGCTGATTGAGCTGGAGCTCTACAAAGCATTGTGACATCAGAGCCATATCTCCTGCCAGGTCGAGGAAGGTCTGCATAAGATCGTTGTTTTCCAGGAAATCACGAAGCTGGGCATTGGTTTCTTCCCATTTGCGGAGAGCTTCTTTCAGAGATTTCATCTCCTCGCTTTCCCCTTCATCGGAGGATGAGGAAACCTGCGATGAAATCGCAGGGAACGGTGACTCCTCCTGCTGAGACTGCCCGTTCTGGTTCTGCTGCTCGTTCTGGCGCTTGGCTTCGGCGGCTGCCTCTTCCTTGGCTTTCAGGTCAGCTATCTGACCTCGGAGCAGGACTCCTGCGCTCTCGTAAGGGATATATTTTTCTGTGATGTTACCGCCAACGTACTGGGTGTAGTGATACTTGGCTGCGGGACCGCGACCTACCAGTATCTTCTTGATGTAATCTACTCCTGCTGCGGTAAAAGGCGACATGCGGGAGAGCAGCCAGATAAGATTTGGCAGTCTGTTGGCCATACCCCATTCCATAAAGCCTAAGCCTTCGGTACCTACGCCTTTTGGTTTGCCCAGGTTCTCGCCGCCACTTGATGCAAAGATAGTGGAGACTTGCTGACGTGCTGCAGAACCGCTTGCGTCGCCACCGCTTGCCGACATACCGGCTGTGGTAAGGAGCATGCTGTGGACGTAGTCGTTCCAGGAGAAGACTTTACCGCCGCCATTTTTAAGCGGTGTAAAGGCATCCGGGCGAACGGCTACATAGCCTGCATCTTTCAGTTCCTCATTACGCTGTTGGAGCTGCTGCAAGTTGGTTACTTTGTTTCTGTTTTTGCTTGCCATTTTTGCGTTTCTTTTTATATGTTATCCTGAATGTGATGGAAAGAGAGAAGGGTGGCGATATACGCGCGCCCGCTTTTTCTCTTTTTCTGAGTGTAAAGTTAGCGCTTTTTATGGTTTTGAGAGGGACAAGAAATGTTAAATGTTGAATTTAATGTTGAGTGTTGAATGTTGAATGAGGCTAGCGCCCTTGAGCCCGTTAGGCGAAAACTCAAAATTCAACACTCAACATTTCTATCAGCGGAGGATGAATGCTCTTTTTACTTTTTTACCTTTTCATATTTCTTCATTTCCTCTACTATCAAAAGGATTTCTCTTGGAACATTACCTTTATGTGTGTAATGCCCAAACTTCTTTTCCTTCAGAAGGAGCATTTTGCAATAGCGCTCCGGATAACTTACGGCATGACCGGATAGAATTACTTCGTAGAAACGAGCAACGGCATCGGTTACACGTTCTTCGGCCCTCTGCTTTTTATAGCTGAGAGAATGAATACACCAGTCAACAAGCGTTGGATATACTTCTTCTTTAATAACACGATGCACCTCGTTTATATTGCCTGTTTCAAAATAATTGAGCACAGCCATGGCACCACTCACCACATTACGCAATCGGTTTATCTGATAAAGGCATGTGCCCTGTTTGCGATGACTGGCTGCGATGAAAGCCTTTGTTTTATGGTATTCTTCTTTACTTATTATACGCAAGTTAGAGGCAGCTATGTTATGAATATCTCCATCGATATACTCTATCATGCAGTCAGGCGTATAGTCTTTTTTGAAAGCCTCGCATACCAAACGGGATGCCTGAAAGTTTTTCATTTTTTTGTTCTGCATAATATTGACAAGCGCTGTACGTTTCTGCCTATTGACATAGGTGTAATAAGATACCTTTTTTTCCTTGCCGTGATAAAGAAAATTACCTTCCCTATCTACATACAAGCCTTCCATAACAGAGCACTTGCGATATTTCTTCGCTATCTTAGCATTACGTTCTGCCAGTAAGCCTTCTGCCCTTGCTTTATTCTGACAGTCACGGCAACAAAACTTACGCTTGAGGAAAGCATATTTTGATTCGTATCTACCATCACAATAAAAACGGCGCACGAGTTGTTCACCACAATAGGCACAATACCGCTTCTCCTCTAAAGCTCGCTGTTTAGCGTAATAAGCAGATGATGTTTTGAGTAATGAAATTTCTACTCTTTCATATTGATCACTCATTTTGTTTGTTTAATGATGTTTACTTTCTCCTCATTTTTTCCATTTCCTCATTCTCTTTCGACAACCGTTCAAGATGTTCGAGAACGAGGGAATAGGACTGAGTATTGACCTGATCTTCCGTTAGGCCAGCATACTTCTGCATCGTGGCGGTGGTGGCTGTGTAGATTTCCATCGGGGTTTGCGGCTTTTTATTATCTACCTTCTGCACCTTAAAAACGTGAGGGTAGCGATGGGCTAGGGTGTGCATGATGCCGCTCCACCAGAAGAGGATGACCTGCCAGTTTGCTTCCGGGTATTTGACAAAATAACCTGCGTTCTCGGTGAACTGCTTCGACTCATAATGAAAATCGTATTTCGTGATGCCTGTTGTCGGATCGACGTACTGGGTGGTGGTGTTGAAGATGGTAGCGAGAAACATGTTTCTGGCACTTGCTACACTCTGAGCTTGCGTCTGGAGTTGTTCCTCGGTGAACTTATTCATCTGCTTCATCTTGACCAGGTTGTTGCTTAACTTGGTATAGGTCTGCATCATATCGCTGGCAAAACGGTATTGCTGCCAGGAGAACCCATCGAGGTCGGGATTCGGACCACGGAAGGCTTTTGCACGACGGTACCACTTGGCTTTCTGTCCGATAATCGGATAGGGGAAGCGGGTGAGGAAGTTGCCGCTATCTGCATCCAGCCAGTCGAGAAGACCTGCACCCTGAGCGATATACTCAGGGGAGGTCTTATTATCGGTCTTGGCTTTCGGGGAGAGCCAATAGTTGAGCTGCCAGAGGTAGAGGGGGAAATGACTACTCTGGGGTTGATCAGCGATAGAATCGCTGGGAACGGAGGCGAAAGGGGAGAGGAGCTTCTTCAGGAGGCTCTTCTTCTGCGGCTCTATGCTTACCAGGTAATGTTGCTCATTGAGGGGCAGACGAGGGTCGGGATAGGCATTGATGCTTATCCCGGCAAAAAGAAAGAAGACGGCTATTTTCACCTTCTGCATATCGAAAGGGTGATAGCGGTCTACTTTGGCTATCTGCTCCTGCATGATGGCAGCGAGGGCTTCCAACTGGGAGGGAGTACATTGGTTCCAGCCCTTCGGAATTGTAAGATTTATTTGTTCTTGCATAAGCGTTAAATTTAATGTTGATTGTTGAATGTTGAATGTTGAGTTGCCTCACGGACTCAAGGGCGCTAGCCTAATTCAACACTCAACATTCAACATTTAATAAAACCTTTAGAATGGCAGGTCGCTGTTCGGATCATCGTAACCTGGCATTGATGAATAATCATTGCCTCCATCTGCTGGCGGTACATAGGCGGTAGCATTGCCGGCGGCTCCGTAGGGCTGCTGTGGGTACGTCTGCTGCTGGGCGGTAGGCTGTGGCTGATAGAGGCTGGCGATGCGCTTATTCATGCGGGCACGAATTGCCTTGAAGAGGTGAGAATTTTTATCGTTGAAATCCTGATTTACGATGTCAGGGTCTTTATCCTTGTTGGCTTCCTTCACCTGCTCTACGAGCTTAGGAAAATTCTTTGCCACTGCTTTGATGTACTCGACGGAGAACGAGAGCTGCATTTCGTGGGTTGGTACACTCACCTGAGTATCGCCACGCTCGGCTGCAGTCTGGCGAATCTTGTTCTTGTATGCCTCATTGAAAGGCCAGATGTTAACTCTCAGTTTCGCCTGAGTTTTACTTGCATCATTCTTTGATGTCTCTACTCTAATTTCGTTCACATCTAGAGGAATGCAAACATAAGGACGCTTTGCATTCTTCTCATCGATACCTACTAAGACCTTTGCTCCATTCAGAGACAAAAGGTCAACATTTCCATTGTAAGAAGCCATTTTTTTTACTTTATTTATTTGTTAAAATGATTTATTATCTACGGACCAGCGATAGAATCGCTGGGAACGGGGGCGTAAAGGGGTTAAGGCTCTTTTTACCTTTTTACTCTTTTACCTTTAAAAACTTATTTTCTTGCCGCCATTGACGATGAGACTGCCGTAATTGATCGCATTGAGGCGACGGAGCCAACCTGCCTCGAAAACCTGCTGGCTATGGTGCTTGGCGATGATGCCGAGGATATACTGCTTGCGGCGTGCCTTGATGCGCTCGAAGAACTGCTTAGGGCTCTGACTGTTGAGCGCCTTGAGGGTTTTGTTGCCCACGATACCATCGGCTCTTACGCCAAGCATGGCTTGCACGAGGGTTACGCCTGGGGTACCACTGCTCCAGACCCAATCTACCAGGATGTTGGCGATGCTCTGGTCTTTGATGCCATCGGCTTTCCATCGGTTCCAGTAGCAACGGCGAAGGATGGCGGTGGCATCGGCTTTGGTGATAAGCTTCACGTCCTTTGCGTCTATGCGGCCATCATGGTTCTTGTCGTAACCTTGGGTTTGCCAGGTTTTCAATGTTACGCCCATGTTGGTAGGACCGCCCTTGTCATTGGGGTGGTTTACGTAACCTCCTTCAAAGGAGAGAATGAAATCTGCAAGAGGTTGAATCTTTGCCATATCTTTTCTGTTTTATCGTTTTTATTTCTTCTGAGGGCAAAGATAGGGGTTTCGATTTTATTCGAGGGGACAAAGAAAGCCTCCCTGCGGCTTTTGTAGGCGCAAAGAGGCTTCAAAAAATGTTATCCCAATCTTTTTACTTTAAATACTTGCACTCGCTAGTGCGAAATCCAGATTACCTATATCAAAACAAACTACATCATCGCGTGAGCGGACATATAGTCCCATATCTTGGTACAATCGTCTTCTTCTGGTTGCCAGTCTACATCCTGGAAGTAGAAGAGATAAGCTGCCTTGATGATTTCATCTTCTGTCATATCGCTGCACAGGTCAGCGTACATGGCATTGAAGGCAACATACTTATCCCAATCGTTCACCTTATCATGGAACTTCATGCCCTTGGTGGCATTCACTATCTGCGATTTTGTCCAATGCGCACCGGTCCCTGCCAATTCGCCATTCTCGCCTTTCTTGCTATACGCAAGATGGCAGACATCATGGTTGGCCATTTTCTCGCTGTAATGACGATCATAGAACACTGCGTGCTGGTGACGGAGGATGCACCAGTACAATTCCGGATTTGTTTCCTCCAGGGAGGCGAGGTCGCAGCTCAACTGCTCCATCGCCTCCATCATCTTCTTCTCGGTAGCCACGCCGTGAGCGCGGGCTTGATCTATTAACTGAATATACTTCATCGTCTTTTACCTTTCCTTTTGTTGGTGGATAGTCATGCGATGGTGAGTGTTAAAGGAGCATCGCACACGAAAGTCTTGCTGCAGGAGCAGCAGGCTACCTTGACAAGACGGTTTTTCACGCTGCCAAGAGATGTGGTAACATTCGTGATTGCCGTAGCAGAGAAGACAGGAATGGTGAAATCCTGACTTACTACCTGTGAGCGGGTGCAGCAGGAGCCACAGTTGCAAGGCACGTAACTGATAACACCTTCTACATGAATCGTTATGAGATATTGCGAAGTACCCACGTTGTCAATACTCTTTACAGAGAACTGAGGGTTGAAAACCGGAGTCTCGTCCACGCATGAAGGAGCACAGAGCTGCTGCGTGATATTTACATCATAATAGGGAGCAGAGGCGGTTGCACCTACTGCAAGCGTAGCCATGATGCAGGCTGGAATTGTTCTTTTATTCATAGTCTTTTCTGTTTTAATAGAGCGACGACTTCACCGCCGCATTAATGTTTCACCTGATAGCCCTGGGTCTTCTCTACCGGAAGGTTCTTCTGAAGAAGGTCGGCGAGTTCGTCAAGATCTTCCTCGTCAAAGGTTATAACACCCTCCAGGATAGAGAGCGGTCCTTTGTAGCGAAGCTGCTCTACCACATCGTGCGCCATCTGCGGAATGCTCTCTTCGGGAATGTTCCCGAAATACTTGGCGAGCATCGGAGTGACAAGCGCATTAACCACAGGCTGAATCATCGGTTCTATATCGGCTTGCAGAGAATAGTTGCCACTCACCAGTCCCATGCTGCCGATGGTAGCCTGGAGAGACTGGAGCATAGGCAAGTGCATCAGATTGCCAGCCGCTATCTGAGAGATGGCAGGGCGTGCCCATTCGGACACCACCGCTGCCAGGATTTGCGAGTTCTTGTAATCCATATCGTTTCTTCCTTTTATCCGAAAATACGGTTACTGATTACAAGCGCATCCGCATCCCATCTGACAAACATTGCCCGATGGAATCATCAGCTTGGTAACACTCGAAAGTGAAGCTACCTGCGATTTCAGCACGTCGATGTTGGCGTTGGCAGCGGCATTGTATGCCATCTGCTCTGCGTTGACCGCCTGCTGTGCATCCTTATTGGCATCTACCTTGTTTTCGAGCTGACGAATCTTACCGTCAAGATACTGAGTAACATCTACCATCTTCTTGTCGGTATAGTTCTCACTCTTCTGGATAGCAAGTTCCGTCTTCAATGTAGAGTTCTCCTGAATAAGGTTGGTCTCACTCTTGGTTACAAAGCGTGCATCCGGATCACTCGGATTGGCAGTCATGCCATTGTTACCTCTACCGAGGTTAAACAAGGATGCACCGCCACCCAGCAAACTGGTAGCCAAACCTGCGATACCAAGTCCAAGGGCGGTATTACCCAATCCCTTGCTGGCAACATCATAGTTGCCATCATTCGTTTTTACCTGCATAGTTTTTTGTATTTAAATTCTTCCAATATCGGAATCGTATGCAAAGGTAACATGAATGAAGTAAACAGAAAAGTGATTTTCATTAGATGTTCTTGCGGATAAATCATGAAGCAGGAACACTTATAGACGAATAAGAAAAAGTACAAACGTGCAGAAGTACATAAGTACAAATGTACTTTGGTACTAAACTACATGGTTTCTTCCAAAGCCTTGATATACGGGATGGCTTCGTCCCTGATAATGTCGAGGAAGAGTTGTGCCGAACGCTTCATAGGTACATCCTTCATCCAGTGGGCATTATTCATCAGTTCTTCTCCTATGCCATGGATAGGACGAGCTATAAGGGTAGGGTGATTCTTCAGATACAGCTTCGGCATAAAAGTAACCAGGTGAGTATCTTCTATGATGGCAAGGTCTTCGTCTGGGTCGCTGACGATACACTTTACGCTTAATTTGGTGAGATCGTTCTGCAAATATTGCTGAAAAGTGTTGAAAACACGTTCGCCTACATCGGGCATGATGATGCCGTGCTTCAGCAGGTCATCGTATGTTACCTTATCTTTTCTGGCAAGAGGGGTGTGTTTCTCATGATGGCGCAAATACTGAATGGGATGCAGGGCTGGCTCTCGATACCCTCGTTGGTATAGGCTTCGTTCATCGTAAAAGCGAGATCCAGCATGTGGTCTCTCAACAGGCGGTTCAGACTCGTTGCCTTGGAAAATTCGGCATTCACTCTTACGTTAGGGTATCGCTCCATGAATATAAGTGCAGCCACACGGATATAGGGGGCAATAAAGGAACCGACACCGATGCGCAGTTCTCCGGTCATGCAGTTGTTGAGTGCATTGATATGCTCCTTGCAGTCTTCCGTCAACTTCAGTATTTCCTTGGCACGTGGCAGAAGTGCCTCTCCGTTCTCGGTGAGCATGATGCTGTGCGATGTGCGTATCAGCAGCTTGCAGCCCAGTTCGTCCTCCAGAGCCTTGATGTGCTGACTGATGGCTGATTGGGTGACAAAGCATCGGGTGGCGGCGATGCTGAAAGAAAGCGTCTCTGCCACATACGCAAACGAACGTAAATGTCTTAGTTCCATAATCTTTTACTCTTTTTAGCTACATTATATATATTAAAATTTCATGCTGCAAAAATAAGAAAAATATTCTATACGGAAACGCATCTTGCATAAAAAAATCTAATTATGGGATAAGATATTAAAAAATGAAAGATATGTGCAGTTTTAAATGCGAAAAGCCCCGGTATCTTGCCTTATCTTGTTAAGGATCAATACCGAGGCTTTGATTTATAGAGTAAATTGCCAATGGAAACGCATTGGATAGGGTGAGCGATTATTCATCGTTTTCGCCGAGCGTAGAGGTTTCATCATTGACAGATGCTACCTGCTTGCTCCGCTTAGATGACTGCTGTGAAGCGGAATTGGTATCGCTCTTGTCAGTTCCGCTTACACTTCCCCCGATGTGCCTGCACCGTTGCAGAGAGAATCCCAGCCACTTTCTGGTGTAGCAATCTCATAACGGCCATACATGGTCGGACTGAGGGAACCGCTCAGTGTCACTATACGATCATCCTCTGGTTTTTTGCCCGTGTCTCCCTTAATATTACCGGAGTCGTACTTGAAGTCGTGCTGCTTGTCGTAAATGATGATTGATTTATCACCATCCTCGATGATGTAACCACACTTGAGGTTATTGAGAGCACGAGCCACATACGCAGAAGCAGAATTTACGCTCTCAAGAACGTAGTCCAAAGTCTGCTTAAAGCCCTTTTTGAAGCCCAAGTTTTCCCAGGTGTGACCCTGGCCGCCATCCTGGCACTCAAACTTGTAGAGACCCTTACCTTTCTTGAAGGACGCAGCTGTCAGCGCTGCATAGGTGTTCTTACCTGCCTCTGGTGAGAGAGGGGCAGCGAGCTCACTCTTGATAAAGACATATACGTTTACGCCAAGACCACCGAAGTTCTCCAAGCATTCGTTCTCGGAGAGAATATCCTTGATTTCTGGGCATGTTACATTTTCTGCCATAATTGTATCTTTTTGATGATTAAACGAAATGGCGGCGGCAAACATATTCCGACAGGTCAGGCGACCGCCGCCGAGGATTTATAGAGGACTGCCTTTTTGCCTGTTGGACCAGCGATGGAATCGCTGGGAACGGAGGCAGGAGAGGGGTTAACCCTTCTTGAAGAAGGCGGTGATACCCATGCTTGTGCCGGTGGCAGCAAACTGAATCTTCTTATCCGTAATCTTCTTGTTGCCGAAGCTCCAGTAAGAGAAGGTATCGGTTGTGCCGTTCTCTGCCTCCAAGGTGATAACCTGGTTAGGAGTTGTAGCTACTGGAGCGGTATACTCTGCGCCGTTTACCTTTACCTTACCATCTATAACCGTAGAAGCATCCTCCATTGCGGTTGTTACTACGAGGTTAGAGTTGGTGTAGTCACCAGCTACATACTCGGTAGATGCAAGGTCGCCGTCTGACATCGCAAAGGCGTACTTGAACGGATTGCGGACACCTGCACCCTGGATAGACTGAATCTGGAACTGGATGTCGCGCATATCGTCGTCGGTGCCTACCTTAACGCCTACGTAAGTCTTGTTACCCTCAGAGTCAACTGCGTAAACGAAGTTCTTAGGGATGGTAACGTACATACGATCACCCTCACCGAAATCTGCGATAGGGCAGAGAGTTACACGAGAAAGACCTGGAAGCTTGAAGTTACCGCCGTCCTCGTACTCAACCTTGAAGTTGCCGTGGAACTTGTTAGCGTAACCTGCAGCGATGTACTGAGCTGTCAACTCGCTCATGTAAACGAGAACGTTCTGCTTGCGCAGACGGGCATCCCACTTCAGGTGCCAATCCAAGAAGTTATCGTAAGGAGTAGAGTCCTCGTTGCTAGAAGGCTTGTCAATTGACTCACAATGAATCAAGTTGCCGTTAGCCTCGCTGATAAGACCGTCCTCGATGTCGTGCTTGATACAGGTATGGAAACCATCATAGAGAGCCATAGCCTGCTCTGAAGCTGGTGTGCTCTCATCACCCTTATCAAGAGCGATGTCACCATTCCACAAGCAAGCGGTCAAGTTGTCGGCATAGTTGGCGAGGATAGCAGTAGCAGCCTCGGTAGCGAGAGGGTACTGACCCTGTGCGTCTGTACCAAATACTGTCTCGCAGTACTTGTCGATGTTATCTGTATAATGGTCCCAAGCAAGCTTCACTGTAATTGTGCGCTCCTTCAAGAAACCTACCTCGCTGTTCACCTTAGTGTGAACGTCCTTACGGCGGGTAGTACCGCCCTTACGGAGCAGAATGTGGATAGTACGCTTGTACTGAACACCAGAAACGATGTCGATAGCCAAGCGGTCCATCTCCTCTGCATCGGTGTAACCTGGACCCATAAGGATTTCCTTAGTTACCTGCTCGGCTACGTGCTGCAAGGCAGTAGTGCCAATAAAATCTTTAGGAAGTGTTGCCATAATTTCAATTACTAATTAAAAAATGAATAAGAATGTTTTAACCTGAATACTTAGTGTTATCCTGATGATGAAGGGCTTACTCCTCGCCACGCATAAAGCGCTCGTAAGCTGCCTTGCGCTCTGCATTGGTCTTATACTTCGATGGGTCGAACTCACGGAGGTTCTGAGCCTTTGCACCCTCACCGTTGTTCTGAGGTGCTGCACCCTGTGCTGGCTCCTCGCCTGGATTCTCGTTCAACTCAGCAATCTGAGCGTCCTTGTCGGCGATGGTCTGCTGGGCAGTAGCGAGTGAAGCCTGGGCAGTCTTCAGCTTCTCATCTACCTTAGCCTTCTCCTCATCAGCCTTTGCCTTTGCGTCGTTGAGGGCCTTGATGTCATCATCGGCCTTAGCCGCTGCCTTTTTCAGGTTCTTGATTTCCTCGTCCTTCTTGGCGATGGTTTCAGCGAGCGCGTCGTGCTTTGCCTGAAGGTCAGCAAGACTCTGCTCTGCTGTGGTGGCTTTCTGCTTTGCAGCGGCCACTGCCTGCTCCTGCGCTGTAAGATGAGCTTCGAGGGTGTCGAGCAATGGTGCATTCATAAATGCGCCTTCCTCCTTTACCTCAATCTGCTGACCATCCTGCATACCGCAAGCGGCGTTGATCTTTGGATAATTTGCCATATTGATTTGATTTTGGTTATTTGATAAATGTTGATTGTTGAATGTTGAATGTTGACTTTCCTGGGTGTTATCCTCCGGTTCCGGCTTTTGGATAGAAGCCTCTCGGTTGATAGGCTCGGCGGTGCCGTTGTAGAGAGCGAAGCAACGCTGAACGCAACCCATAAAGGTAGACTGGTCATCCATAAGGATTCCCTTCACGTCTTCAGCATTGAATATCTTTCCATGAAGATGCTCATCTTTTGCGTTAGGGCAAGCCTTTTTTACATCAGCTCTGAACTCAACACCCAGTTCAGCAAGCTCTTTTACGAGTTCCTTGCTGTTGTTCTTGTTGGCGATGTCACGATAAGCCTTATTCTTATCGAATGACTCCGGGTCATACTCCTCGTGATAAGTCTCATCTGTGTATTTATCCTTTGAGCCATTAGCCAAAGTATAGAAGGCAGCCATCACGCCGATGCAACCAACCTGGTCTTTCGGATTCAGGTAATATCGCTCATCGCAAAGAGAGGCGAGATACATACCTGCGCTGGCACACATGCCATCTACCAGGGCGATGACCTTCTGACCCTTGGAGTGGGCATAGTCGATAGCAAGTGCGTAATCGTTCTTAGCCCAAGCCGAACCGCCAGGAGTATTAATGATAAAAAGATGACCTCGGCAAAGCGGATGATCAGCTGCACGCATCATCATATCGCGATGGTCGATAGAACCATAAGAGCAATATCCACCATTCCGGGTGATAGGACCATCTACAGTGAGAACCGAAACGAACGGGAAGTTCTGCGCCCGCTCATCCTCTTCCGGATAGTCGAGCTGATAGTTACCCTTCACCTGCTTGCCATCCTCAGAAATCTGATATTCCTCCGGATAGTAGGTGTTGCCTTTTTCATCCTCTGCAGTGACGAATCCACAAGTCTTTTCCGGTTTGGTAAACACTGTATGAGTATTTAGGTTCTGCTCAATCGATTTGCGAATGCCATGCACAAAATCGGGGTTCACCATCCACTTCTTTTCGGTCAGAATTTCATAAAGACCTTTCATGTGGGTAATAAATTTTTAAAAATAAATGTATGTTATCGTTATCCTGAATACAAATCTCCTTACCTTATTTAGCAAAAGAAGACCTTTCAATATTTCTGACGGCAAAGGTAATGGGAATACATCGGAAAATAGGGACAAAATAAAGGTTGTATGTTGAGTGTTAAATGTTGAATTAGCCTAGCGGATAAAACAAAAAACCCTGCGATCCTCACGGACAGCAGGGCTAAAATTAATATAAATATAAAATTTCGATACTTATGAATTATATGATTTCAAAACTAGAAGATAATTAAGTACTATAAATTTATGATTGATTAAGCAATCGTTATCGGAATAAACTCTGACATCGCCTGACAGGTAGCCGTGATGCTGCGGGTCTCAGCATCATTCTGAGCGGTCACGGAATCGGTAATACTGAAGGTACCAGGCAGCGTATGGCAGAGATAAATCGTGTCATCCTGCTTACGCAAGACTATATAATAGTCCTTTCCGTGCATTTTTTTGATGATTTCGGGTATATTCGCCTTTCCGTCACTGATATTTGCGGTAATCTCGAACTTGAAGACGGTACCGTTGCCACCTTCTGAGGAAGTCTGCTTGGCGGTGATGCCATCTGATATGACGTAATTATTGCCTTCGCTGAGGGCAACATGGAGTGCTTCGCCGGCAAAGTGGCATCCGAGTATCTGCAATATCATCGGTATGCTGATGGGAATAGGAACGGAACTTTCAAATACAGCATAAAAATAAGCATCGGTTACTCCGTCAAGAAATAACTCTCTGCAACTATCAGGTAATTTCATATCTTTTCCTTGATTTAGCTATTATTTAACTTTTGTTTATACATGAATTAACACCTATTATATAAGATGTAAAATCATAGCCACTGCACTTCATCGATGCGGTTAGGCTTATCACGGCTATCCTTATACTGCATATCCACGCAAGAATAGGACTTGAAGAAGCAGTGCTCCGTGCGGAACCACCTGCCGATAATGCGGCGCAACACGTCTTTCTCTTCCTCGCTGGCTTCTATGCCGTAACGCATTAAGTACCGCTCCAGCATGGCGTTATGGGAGCGGGCGATGACCCTGCCCTGGGACGTACAGAAGTCGAAGGTGGAGAGTGCCCATTCTACCAGACTGCGCTTGAAATCGTTGTTGAGTGATACCGCCAGCGCCCTCATGCCGTGCGTATCTAGTGTAAAGGTAGGCTTTACCGGATAAACGGTATCGACAACTTCTACCTCGCTGGGCAAGCGGATGCAGAGATAATCATCGTGTGAACCCTTGCCATCGGTAAGGCGGCCATTGAGCTGCTGAACTTCCTGGAAGGTGAGCCAGCTTCCCCCATCACGGCGCATCACTACCTTGCCTCCTGTAGGGTGCTTGCCCGACAGCATATTGCACCACTGCTGCTGCGAGAAACAGCCGAGGTCGATACGGCTGCTTTTCGCAGGGGCGCTGATGAGGGAATTGCGCATGATAAACTGCTCGTGTGAGTAGTTGCTGAACACCACCGGCTCATCCTTTGCCAGGGTGAACTTGGGGTCGCGGTGCCGGAAGAACTGGCAGCGGGAGGTTGGGAGACGGAGATAGATATTTGGCATCTTAAACAATGTTGAATGGTTTGATGAATGTTGAATGTTGAGTGTTGAATGTTGAATTAGGCTAGCGCCCTTGAGTCCGTGAGGCAACTCAAAATTCAACATTCAACATTCAACACTCAAAATTACCGCCGAAGGTGGTAATTTTGCATGATGGCATCGGTGATGTAGAGGAAGTATTTCTGCATACTGTTGCCTTCCTTCGGGCGCGGTACCAGCTTATCGAGCTTGGCAGTCTGCTCCTCGTTGAGATTAGGGATGAGTTTCATGCCATCGATATAGCAGCCACCTGATTCCGTCTTGGCGATGAAGCTCTCGTTGAACTTATCTTTCTCACCGAAGAAGAGATTGATGGCCTCTACCATCTGTTCCTGAGTGAAACCAGGAAGGGTAGGATGCAGCTTGCGGTACTTCTGCGAATAGGTCAGCATACGCTTATCCATATAGTTATTGATGCTGTCGGCATACTCATAGTAGAGGGCGTAATCTTTCGATTTCTCGTCTTTCTTGCGGGCGAAATCGAAGAAACCGCTCAACTGACGGAGGCTCGCCATTACGCCATCAAACTGCTGGAACTCGCTGGCACCTTTGAAGATTTCCAGCATATCGCCCTTCACCTGGGTAAGAAGGTTTTCGAGCATTTCGGAGAGGAACGTGATCTTATCAAGATTAATGTTCAGATGGTCTACCTTTTCCTGCATACCCGGCTGGCTGTAGTCTACGTAGTAGCGTGACAGATGACCGAAACTGAGGAAATCGTAAGTTATCTCACTGTGCAGATTTACCTGCACAAGCAGGGCATAGATGGCATTGGCCAGTTTGTTATCTTTTTCCTGGATAGCCTTGATGAGGGGTGCCATCTGAGGTGCGCCCTGAGGTATGCGGTTGGCAGCACGTACCAGTTCGTTGCGGTTGCGCACGGCATCGGCAAACTGAGGATCAGAAAAGATTGCCTCCAGGGTTTTGGCGTATACTTCAGATGGCACATCTTTGAAGTTGAAGGTGTAGATGGTAGGGAGCTGACGGATTTTAGCATCCCGCCTTGCCATAGCCTCCATCTGGTGTTGCTGCTGTTGTTTTTTCTTGTTTTTATTTCCCATTGCTATTTTTTGCTTTTTATTGCCAAGCATTAATTGGCAAAATACTCTATTTACCATAATGAGCGTTAGAGATAGCGAGTAGTGATTTTACCTTTAAATCTCGAAGTCCTTATCATATTCCATCATTCTCTCGGTAATGATGCGATGAATCAGATAGCCTATTTCCTTGGCGTTAGGATGCGCCTTGCCGGTACTTTCATGGAAGCGGAGGTCCAAGATATGTTTCCACTCCTTGAGGGTATAGGTATAGGCTACCACCGTATAGGTATCGAGAGGGAGAATGCCGCGGGCATCCTGCGGCTTCATGCCCGATTTCAGCAATCGGCGATAGAGCCAGTCAGCTATCTTGCATCCGGTAAGATAGAGGAACTTCTGCCAGCGGGTGCCCTCGTGCAGCCAGTGCGGACGGGCAATCTGTACGCCACCTTTCTTCTCCAGGTTCACATAGCGGGTGCTCTGTTCGCTGATGCTATTAGGCGATGTGCGGTTCAGCTCACGGCTGGTACTGATTTGCGTGGTAACAACCATGGTCATGCGGAGGAGATAGAGAGCCTTTTTGCAATCATACTTCAGCGCCTTCTCGATGAACTCATCTTCCTTCACATCGTATGAGTCGAGGATGTCGAGGATTTCGTCATGCTCGGCAAGGAACTGCATGTTGCTGCTGATCCATACCTTCTTATCCTTCACCGCATAATTGATGTAAGGTGAAGCCACGAGGAGAGACCAGAGAGACCTCGGCAGCTTGTTGTCATTCTTGACGAAGAAATAGATGGTACCATGACGGAGCATAGAGCGATGACCGCTCTTCCAGAAATGGTTAACCAACTTTGCTGCCTGTACTTCCCGAAACTCCTCTTTCTTTTCTTCAGAAAGTTTCTCATCAGGCTGTTGGGCTTTGCTCTTGTAGCAGATTCTTCCTACTCGTGCAACCTGTTGAGTGCCGGTCTTCTGAGGCCACCACTCAACACCAGGAATTATCATTTTCATATTGTTTCTTATTTGATGTTTATATATCAAAAAACAGATGGTTTCTTTTAAAAGAAGGAACTGAAAATGCGGATAGCGTTTTCAGCTATCATTCCTCCCTTTTTCAGTTTCTCTTCTATCTCTGCTGCATACTTCGGCACTTCTCCATTGTCAGTTTTGATGCACCTTACTAAATTCAGCGTAGTAGTCAGCAAGCGATAGAGTGATGAATTATTGCTGATGATATAATCAAAGGAGTTAATATCCAGCGATACACGATATTCATCACGGTTGGTTCTTTCAGGAGCGATACCGCGAGCCTTCAGCGTTTCTGGCTTGGCAGCCACATAAATACTCACCAGTTCAATATCCGGAAAATGCTCACAGATGCTCAGAAATCCTCTTTCATCAATCACGTAGATGGCAGTATCTTCTATCTGGGCGAGTTCCGTCCAATACTCGTAACCACCATATTCGGTGTAGGCAAGCATATCCTCCTTGGGAGTCTTGCACTCCTTCACGAAAAAGTGCTCTCTACCATTTACCTCGCCATCCCTCATGGGACGGGTGGTGAAGGAACAAAGCAAGGGGATGTTTAGGGCGATGGAAAGGATATTTGCCACCGTGTCCTTGCCTGCTCCAGATGGACCCATAATTGCAATAATCTTCTGTTTCATATCTTTTATTTTGTAAAGTTTTTTATATATAAATAGAGGGATAAACGAACAACACCGAAACAATCGCAAAACATTCCCAAAACATCCATAAGACTCTCGTAAGACTCTCGCAAAAAATTTGCAAAAGTGTAAAGCCTTTATTATCAGCTACTTACAAAAAGTATAAATTTTAACTTTCAGGGTTCTGCTGAATCGTTTTATAAATTTATTTCATCCTCTCAAAATCTTATTTCCCATAGGGAAAAACGTGAGGTTTCTGAGGCGTTCCAGCGAAGGATATTTCTGATTTACTCTGTCTCTGAAATCGTCCATATCGCCCATATCTACCATGTATTTTCCCAATGCAATTTCAAAGTTCACCGGGAACGTCATCACTATCTGCCGGAGGAATTTACCCCCCCCACCAATCATTACATCAAACACTACTTTCATCCATCGCTGACCATTCTGGTCGAGCCATGACCCCTTCGGGATTTCAACTTTTCTCTTTGCCATAATCTTATATCTTTAAATGTATTAAAAAGCTTTTGCCCTTACAGGGCGTATTTTTTTATCTGTTCTAAAACCCAGGGTGTTGCCCTGGGCTAGGAGCTTCTGCCCTTTCAGGGCGTGCTATTGGACCAGCGATAGAATCGCTGGGAACGGAGGCGCTTTCTAAGTATTCTGATATATCTCTTTCCAGTCTTCCCTGGTGAGGAAGATGCCCGACCGCTTGCAGTAGTCGAAGAAAGTTGCCTCAGAAATCTTATTGTAATTAGCGAACTGGTTCCATCGCTTGCGGAAATCCATCTCATTGTGGCCGCAGGTAGAGTCAGCAGGACGGAAGCGGGAAACTCTTCTCCATAGGTCATAACCCGCCGTTCTATCCACATGGTAAAGCGACATGCCGCATTTCACCCAACCCAGATAACCGCTATTAGCATCCTTTCCGGCACAAATATCAATGCCTTGAGCCTCTATCTTCTCAACAAGGCGCAAAGCTTTGCGATAGATGATTTCCGGTGTGTCCCGTCTGTAGGTGCCCTGTCCGCTATGCGGATAGTTGCCTCCATACCCAACACCAGTCGGATGACTGCCACTGAAATATGTGTTGGCATAGTTCATCACGGGCATTGGTGTAGGTACATTATCGGGCAGTTTGGTATATGGTATCACACGTTTATTAATATATATATGCGCAGGATCATCCCATGAGGCAAAGCGCACGCGTCCGATGTTTCCGCAGGAGCCATCGAGCATGATACCCATTGCAGCATATTCATGCAGTAATGCCTTGAACTGCTCTTTATGATGTTCTGGTTTAGCCAAACGGACCAAGCCAAACAGTCCAGTTCCGGAGCAGGAGCGCATCAGCAGGGCTACTTCGGGGCGAAATGCCAACACCCTGCGGATATTCTCAAAATCGGCAATACCCTCGTTGTCCTGAAGGTCAATATCTATCGCCAGCCATCCGGTATGCTGCTGAAGGTGGCTTTCTCTTCTGGAAACCATCACACGCTGGCCGGGATGGGTAAGGCTATCGTCCTCGTAGGTAGCGAAGAGACCGCTCAGTGTGGCACCTGGAAGCATCTTCTTCGTGTCGATATACTCCGGCATCTTCTTCGCCTTGCTACCATACTGCTGCCGCATGGCTCTCAGTTTCTCTACATACGGCTTCCATCTGTCCGTAAGACAGAACTCACGGATAGACATCTGCGTGATGCACTCGCCAGTCTCCATATCGACGTACCTTCCGAGCGCATCTTTCGCATCCCGATAGATGGAACATATCTCGTCAAACATACTTTACATATATTATATTATTCATTTTTCGCTGCAAAGATACAAAAATAAATCGAAAAAAGTATAGGTAAGCTATATTATATTTGAAATAAGTTATTTTTTTAACATTTAATATAGATTTGAGAGGGGGAACCAGCGATGGAATCGCTGGGAACGGAGACGCAAAGGTTGTTTTTTCAAAAATGAGACCAGGAAGCGAAATCTGGTCTCATTTTGCCGATTCTGGTCTCATTTTAATTTTATTAGCAGAAATGTTAAAGTCCCCTAATTGCTAAAACGGCGTATATTGTCCCCCTGCTGCCACACCATTGTCCCACTGCTTGCCCACACTGATTTTTTGCTATCTGCTTATTTTTCAGCAACTTACTATTTCTTGGTCTCATTTTTATATAATTTTCTATAAACAGATGTACGCAGGAGATACAAAATATTTCAGAAATATGTAGAATATATATAGAAAATCCTGCATTTTTCGCTAGCTGCCATTCCCCTATATCCACATAACTACCTTATTGTCTGATGTTTACGGCATAGCCGTTAATGCTACTAACTTTTAGTTTGGGGTTAGGGGATTTTGTTTTTAGGGAAAAGAAAAAATACACGGAAAATTTTATATATAGGTAGTAAATCCGGCGAAAAATGAGACCAAGATATGCTTTTGAGACCAAAAAGCCCACTAAATCAGCGGTTTATAGAAAGCCCACTAATCTCTCCCCTTGGTCGCAAAATGGGACCAGGATAAAATTCACACAAAAAAGGCTACCTCGCTTCACAGCGAAACAGCCTCGAAAAACAAATAACTAATAAACTTAAAAACTAACAACTAATAATCAACAAAACCTTTTTCTATTTATTCTTCATGAATTGGTTAGCCTTATTCAGGCTATCGTGCAACCCGTCACGACCGTACATGTTAATCTGGGCGTTGATAGGCTGATTGAGGCGCTGAATGAGCGCATTCACAGCTTGCAGGAGCGCCGCATTGCTTGCTGCACTAGCTGCTAATAGTCCGTCTGCCGCTGACGCGCCAGACGAAAGATTACCATTGCTCCCTTGCGTGCCGGCTGCAAAAACATCACCCACGTTGCCGCTATCAAATGCCCTTCTTGCTGAGTTTCTTCCTGAATAGTTCTGGTCGTAGCTCACCAGTGCTTTCAGTAAGCCAGGGTTATTCATCATCATGGCATGAGTGGTTTCACGGCCAATCACGATTTCCGGTCCCTTCTCAGCAACGAGAGACGGCTGCCCGTTCACAGAGGTAGCGGTAGGTGTCGTGAGCATCTTCACGCCCTGCATCTGCTTGCCATCATCCTCCTTTGCCCAATATACCTCGCCATTATCAGCCACAAATGGCTTCAAATCCTGCACGTTACCGCTATCGTAGGTAAGCATACCGGTTACGAGCTTGGTGTTGGTAGAAGGAGTGTTGCTCTTCTTCTTACCGCCGCTGAAAGCTGAGTTGAGTGCCCACTGGAGTAAGCCCATGAGGGTAGCCATCACACCCGCGGCTGCGATAGGACCCGCGATAGGACCCAGGAACTCGAAACACTTAGCCATCGCACCCGCGATAGAGAAGGTTACTTCGCTTTGGGTACGGGCAGCATCAGACTGAGCCATCGCCTCATTATTAGCCTGAGTTTTGGTAAGGTTGGTAGTGAGCGCCGTTTCCGTCATAGCCATACCCGCGTTCAAAGCCACCTTAGTGCCCTCACTCTGCTCCTTGTTTCCGGCAGCAGTTACATCCGTGATGTTCTGAACACCCTGGGTAGTCACCTTCTCACGATCCTTATTGCCCTTTTTTACCTCCTTACTCAGTTCCTTCTGGTGCTTCTTCTCCTTCTTCAGCTGCTCGGCTTTCTCCTTGTCTTCCTTGGATTTGCCGCCCTTCTTGAACTCGGTATTCATCACACCACCGATGAAGGAACCAGTGATGCCGGCTGCGGCATCACTGAAGGAACCGCCACCTGCGATAGCATCGGCGGCTGCCGCACCCGTTTGCGTTGCTGCATCATTGTAGAACGCATTAGCATTGTCTCTGTTGCGATGTTCCCATGCGCGTGGAGCGCCATTGCCTTGTGCTTGCGTATTCTGCTGCTTAGGAGTAGCAGGAGGCGCATAAGGAGGCACAATAGCCGGACTGTTAGGATTGATAGGTGTACCATCAGGATTCCAACCGAGAGAAGGCTGCTGCGGAGGCATCTTCTCAAAGTTAGACTGCGGTTGCGGAGTAAGGTAAGCTGCACCCTCATCTACCAGTCGCACATACATCGGGTTCGCTTTTGTGCCGAGATTCGAGAAATCTTCCTTCACGGCATTGGCATCAGCGTTGGCTCTCGCTGCATCAATACCAGGTTGAGCTTTCCTCTTACCACGTTTGGCACCTGCATCATTGATGGCCTTCCACATCTGTGTATTCACATCATTGAGTGCCATATTAGCCCATGACTCAAGCATAGACTTCAGAGCGTTCTTGATAGATTCCTGTGCGCTGCTTACGTCGTTACGCATTTCGGCAAATGCCTTGCCTACTTCCGAACCGAAGGTTTCGATAGGCTGCACGAGCTGCTGCATCTGTGAGAGTCGGTTCTTCATCGCCGTTGCCATTTGGTTAGCATAGGCAAGTTCTGCCTCCTGACGTGCTCTTTCTGCCTCGTCGATAAGTTGCTGATTTCTCGAATTTTTGAAAACGAAAGCATAATAATCTTCTGCCATCTGCATCTTCATCTTCATCAGCTCCACCTCTGGGTCAGCAGTGAGGTCGCCGAGTCCGAGGTTCGACCACATATTAGTTCGCTTACCGAAGAGACTGCTCTCCTGCTGCATCTTGCGCAAGGTTTCCTGATTGGCGAGATTGTGCTTATTTACCGCCCAGGCTTGATCGGCAATCTTCTTTGCATAGTCGTACTTACGTTTCTCTGCCTCGGTGTAGCTATCCGTATATTTAATCAGCTCGATATAGAGTGCCTTTAACTCCTGCGTATTGAGTTTCGTAAAATCGAAACCGCTATTTGCTACGGAAAGATAATCAAGAAACTGTTGCTGGAAACGCTGGCTTTCCGGATTGATGGTATAGAGTACAGCCACCGTTGAGCGAGCCTTTGTTGTGAGTTTGTCAAACGCATCATTCATCTTCTGAAGACCTTCCTCGGTAGCTGCATCTACCCCACTCGCCGGGCGAAGGAATCTGAGCTTATCGAAATTACTACGAGTAGAACGGTTGACCGCACCCGTGTAATCATTCTCGTTGAGTATCTTCTGAATCTCCCGCTGCTGGGCAAGAAGTTTTTCTGCTGCCTCACGCAATTCCTTAGAGCCATTGGCAAAGATTTGATCAAGAAGAGCACCCAGGTTCTCTGAGAGCGTCTTATTGTTCTCTCGTGACAAATCACCCGATAATTTCTGGAAGAGAGCGTGCAGCTCACTAATATCCGATTTGCCGATAGACTCCAACAAGGACTTGGAAGTTTCATCATCATAGATAAGCACATCCTCATCCATGTGAGAGAAAAACTTCTTAAAATCATCACTCATCGTTGCGATGGACTTACGAGCCGTACCGAGTGCCGTCTTTGTCTTAGCGTCGAGAAGAGCAAGCATCTGCTGCTGCTGACCCTCGCTTACCTTCTCGCCATCAGCATTCATCTGCGTTACCCATTCCAGGTACTTGCGCTTCTGCTCTTCATAGAAAGCCTTGATATTGGCAATAAGGGCATTGGCGCGGGTCTTTGCTTTCTGCTCTTCCTGTTTGGCAGTATTATCGTTTTTTGGGGTATTCTTTCCGCCATCGCCAGAACCGTTGTTGCCGGAATCGCCTCCGTCGCCTCCAGTATTAACACCTCCAGGGATTTCTGTAACAAATATCCCAGGAAAATCTTTGTATTTCTTTTCAACTTCCTGCTGTGACCTTAGGCGTGCTCCGCGCTGGCGGATGTAAGCAACCGCCATGGCAGTCATCCGTTCCTGATCAGAATATTTATCACTATTATGATCAATATGTTTTTCTCCATAAACACCCTTAGAAGAAGAGATCCAACTATAACCGGCGGATGGAGTGCCATTCGTGTTCTTAATAGCTGTAATTAAGCCTTTATTATGCTGAGAACCATAATTTTTGCCAACACCACTACGCCTGATAACTTCATTGATTGTGTAATTCAATCCATGCTTTGCGAGATTATCATCCACAAAAGCCTTCAGCCAGGAACTACCATACTGACCCATTTTGTTTTTCTGCGCTTGCTGGTCGTAGTTGTAAAGCAACTGCGCTTCTCTTCCAGCCTTTGGTGCCACATGTTGTTGAATATCCTTCTCAGCAGCCTGAGCCATCACTTTGCGCTCAATGGCATTGGCAGCTTCATTGTAGGCTTTCTTTAAGTCGTTTACAGTTGACTTCTCGGTAAGCAGCTTGGAAAGATAAGAACCGAACTTATTATTAAACTGATCTATAGCTGCCTGTCTTTCCTTTGTACCTTTCTTAGCACCGTCGATGGCACGCTTATAGCCGTCCAGCTCAAGAGTAGCACGTCCTACTTCAGATTTTACTCCGCTTAATGATTTTGTGAAATGGTCGGCGGCATTGGCGGCATCCTGCGCTGCGTTTGCATTCTTTTGAAAATACGCATAAAGCGTTGATAGAACTCCGAGAACCAAACCAAAAACATTTGATGCCATGGCCAGATTCAAAGCTTTCTGCGCAATAACCCAAGCCCATACAGCCTTACTGATATTGACAAGCTGAACTGCTGCCATAGCGAGACCCTTACCAATGAAGAAGCCAAAGAGAGAAGGCAACAATGCTATCAGTGTTTTGCAGGAAAGCACAAGTAGGTCTATCGTACCCAAAACAGCTTTCTGGGATGCAGTGGAGGTTGTCAAGGCACGAGATAGATTATACCAGGCTATCGTCAACTGCTTTACGGAGTTAATTCCGTCAGGATTTGTAAATGCCTTATTCCACATATTGTTGGCACGCTCAAGAATACCCTTTGCAGTATCCTGCTGGATGTTATACTCCTGGGTTACGGCCATACCTTCATCGAAAGCCTTACGAGAGGTAGCTACAGCTTTATCGAGCATATCTGCCTTTTCTGCCATCGTAACCATTACCTTAATAAGGCGAGAGCCATCCGAACCCAGATCCTTAAAGAGACTATCCAGGGCAAAGACATTGCCTGATTCACGCATCTTATGGAATATAGTCTGCAGGGCTTCAATACCCCTACCCTCTTTCAGAAATTCAGAAAGTGTACCCTTTGCCAAGCCAAGATCATGTTCAATAGAAGATGTTCCCTTTCGTATCTCTGTAATCAGTTTTGCGAATGCAGTACTTGCTACTTCTGGCTCAATCGCCATACTATCTACGGCTGCACCAAGAGCAAGAATATCGGATGTAGAAAGCGCACCGACCTTACCCATAGCGAGGAGGCGATTACTAAAATCAATAATCTTTCCAGACGTAGCAGTAGAGGTAGATGCCAGTTTGAAGATAGCGCTACCCGTCTTCAACATACTCTGTTCTACACCCATCTTAGGGATAAGTCCCATTACTTCAGTTATCTTGGAAAGTGCAGACAGCGCTTCATCGCCGAGGTCTTCCTTCAATGCCACGTTTACCTGGTTGGCGGCCTTTACAAACGACTCCAGTCCTTCCGGTCCATACTCACCAATACCGAGTTTTGCACCAGCATAAGCGATGTTCTGAAGTTCCTGCACAGATGTACGGGTATCAATCTTAGACAGAGATACCGCCATCTTGTCAATATCCTGATGAAGTAAGCCTGAGACCTTACGAATGTTGGCCAGCGAGTCTGACATATCCAGGTTCTTCTGAATAACACCAGTAAGTAAAGTTTTAGCCTGATTGAATACCGCAAACATACCCACGTATGCCGTAAGGTTCTTTAATGCCGTACGCCAGGCATTGCTTTGCTTGTTGGCTGCACCCGTTGCATCATCAATAACCTTCTTGAGATTCTTCAGCTCCTTCTGTCTGTTTGCAAAAGCCTCGCTCTTAGTATTAATTAGATTCAGTTCCTCCTCCAACTGCTTATAAGCTTGTCTCAGCTCATTGATATTTGCCTTGCCAGTCTTACTGCGGGCAACTATATCATTGAGCTGCGCTTGCGAGAGGCGAGTGCCTTTCAGAGTTTGCTCCAACTGGGCATATTGTCTGCGTAAATCAGATACAGCCTTGCTTCCAGCAGGGAGTTGCTGAATTTTCTGCTGAATAGCGTCCATTGTGCGCTTAATGTCCTCACCCGAAGCCTTGCCAGGGTTTGATAAAACCTGTCGCATCTGCTGCCAACTGATCGCTGCCTTCTGAGCCTTGCCCGATACGGCATTCAAACGCTCTTCAATCGTTTGAAGTTCGCGATTATAAGTTTCTATAGCACTTGCGTTACCGATAGGTACTCTATCACGAACTTCTGTAATCGTAGCCTTGGCACGGCGCAAATCGGACGCAGAAGCATTGCTGTCACTTACTGCTTGGCGAGCTTCCGATATGCCCATCTTCCCTTTGCGTCTATCCTCCTCTGCCTCCAGTTGCTTTAAGGTACTGAGGTTGTGATGATATGAAGTATCTGTCTTTTCGAGCGAAGCCACAAGCTCTTTCTGTTGAACAATAGCCTTACTAAGCCATTGGTCAGATTGATTCCTTACGTTCTTCAGTCCTTTTTCAATCTTCACATACTTGCCTTCGAGCAATCGCACCTCGTCACCTACTTCCTTCATCAGCGAGCGGATATGTTTTGCTTCTTCCTCCTCTGCTTCAGAAAGGCCTTCCAGCTTGCGCTTGCCTTCACCCAATGCACGACGAAGGTTACGGAGCGAAGTATTACCGAGGTTATTAACCACAGCTTCCAGTCGCTCCGTAGTCTTGATGGTCTGAACCTGGGCAGACTGCAGGGCTTTCACTTTCGCCTCTGCCTCCTTGTATTCCTCTGTGCCAGGCTTCATCTGCTTCATCTGATCGGTAAGTTCCTTTGCCTTATCGAGAAGGAGTTGCAGCACTTTGATAGGCTGCTTGCCGTCCATCGTAATGATGGATTCTATTTTACCTGCCATAATCTTTTTCTTTTAAAATATTATTCTCTCTTGATTCCGTCATCCTCCAGCGCCTTCGCTATCTGCATGATAGCCTGCCAGCCGTAGTAATCGGCAAGATGGTTCTCGTATCTCGTTTTCAGTCTGCGAATGGTTCGCATGATAGCCGGACGGTGAGATTTACCTTCCCTTCTATCCCACTTTCTGATATATCGGGTGTTGTACTTCGCCTTCCTTACTCGGTCCACCTTGTCAGCCGTGATATGAGCTTCTGGGTCGTGAGGATTTCCGGTCAAACCTACACCAATATCCACGAACTTCAGATAATCGTTGTAGCGAATACCTACGGTGAGTTCACCCGTCTCCTCATTAGCCTGATATACTGTACCCTCGAAGGATTTTGCACCATCGCCTCTTGACCACCACATGTGGTGCTTTCTCCGGTACTGATTCACCTTCTCATAGCCGCGATATACCTCTGTAGGGTAGATACGCTGCTTCTGAAAGTTCAACTGAATATCGAGCAAAGCCTGCTTGAGATAGATTCCTGCTACATCTTTTAAAGGTGCAAAAGGCGATTGGATGGGTTTAGTCTTGATTCCCATAAGCCGTTTCCTTTCTATTTAGTTGATGCAGGAATGATATATTTCTGTTCTTTTCCGCATAGGAAGTTATATAGCGGACGGATGGTCTGCCAATAGCAATCAGCAAGGAGCCAGCTCGGTCCACGAAAAAGAGGGTTTACACCATAGGCAAAACTCTCTATATCGACGGATGATAGCTCTATGCCCAATTTAGGCTCTTCCGTCTTGAAGTTTCTGCCCGTGATAGGACAGATACCCGTGCGGCGAAGCTGAGCGAGATAAGAGGCGAGGTCTTCGCAATACTCCATCAGATCATCCGATGCAGCCTGCAATTTGCTGCCATCATATCTGCCCAATGTAGCAGAGGAGTCTTTCAGTCGGGTAAGGAAACAGACCTGATAGGTAATCAGGGCTTGCTTATCCGATTTCAACTCTCCGGAGTTCACTACACGATAGAGCATACAGGGAGAATGAATGATATTAGCGTTGCGGGAAAAGATATTTTCCTCGTCAATATCACGAATGCGAAAGAAACTCTGTTCTTCCAGCTTCTTGCTTGTCGGGTCATGGGATAAGGGCTTGTAGATCGTAGCCCAGTGTTCCAAAACATTTGATATTGTCATAATTCAAAGGGATTTTAACACATTATTAACTGATAGCGTACGGAAATTAAGAGATATTGACACTATATGTCGTAAGCATCGTCGGCAGATTTCGACGGAACCCATTCATCCTTATCTGCATCACTTTCGCTATCCTTCTTATCAGATGATGCTTCTACTTCATCTTTCTTCTCAGCCTTCTCTGCCTTCTCAGCCGATGGAGTTTCCTCCTCTTCTTCCTTCATCAAATCTTTCAACTTCACGTTAAAATGTCTTTCGGTTTTATCGGCTACAATCTTCTGCATCACTCTTGCCCAGGGTGCCCCATTGCAGGTACTCTCGTTTTCGAGGATGCTCACGAGCTGCACGCCACAATAAATAGCGGCAAGATAGTTGGCGAGATGGAGAGGATTCTGAAAATCGAGTATCACGGTATCTACCATCGTGGCCAAGAATATTGCAAGGATGAGGACAGAGAAATCTTTCACCATCTTTGCCATTTTCTTAGATTTCAGTTTCCCGTCGATTTTGCATCGAGGGTCTTTCTTGATTGCCTCCCGATAGCGGGAATAGATGCGGCAGTTGCAGCGCCATGCCGTATAGCAGTCGCAGATAAGGGCGAAGAAGCATACGGCGATGTAATTAAGAGATGGTTCCAGCGTACACCATACCAAGCCGATAATGGCTGCAAGAAACCTTGTGAGGGTTGGAATTAAACTTTGCATTTCTTTTTTCTTTTTAATGTTATCCTATGTTGTCTTTTAATACGATACAAAGGTATCGGTTTTTTATTGAGGGATGGGGACAAAGAGAGCTATGGGACCTGCGATGGAATCGCAGGGAACGGGGGCGAGAGAGATGCTATTTCAAGCTAGGGGGTTCGGGGGTTGTCCCAACCATCTAGGGGAGATTTCGTAATTTTGTGGGCAGATAAAGAAATTAAAAAGGCGCAAAATGATAAACGAGCAATTACAGAAAAAGATAGATCAATCTATTCGCCTCCTGCAAAGCGTACAGAAAAGGTACGATGGAGAGATAGAACTGGCTTATTCGGGCGGTAAGGATAGCGACGTGATCCTGCAGCTTGCAAAAGAAGCTGGCATCAGATTTCGAGCGATATACAAGAACACGACCATCGACCCACCAGGCACTATCGCCCACGTGAAGGAGATGGGTGTGGAGATTATCAGACCTAAAGAAAATTTCTTTCAGCTTATTGCAAAGAAAGGGTTTCCTAATCGCTTTAGCCGTTTCTGCTGTGAAGTTCTGAAGGAATATAAAATCCTCGATAAAACTGTTATCGGTGTGCGCAAAGAAGAAAGCAGAGCGAGAAAGGAAAGATATAACGAACCTACCGAATGCCGGTACTATGGTTCTAAGAAAAAGGAAAATCATGTAGAACAGATTTATCCTATCTTGGAATGGACCAACGAAGATGTGAGGGATTTCATTCTTGATAGAGGATTGAAGTTGGCACCAGTATACTATAATACGGGGGGGGCAAATCGACGTTACCCGAAGACTCGGCTGCATGTGCTGCCCCCTGGCTTCAAGACGCAAGCGCCTTATCGAGTTTCAGAAGCATCCCCGCATAGCCAAGGCTTATCTGAGGGCGGGACAGAAATTCTTAGATACGCATCCTGACTCGCCAGCAGTAAGCAGATATGATAACGTTTACGAATGGTTTACGCGTGATGTGTTCTATGCCAACAATAAAGATTGGGAAAAGGCAAACGGCACACTATTCGGTAAGCCCGATTACAAGAAGTTTCTGGAATGTCAGTTTGGTATCGACCTTACCATATAGCCTTCCGGGGGTTCGGGGGGTTGAACACGAATGACACGAATACCACGAATTTCGGTTTTCGATGCCCCACCAGGTTAACATTAAACATTAAACATTAATAAGAGATGAGTCAACTTACGCAGAATACCCTGCAACGTATAGACAAATGGCTATCAAATGGACTGAGTATCGACACGATGTTTCCAAAACTGGAACAGAAGTATAGGATGCAGCTCTGCTACGAGTTCTACAAGCGCTGGGTACAAAACAACGATATAGACCCCAAGACTACCTGCCGCAACATAGCAAGGCGCGACTACGCGCTGTTTATGAAACAGGCAGGACAGGGCAACAGGGAGGCGCAGGAAATGGTGATGGCGCTGCATATTGATATTGACGACGAAGGAAATATCAAACCCCGTACCATTACCGAGCTGACAAACGATGTGGCGGTCTGCAACCATATCATCCGCTTCTTTATGACTGATGAAAGTCCGCGTCACAAGGCGATGTATCTCAATTCTGCTGAGTGGCTTATCCGCACAGGCAAGCAACAGAACAACGACCGTGCGGTGGATAAGGGTATGCAGGCATTGGCTACCGTTTATGGCAACTTCCTCGAAGAGAAGGATGCTACCGAGGAAATGCCGGATATGAGCCGCATTGCCATTACGCAAGATGTGAGCATCGTGAAGCGTGATAGGGTGAACTATACTGACGAGTACAAGAAAAAAATGGCTCGCAAGTATGGTCTTACGGCAAAGGATATGCAGGATATTGCCGAGGAGGAAAGTCTGCAGGAGCATAATGAAAAGGTACCTGACTATATGGAGTATATGGAAGAGGTACTGGATGATCGTGCTGAGAAGAAGGAAGCCGAAATGGATATTTCAGAAGAGGAAGGTGATACTAAAAGGGAAGGAGGCGATGATGAGTAAGCGAAAAGGTGATCATCACTACCACAACAAGGTTCCTCCCTTTACACCAGACCCTGAGCATTACACCCGAAAGCAACATACCTGGAAGGCGAAGATGGCATACGAAACAGAAAATGCTGCCTGGGAGTTCCTGAACCAAAGACCGGAACTGAAGGCGCAAGGGTATGTAGCGTATCAGTGCAAGACGTGCCAGAAATGGCATGTGGGAAAATTAAGAGTTAAGAATTAATAGTTTATAGACTTTATGGCAAAAGACTGGGTAGGCGGCAATGCTGCCGTATTTAAGACGTTAGGCGCAAGCAACCATAAGAACGGTGAGCGACAGCGTGAAGACTACTATGCCACAGAGCCCGCAGCTACCGAACAGCTATGCAAAATAGAGCAGTTTACGGGGGTAATTTTGGAACCTTCTTGTGGCGAAGGGCATATTAGCGAGGTATTGAAGGCGCATGGCTACGATGTAGTCAGCCGTGATTTGATAGATAGAGGTTATGGCGAGGTTGCAGATTTTCTTTCCATCGACAACTTAGAATGGAACGGAGATATTGTTACCAACCCACCCTACCGATATGCCTTGGATTTCGTAGAAAAGGCTTTGCAGATTATTCCGGAAGGAAGAAAGGTTGCGATGTTTCTGAAACTTACTTTTCTTGAAGGGAAAGGAAGAAGACATCTGTTTAAAACGCAGCCACCTTGCAGGGTATGGGTAAGTAGTTCACGATTAAAATGCGCCATGAACGGCAACTTTAAGGCTTTCGGAAGCAGCGCAGCAGCCTATGCCTGGTTTATCTGGGAAAAAGGATATAAAGGAGAAACTATTCTAAAATGGTTTAATTGATAAAGATAGAGTTATAGAGGATGGAATTAAATAAGATTTATAATGAGGATTGCCTGGTAGGAATGAAAAAGATTCCGGACGCAAGTGTGGATTGTATTATCTGCGATTTGCCTTATGGCGTTCTCAATAAAAAGAGTGAAGGCGGTGGCTGGGATAGTATTATCCCGCTTGAGCCCTTATGGAAGGAATATCTGCGCATAACCAAACCCAATGCAGCCATTATCCTTTTCTGTCAAGGTATGTTTACCGCACAGCTTATGATGTCGCAGCCGAAACTCTGGAAATATAATCTTATTTGGAGCAAGCAGCGGGTAACAGGCTTTCTGAATGCCAACAAGATGCCTCTGCGCTCACATGAGGATATTGCAGTATTTTATCGAAAACAACCTGTCTACAATCCTCAAATGGTAAAATGTGCGCCACATCAAAGGAATCATCGAAGGGGAGATGGCTCTCATAGTTTGAAGCGAGGTTGTTATGGCGATCATAAAGAAGTGCCTACTATCGTATCAGATGAAAAATTCCCAAAGAGCATTATCTGCTTTGATAAAGAACATTCTGCCGATACCTTCCACCCTACGCAAAAGCCAGTAGCTCTTATCCAGTATCTTATATGTACTTATACCAATGTGGGGGGGTGCGTTCTTGATAACTGCATGGGCAGCGGCACTACCGCCATCGCCTGCATCAGAGAAAAGAGAAACTTCATCGGATTTGAATTAAACAAAGAATATTACGACAAGGCTTGTAAGCGCATTCAGCTCGAAATGGCGCAGCCGAGCCTATTTTAAAATATACAAATAGAGGAAGATATGAAATACGGATTACCCTATAAGGGAAGTAAAAACAAATTGGCAGAGAGGATTGTGAACCTCCTGCCTAAACGCACACACCTGATAGATTTATTCTACGGTGGTTGTGCGGTGAGCCATGCAGCGTTATTGAGAAACAAGTATGTGCATATCCACATTAATGATATTAATTGGATGTGCCCTACTCTATTCATTGATGCGCTGAACGGCAAATATCAGAACGAGACAAGATGGATAAGCCGTGAGGATTTCTTCAGGCTGAAAGACACGGACCCATACGTGGCAGTAGTTTGGTCGTTTGGAAATAATCTGCGTACTTATCTTTATTCTAAGGAAATTGAGCCTTTAAAGAAAGCTATTCATTATGCGATATTCTTTCATGATTACTCCCTGGGAAAAGAACTTGGATATGACTTATCTTTTATTGAGCCTATCAGCGATATTCAGCGCAGATATGCTGCCGTAAGGAGATATTTCAGCCAGTTCTGTCACTTCCGGCAACAATCATTTGAGGGGGCAGAGAGTAGCCACCAACTGCAAGTCGAACACGTCACGAGGGGTGGGGCAGAATCATCGAGATTGCAGAGCACAGAAGCTTACAACAGAATCAATCAGACTGGAGAATGCCGAAAGATGGAACACAAGAGCCATCTTTCAAAAAAAAAAAATACAAACGCCCAAGCGAACTTCAATCGGAAGAAAGCCACAACTGCATTGCACAGATTGCAGTACAGAGAGCGACAGCTATCCCTGCCTCGAATTTCGGGGGGGGCAATTCTCACACATCACATCAAGTGTACTTGATTATCAACAAGTTACAATACCCGATGACAGCGTAATCTACTGCGATATTCCCTACGAAGGAACAGACGGCTACCTAGAAAAAGATTCCGGAAGTTTCGACTATGAGCGATTCTACGATTGGTGCGAGCATCAGACACAACCCGTTTTCATATCTTCCTATCAGATGCCTGATGATCGTTTCGATTGCATCGAAGAGTTTTCTCATCGCTCTACCCTATCGCAAAAAGCAAATAATCTCGTAACGGAACGCATCTACGTTCCGAAACATCAGAAAAAGCGAGGCAATAGAGCTATTCAGCTTTCATTATTTTAAATCTGCGAAATTATGGCAAAGATTATTTATTTCGGAACCAATGGATGCTCCGGACACTACCCTATCGGTATTGATATGACACTGACAAGAGAAGAGTATAATAAATGGTGCGAGTGTGATAATAAAGTCTGGATAGAAAACATCCGGAAAAATCCAGGTCGCCACCTGATTCAACACCATGGCAAAGTCTACACCAACTACGGTGTACCTTTCTCTGTAGATGAAGATAGAGTTGAAGATCATACCGAACTCTTCTGGGAAGGAGTACACTCAGAAGAAGAAATGATAGAACTCATAAAGAGCAACCCGTTTTTGAAACGACAATTTAAAATATAAGCAACAATGATAGTAATAAAAATCAAAACATGGAAAGACTGGAAACAGGACTTTCTAAAATGGGTGCAAACACCTCGGCGCAGTACTTGCAAGGAGTACGTAGATTATATGGAGACTTTACAAAATCAGGTTCTCTACAAAATAATAAACGACACTTGCGACAAATACGGCAATATGCGTGAAGATCAAATTCAAGACATCACCGAGGCAGTCGAGAGATGCGTGGCTGAGTGTGCCAAAGAAACACGCAAGTTAATCGATGATTGCCAGCCAGCAAAATTGCTCTAAGATTGTAAAAAACTGACATATCTACGGATTTTAAATCCGCAGGAACGCCTAACGGACGCAAGGATGCGGCTAAAAAACATACATTCAGGATAACATTTTCATTTTTATGCAGCAACCACATCAGATATATTTAAACAGATTCCAGCAGGAACTCTTTTATATGGGGGCAAAAGACGAAATCGTCATAGCTGGACGACGTACCGGTAAAACAGACGGATTGGTAGCGCCACGCGTATGGGCGGTATCAAACTCTATGCCCGGCATGTTGGGAGCTTGGCTTGCTATTTCAAGACAGCAAGCATTTTCTAAAACTATTCCTGGTACCATGGCAGCCATGGAACGAATGTTTGGCTTCACAATAGGTATTCACATGGGATGGGGAAGGCCACCGAAACATGCCCGCCCTGCCATTTTTAAGCCAAAAAATTATGATAATATTATATGGTTCGCCAACGGCGCACAATGGGCTTCCATATCCCTTGCACAAACTGCATCAGCAAACTCTTATACGTTTTCACACGCCATTTTGGATGAAGGTAGATTTGCAAACAAAAAGAAAATCGACGAGGAGTTTATGCCTTCTCTATCAGGACAGACTCATCCATTAGGCAATATAGAGTTTTCTGAATATAACCCTTACTATAGAGGTAGGCTTTTCGTTTCCGATGCTGCTCTGACCGCAAAAGGCAGTTGGCTGGAAAGAGAAGATGAGAAGTTAGACCTAGTGATAGAGAACGGAATTTTTAAAGGTAAAACCTACCGATGGGTGCAGGAGCAGTTGGAAGAATATGCTAATAAAGTTATCTTTTACAATGACCTGCTCTATAATGCCCAAAAATCAAGACACACACCCCATGTGGTTCCTGCGGAAGTAAGAACGATGATTCGTGCAATAGCATTGAAAATGCTGAAGCATGAGGGCATGTTTCGTATTCTACCTAAACACGGAAATCATCTTACCAAAAACATGGTAGATATGGCGGTAAACTACAAACTGGTTACTGCAGAAGATGCCGAACTCATCTATGATTACGAATATCTGATTACACCAGAAGAGGATTTCGAGATGCAAATGTTTTTACGTTCTAAAAAATTCCAAGATAAATATCTGAGAGAATTGAGGCGTTCAGCTTTCGTAGTACGCAGGGCATCTACTCTCGAGAATGTGGACATTCTCGGTGAGGATTACATCAGGCAGTTAAAGCGAGATCTCCCTGCCTATACCTTCGCCGTTTCAATATTGAACATCAAAATCAAGAAATCAAATGACGGTTTTTACTCTAACCTGGATATAGATAGGGTACACGGTTATATCCCCGACAACGAGATAGATCCGCTCTCAGTGGCGAAGTGGGAAACAAAAAAGGCTACGGGCATCATCGGCGGCAAGAAGATTACATCAGAAAGTTATCAGCCGGACTTAAAAGAGCTGTCCGAGAGAAACGACTGCCGTATGGATAGCGACTGCATAAACGACCTTCCTCTTTATCTCGCATTTGACTATAACGCCAATATCAATACCCTGGTGGTAGGTCAGGTATATCAGCGTGACGGAGTAGAGACAGTGAATGTTATCAAGAGTTTCTACGTGAAGAACGAGCGCAAGCTGAGAGAGTTGGTAGATGATTTCTCGCATTACTATGCTCCGAAGAGAGCCGTGAACAGAGATGTGGTTTACTACTATGATGCTACCGCAAAGCAAGGTGCATCGTATGCCTTGACCGATGAGCGATATTACCAGGCAGTGATTAAAGAACTGGAGCGTAATGGCTGGAATGTTACGGCAATAGATATGGGTGTGCCGGAAAGGCATGAGGTGAAGCATCGCATCATCAATAATGGTCTTGCCGGCATAGAATATCCTGCCATCCGTATCAATCAGCCCAACAATCCAGACCTGATTATTGCCCTGCAGCTCTGTGAGGTGAGCATCGGCTATCAGGGATTCCGAAAGGATAAGAGCCAGGAGAAGAAGCCGGAAACGGAAGACAACCTGCCGTTGCAGCAGCGTACTGACTTCACCGATGCCTTCGACTCGCTATACTTAGGCTGCAAGTTCTGGCGAGGAAATATCGGCTGGTTCGTACTGCCGGACGGAAGGAACGTTTAACTAAATGTTGAATGCTGAATGTTGAATGTTGAATTAGGCATACGCCATTGAGATAAGCCAGCGATGGAATCGCTAGGAACGGAGGCTTTACTCCGAGAGGTAATTCAACATTCAACATTGATAAAAACATTCAATACTTAACATTAAACGAAATGAGGGGCGGGTGTCATCACGACAGCCGCTTCTCTTGATATTAACAAAACTTTACCTTAAAACAATTTTGACTTTTAATTCATGAGAACAAATTAATAAAGAAAATAAAGTCCCCGCGTTTCACAACGAAGGAACTTCAACAAGATCAAAAACTAACAACTCTATAAAATTAAAATAATCATAACTATTACGTTAAGCATATTTTGATAAAACATTAGAAGAATCTATTCTTTAATCTCAGGATGATCTCTGAGATATTTTTCACGAAAGTTACGGAACATAAGTTCATGCAACTTTCCCATTTCCGGACTCAGTGTTCTCCATCTCTCGCTCCACTTTACCTTTTTACGATAACAGGCTATGCGGACCACGGAGGATATAGGAAAATCGGTTGCCGTTCTTCCCGTTTCCGGATCATCATACGTAATACTAACTATCGGACGGTAAACATCACGAATACATACGCCCTGTTCTGCTACTGCCTGGAGAAGTTTATCATCATTCATTGGCAGCAGCAAAAGGGCATCACCGGAATAGGAATTATTAATGAGCGATTCAAAACTGCGGTTATGAAGTTTGATAAACCTGCCATCGGTGAAATAGATTTCCACCACCACTTCCTGGTAATCGCCACTATCCTGGTCGAGATCAGTAATCTCATCCCATAGCGTTTTATTTGCGAAGTCCATCTTACCGGAAGAATCCATCATCAGCCCATAGACAGACTTGAGCTGTTTCAGCATCATCTGCTCCCCTATTTTATTCATACGCTATAATCTTTCTTTTTTCTGTTTGCAAAGGTAAGAAAAAAGGTTTTTATGTCTGGGACAAAAACCTTTTTAATGTTGAATGTTGAGTGTTGAATGTTGAATTGCCTGACGGACTCAAGGGCGCTAGCCTAAATCAACACTCAACATTCAACACTCAACATTAAAGTTTCTTTACCAGCAGCAGACGATCGTTTTCATTCCTTGCCATTACACGATAGCCAAGGCGTTTGTACCATTCAAGAACGAAAGGCTTGCTGCCTTTATCATTCCACTCCAGCTGCACCGATTTGCAGCCCAGTTTCTTAGCTTCCCGCTCTGCGGTCTCCATCAGGAGACGAGCCGTTCCCTGCTTGCGGTATTTCTCATCTACCCAAAGGTTGTAGATAGCGCAATCGGCATACTGATAATACTCGTCTTTATAAGGTCCAGGCTTCGGTACCTCCACCTGTACGGTGCCGTGATTGATTTCATCCACGACAACAATCTTTTGAGATGACTCCCAATCTTGAATCTGTATCATAATATATTCTTTTTTATAAATCCTTAAAGTCACTTGCTTATCAAATAAACGCTAAAGGTAAATCCTTTCTTGGTTCTATCTTCAGACCATGATTATTCATAAGCTGCAGGCAAGCATCCTCTGTAAGATTCTGCCAGTCGATTTTATCCTCTTCGGTTAATGGAATAGGCAAAGAATCTTTAATCTTCATAAACAGGTCTTGTATTTTCTCCTTTCTATAATCAGAATAAAAATAAGCCTTATAATCGAAATAACCGAATACGAGACCTTCTTGCAAATCACCAGGACCATAATGAGGACTTATGTCACGCGTCCATCTTAACATAGGAAAATGAGAAGACTCTACTGCCAATAGAGCATGAAAACGCTCCAAAGCTATAGCTTTTGCCTTATCACGATCGATAGCTTTCAGGTAAAAGTAAAAACAACTGCCTAGACCATCTCCAGATAGAAACCTTACAGCATCGAAAAACTGACCCGACTGACTTAAATCATTGACAGAAACATTCTTTGCTTTTGAAGAGTTATCTATTCTGATAGAAATTTCATACCAGTATTCCTTTCGAAGCTGCTCCTCATCATCAATATTATATCTCTCTATAGTTCTATCCTCGGCTTTTTTAGCAAACGAATCAGCTTTCTCTTTGTCAGAGAACACGCCATCAACACGATAGTCACTATACTCGCCCGATGTTACCACATAAGCGGTTTTAGGCTTATCAAGAGGTGCCCTGAAGAGAGCACTGAGTTGAGTTTCTGAAACCCGATTTAAGTTAACGATATACTCTACGTGATATAGTTCGGGATATTTTGCAGCGAACTCTCTGCGCAGTAACGGCGCATCACCGTATGCCGGAGTACCGCTCGGACCGAAATCGAAATGGTCAAACACCTTTGGACCCGATTCGTACATAACGAATAACTCAGGGCTTTCGCGATCGCCTTTCACGTCCTCGATACACTCACCCTTCGCACAGTCTATCGCATTATAGAAATCCTCGTCAAGATACATATATCCATAATAATCTTCTCGAAATTCCTCCTTGCCTTCTTCAGACAAGGTTTGCGTCTTGACATCGTAGAATCGGTCTTCATCCAGATAGTTGAACATATCTGCGAAATCTTCCACGATAAAGAGAGAACAATCGTCTGCACAAAGGATAAATGGTTTACTGAAGTCAATATCAAAATCCTCATCAGTAATAGGATGCCAAAGGGATTTTTTCTTTTCTTCTTTTGTGTATAAACTCATATTTTATAAATCTTTTAATCATTAAAATGCGTCTTTAATATCGCATCTTTTCTGAGGTTGTTATAAAATTCCTTTGGGCAAATGCAATCCCAGAAGTTATCTGCTGACGCATTATATCTGTTGCCAAAGAAATCACAGGCACAGTTTACGCTTGTCTGATTGAAAGCGATTGCCTCTATATCATTTACGCTGTGAACCTTAATAAAGGCACTCAGTTTTTCGTATTGTTGTGGATATATACCTCCACACTCATCAGCGACAACCTTTAAGCATTCAAGATAAACTGGTATATCTTCGCCTAGAACCTTTGCAAAATCAAAAGTAGATCTGAACACCATCATTTCCTCATAAGTTAAGCGGAAATCCTTCTGCAGGTCTTCAATCTCCTTTCTGGATGAAGCATTCATCCAGCGGCTTGGATTTTCACCTTTTTTCATCACCCAATCCAGCTCCAGCGGTTTTCCATCAGCTCCTACCGGCACGAAAAGTGGAAGATATTTCTTTTCCAGGTACATCCAGAGGCAAGGCATTCCACCCAAAGCGTTTGGAATCTCTATAGCGAGTTTCCAGCACTTCTTTTTCTTCATTTTAACGTATATCTCAAACATGATAAAGCTTAGTTAATGATTAAATGTATCTCATCTTCGTAGTCCTTGATAATCTCTATCGGACGGAAATGTTTATCCAGGTACTTCTCGGGAACTTCATTCAGTGGACCCTCAAATAAGGTCTGAAGGTTGCGGGTATCAGGCTGGATAGTATCAATGCTTACCTGGCAGAACTCGTCAATGATAGTACCTACAAGGTCGCCTATCTTCAATGGCGAAGGATGCAGCTTCTTCTCCTCTTCATCGCTGAAAAAAGGAACGAATGGCTTCTTCTTCTCGCAAATCACGTAAGGAGTCACGATACTCTTATGCTTGGAAGCGTCCTCTGTAAAATCATTATACTTGATAGTAACAGCGTTAAAAATGCCGAGATAGTTAACAGGGCAGGCCTGGATAACCTCTGCAAGGCTCGGTTTGAACAAATTCGGTGAGCCGAAAGTATGCACTGCTTCAAAACTAGGCAGTACGCTTTTCACTTCCTGGGGGTGTTCCTTATTATATGAAGGCTCATCCCAGATACAGGAGGCACCAAACACATCTTTAGGCTTTGGATATTCTAAAAGCACAAACTCTTTTGCTTTAGGGTCATACCGGAAACAGAAAACGCTGATACCTTCAGCTATCTTCTCTATCTGCTCCCTGGTTAATTCTATCTTTTCCATAATCTATAAATCTTTTAATCATTAAAATGCGTCTTTAATATCACATCCGGCTACTGCCTTGTATTCTGCCTTGAGGAAAGCAATCTCATCCTTCAGGCGCTTGATTTCTGCGGTAGGCTGATTACGCTCTACACACTTTTTCCAGTTGCGGTAGGCATAATAAAACTTATCGCATAGATTCAGTTCCTCATCGGTGTACTTTTGCAGATGCAGACAGTGTGCCTGTTTTATCTCATTCAGTTTACCATCCACTTTAAGTACAATCAGCCCGGCATAATCAGGAAGGAGAGGATATACTTTCCCACTAAGGTACCATGGTACGCAATAATAAAAGAAATTCGGGCGGCGGCGTTTCTCATCTCCATTCTTCAGCAATTCATGCTTCTGCCGCTTATGGGTGAAATCGTTCTTGAAATCAGCAAGGGATATTTTGCATTCCACCTCATACCAATATCCGCTTCGGGTCTTGATGAGCATATCACTCTCCCAGCCGAACACATAAAGGTTTTCTACGATAAACTTAGGGTTCGATTTCCAGCCGCGCAAATGCTGCTGAAGAAGCTGCTCTGATACCTGCTCCTTAGTAAGGAGCGGTGCTTGTTTACTCTTTGTTCCCATCTATCTTTTTCATTTGTCCGTCCTTTAATTCATAACCCACATCTCGAAGTCTTGACTCCAACATCTTGACTTGTGATATGGAAGCTACATAAATTTCGGCTTTATCAGGATCGCAAAGATTTATATCAGGAATAATTTCATTAGCGAAATTATCTGTTTTCTCGCTACGGCTAATTCTTCTATCCGGATCGCTAACATAAAGCTTTTTTGAATCACCGTCTTCACTCCAAAAGAAATGAAGCAATATCTTTTTATCTATATGCCAAAGGTTAGCCTTTACGCAAGCAAAACTCTGTTTAGTACTCCGAGGGTCTTTGCTTTTCAGGAAATAAATCACACCTTCCTGCATAAGCGCAGGAGGTACATTAATATCTTCCACGTATTCACTATATTCACAAGGCTTGACACGATACTTACAGTTTTCCGTATCAATATCATATTCCTCTGGGTTGAAATCTCGCCAATCAGGTTCCTCCAATGGGCGATACTCTACGGGCTTCCCTTCCTTGATGGCTTGCAGCACCTGCAGCAAGCCATCAACATCAAACAAATAATTCTTCTTCATAACTGTTGTCATAATCGTTATTATTTATAATTCTTACTTATAGATACGGATAAGACTAGGAATATAGCAATCGTAGTTTTTATATCCTGGCTCTACGTAGCTGACTTCGGGATTTTTATCACGCATCATGTTTATTTCATCCAGGGAATAAGGACCAAATCCGTATCGAGTGGAAAAACCTATGTAAAGAATAGAACCTTCATTATCATAACCGGCAAGACGGCCGCAAATTGGTCCTTTCGCCTTACCCGCCGTAATCTGAACTTTACGACCTTGATAAAGATGATAAATTTCTTTAACCGTCAATCCGGAAATATCCTCATACACGGAATCATCTGACGTAGGTGAGTCCTCAAACTCCGGTTTCTTCTCGTTAAGATGAATTTTCTTTACAACAACACGTATTCCTAATTCATCGAACTCATTTTTAATTCTTAGGCCAGTGAGCCATGACTTTCTCCAATTATCAGCCCAAGAAAGGAGCCAGAAACCTACAAAGAAACCAGCCAGCACAACGATGATTGCCCACAGGCAACAATCATATATCTCCTGCGATATAGCGTAAGGGTTTGTATAAATACTCTTCAGTTTGCCGAGAGCATAAATAAGGATAACACCAAGGATGGGTACCAGTGCCGCCAACAGGTTAACACCGATAACCTGGGCATAATACTTCAATTTACTTTTCATCATTTTCTTTTTGTTTTGATTCATAAATCTTTTTTATTTCATCAAGATTTCTGACACACAAATCTAGATAAGCACCTTCAAAAGTTTCTGCCTGTTTATACATGCTGTCCTTTACCATAAAACGGCAATCAAGACCGCGTGCCAGAGTTTTAACCGCAACAATAAAACCGACAAACTCGTTGGGATCATATCTATCTTTCTTGATAGGAGATTGAGCACCAATACGTATCTCGTCCGTAATCTTGTATGTTTTCTAGATTACTTCCGATGCAGCATGAATACTCGTTATCGGCTCTAAAGATACGAAGGTCTTAACCATGTATTTATCGTGCAACTCACGCAAAGCTTCGATACGCTTCTCTGTAGAAGGAGCATTAAGCTCCAGCTCATCTTTACCGGTGATAGTGAAACCGATGGTGAGGTGGCGGGCTATATCCTTATAATTTGTTGTAAGGTCTCGAAGTGTACTCTTCCACAAACCCGTCTGCATCCAATGCACGTTTTTTGTTAATATCGTGACTGAAATGCGATCAAATAGCAAATGTAAAACCACCTGCTGCAGGATAAGCATATCTGCCTCTATATCGAATGGGTCGCAAGTGAAAGAGAGGAAAATACCGCCATCCTGACGTATTTTATCTATTCCTATCTTCTCTAAATCCTTCGAGATAATATCACGGGCAGCCACAAGACTTTCATGGTCTACAACACCTTTCTTAATAGCATCATGGGCAGTCATATTGTTTTTCTTCAGATATTCATTGAGCAGCTTATCTCGCTGTCTGATGATAGGTGCTGCCAGTTCCGGCTTATCGCCGAAGACGTGGCTCAACACTCCTCTGCGGTTATAACAATATGTGCAGCCATTAGAGCAACCATGGTATAAATTGATTGCCCACTTAGCATATTCACCAGCCGCACCCTGCGGCTGGTAAATCAATGCTCCTTTAACAGGAGTTTCTTCTTTATTTTGCATAATCTTCTTCTTTTATTTTTTCTGTAATTGCGATATTTCCGGAAGAATCAATATCAACGCTGCATTCTCCCGTTTTATGCCAGCCATTTGGACATTGGAAGGTTAAAACTTTATCTCCCCTTGAATGGCGAAAAGAAAGATTTACTAACAGACGTATTTTGCTAATCAGCGGTTCAAATGAGCGGAAACGAATGCAATCTCTAGTTTGATCCTCCTTCTTAGGAACTGTCACATGTCTTATCCATGAACCGCCATCGAACCACGCTACGAAATAGATAAAAGCATCATCCCTTGCATTTTGAAAGGCAGGGTTAGATAACAACTCTTGCTTTGTCATACGCTATTCTTTCTTATCTTCTGGCTTTTCTATCAAAAATCCGATGCCAGCGTGGATATTGCCTAGTTTATACCACTTCTGACTGAGAGTCATCACATAGCTGCTGAAAGCATTCTCTTCGATATCCAACTCGAAGGCTTCGTCAGTATCAGGTTCACCGTGTCTGATATAACCTTTACCTGGGGTATAAATGAGACGATAGTAAACACCATCCTTGCATAGGTACAGACCGCTATTCTTACAATCAGAACTCCACCATTTCGGATTTCTTACATAGCAAAGCATTACATCACCATCGTAAATAGGAATATATGATTTCTTGCCCTTATCCTCGCCTACGTAATCTTTGGCATCAACATTATCTACCTGGCGGGCGGTAGCCGTTAGCGTATAGCCGTTCTTTATCATTTCGGCTATATCAAGATATGCAACCTGCCATTGCAAATCAAACTCCTGCGAAAAACGCTCATCGCCTCTTTTAAAGAACGCAAGGATATTTGGCTTTCTATCCTCGCCAATGGCTGCGGTATCTTTGATGAGAGAGTTGAAGACTTGAATCTTGCTAGCTTCCAACGCCATCTTTATCATGGAATTAAGATACCCGTCCTTCTTATCTTTGATACTCCAATACTGACCCGAAGCTATCTTACGCAGATCACCGTACATATCCATCGCTTCACGCTCCTGAATATTATGCAGATGACAGACAAACTTGTATTGGTCGGGAAAAACGCATTCCACCATATTGCTAAACTTTAGCATATTCTTGATGATGCTTACATATTCTTCTGTTTCCATACGCTATTTTTCTTTATTTTCTAAATCCTCACTCTGTTCAAAGTTCTTATTCCAGCAGATGATGGTACCATTTTCGGGTACTCTGTCTACGAAACCTGGGCAGCACCAGCATTCAACGGAATCTGTTCTGACAGGATCATGGTTTCTCTCATTTTTTTCTCCGTGAGGACACGGGATATTTTTAGGGTACTCCGTAGCTACGACTTTTATTTTATTATAAGCAAAACGAAGTCTACGCTTCAAAGTATTAATCTCTTCACGCAGCTTGGTAATCTCTCTTTCCAAATAGCTGTTGCGTTTATACATCCTATAAGCGGCATTACCCGTCAATCGTTCGTACTGCTTACGGAAACGATGGTTGGTGTACTTACGGAAGAATTTAGACTTACTGCCAGATTCTATGATAAGGTCAAAGATAAAGCCTGCTATCCTCTCCTTCACCTGATTCATATTTATCTTCATACGCTACCCTTCTTTATCATCATTAACAAGATCCTCATACTCACCAATCGTGATTTCCTTGAAATCACGATTCTTCTTCTCGGCTCGAATGCTATTATCGAAGAAGGCAAAGTAACGGTCATTGCAGCGGAGAAGCTGAGTGATAGAAAAAGGACAACCTTTAGGCCCCCCTATGCCCAGTTCATCCAATATATCGAAATGGTTGGCAACAGCTTTGTAAGAGGCAAGTACAGCAGCGATAGCCTTACCCTGCTTATATCGCTTGTTAGGTGCTACGGCTATATAATAGACATCCTCCAGCATCTTGCTATCACGTTTCTTCCATAACTTCTTATCCAGCTTTTCATATTGCGCAGTCGGCAACCAGATGGCGGTTATATCATACTCTCGCAGCAGACTGCGATTAGGCTGATAGCCTTGCCACTTTTCAAACTCGAAGCCTACAGCTTCTTCCACTCTTTTCATGTAGGCTTGATACTCTTTTTCTTCAGCTTCGAGAATACCCTTGATGTATTCGTAAGCATTTGTTCCTTGTTTAGCTTCGTATAACATACGCTATTTTTTTTCTAAAAACATGTATTATTTACTCACCATTTTATCATACTCCTCCTGAGTGATTGTGCCTTTATTCAAAAGGCTTATCAGGTAGAAGCGGGCCACGGAACCCAAGGCGATTTTCATTCCCTGATATACCATACCGATGGAATCATCATCGGTGAGGATGTTCAGGTCAGACTCCTTGCCATCCTTCTCGCAAGTTACCTTGACGGTAAACTTGTCATCCCTCATCTCGTGATAGGAAAGGTTGAGCTGCAAAATCTGCTTGCCAAGCTCCTCTTCTTCTGATTCATTCTCTGCATTCTGCTGCTTTGTTTTTTCTGCCATAATCTTTAATATTTTTATTTGTTTTAATAACTATCAACTAATCTTTTGTGCATTATCGAAAAAATCGCTTAGAAGATGAACGCAAGTTATATTTATCGCTCAAGTCTTTAACAAGGAAATGAGCGTGACCATCCTCTTCCACTCTTTTTTCCTTATACCCACTGCGCTTGTACCAGTCTAACACCCAAGGTTCGCTTTCGCGGTCGTCCCAACGCAATCCGACAGTAAGACATCTTTCCATAACACACACTACCTCGGCTTCTCGCATCATTTTTCGAGCGACACCAGCCTTCCTTGCACAATAATCTACAAAGACCGCCCAAATGAAGGCATCGCAATCTTTCCAGAACGGATCACTTTCCTTCGCATGTTGTTTTGGTATATCAAGATGCAAGGTGCCGTAAACTTCAGTCTCCAGGTTTTCAGTCATTAAATATCTGCGAACGTTGTACCAATCTTGCAGCTGATGTGAAAGTTGAACAAAAGAGTAGACTTTGACATTACTGGCATGTTCACTCTTGTTGCCTTTCTGCTCATCAGCTTTGGATTCCTCTTTGTCCATTTGACGGATCTTCGCTTTCATCCATTCATTCAGGCTAGGGTATATCAAAAAGGAAGCGGCTATGCTCGTAAGAAACCAATACGTAGCTAACATCCTTTTAGATGTGAACAGTTCTGAATATAGCTTCTCACAATGAACTGTATTCGAAGCTAACGTCAATATGCCATAAAAGACCAGCGATACCATAATCATTGCAAAAACTGGTATCGCAGCGATACCCACTCGTTTCAAAAATCTTAATGCTTTCATTTTCTTTGTTTTTTGATTATTACTTTTGAACTGCGATAAAAACACGGGGGCAAGACGAGAACAAAGTTCCTGAATATCGCGGCTACTATCTCCATCAAGGGCTGACCCGACAACAAACATATCACGAATTACATTATGGTCCACTTTCTTGTAGCAGGGGTAGCCTTCCGGTTGAAAAATATCACTTTCGTTCAGAAAAACGAATGTACCATTAAAGTAAACCACCTCGTATATACCAGACGTTTTTTCGTCTTTAAGTAAATCATGCTCCCAAATCTCAGCACCATACATATCTTTCATCCCCGTATATTGGCAAATGGTATAACTTAATACCGGGATAAAGCCGCACCCAAGGAAAACCGCATTTTTAGGTAAATCCTTACGCGATTCAAATGTCAGAATGCAGGATGCACCAGGATAAGCATTGCCAGGAGCAGGGATGCCATACACCCAATCCAACGTATCCTTGCGCTTTGCCCTAAACTTAATATCTTTCAAATCCATACGCTATTTTTTTAATTTAACAATATAGGTAATCTTCTCCACACCCCTCCATTAGGCTGGAACTCGTTCTGCCAATCACGATACTCTACATCGAAACGAACCCCAAGATCTATGAATTGTTGGAGATTCAATGTAGAAAGAAGCTCGTCATTTTTCTCCTTACGGTCCATTAAGATAAGCCTGCAGCTTTTCATGGAGGCAAATATATGAAAGAAAACATCCAGTGCATTCTTTCCCAACATGCCTTGTATAGCCCAACGCTCACGATTGGTTCCTTTAGGTGAGATGTTTACGCCATCTATATCGGTATAAACCTTATTTTTGTTCCATTGTTCTACGTTGTGGTACATAGAATATCCCGAAGTATAAACATAAAGGTTTTCTATGTTTTTATATTGACCTCGCAGATTTTGCACGAAATCTGCAAAGTATGGAATTTTGAAAGGTTCGCCACCTGTCAGCAACACGGTTTTTGCGTTGTTAAGTTCCTCTACCGTTACAACCGGAACAGAACTTAAATCATACTGGTCATTACAGCATAACATGCAATGATTATCACAATCTGTATTTAACATCAGATGAATAACGGAATGATCCGCATTCTCTTCGTCTTCATAATATCTTATCATACGCTACTTCTCGTTTTCTTTCTGTTGAACATCTTCTTTTTTATCCTCTACATATTTCTTTCCGCAGAAAGGGCAATACTCGGGTAGGATATTTACCTGGTTCCACTTTTCGCAGAAAGAGCCATCTTTCTTCTGTTTATGGAATAAGCCATAAACATTCACCATCGCAATGCCCGATGGAATACCGATACTTGTATCAAGACAACCACTCTCGTTGGTCTTCTCCTTAACCATTTTCTCAACTCTGCTAATACAATTACATGCCATAATCTTTAATATTTTTATTTGTTTATCTTATTTCATTTAATTCATCATAGAAATCAAGATGGAACTGATGCCAGGAAATTTCTTTCAAAGTTTCATCTTTCTCTCTAAACCTCATGCTTGGCTCATCCACATAGAAGAAGACGCGGCTTCTGAAAAAATAGAGGTTAAACGGCCGAATCGGTCTATTCACTGGCTCTGTGAGGTTCAAACCTATTCTTATATCATTGAAACCTGCTACAGGGTTATACGAGTCAAGCACCTGCTGAACAGCCCTACCCTGCTCTGTCTTTTGGTTGGGAATCAAGTAATGATAAACGCCGCTCGAAAAACGATGAGTAAGAATTTTCACCCAGGCTCTCTTATCTAATTTAGCCCGTTGCTCTGGCGTTACCAGTATCTTCTCGATTCTAAATCGGCGAGTGAGAAACCAATTTTCCTCAACGTGTATATCTTTATCGAAATCAGAACCGATAGCTTCCACTATTCGCTTCTTGTAGTTTACACGTTCTTGCAATTCAGCTTCGACAATACCCTTAATGTATTCGTAAGTCTTTGTTCCTTGTTTTGCTTCGTACAACATATCTTCTTCGTTTTTTAGTTCTTACTCTTAATCTGCGACGGAATAGCAGAGGATGAGGGCGAGATGGAGACGGCGGTGGCGGGATATTCGACGGCTTTATAGGCTCATGCCCACCTTCAAATATTCCAGAAAACAACACCAGGAAGAATATCGTGAACACCCAAAGAACGGTTACGATTATCTTTTCCTCCATTGATAACTCTAACGTCATTTCTTTCTTCTCCTATTACGATTCTGTAAATACTGCCCGTAGTCTTTTGGAGTAGGAATCATCATTTCCATTGGCTCCGGACGCTTATAAATACTCTGAGGATAATTAATATCTAACATTTGTTTCTATACGCTAATTAAAATTTATGATCTTTACAAACATCAAAACATGATGTTTTGTCATTATGTTTAACACACCATGCAGAGGCACGATGGTCATCGTCGACACTGTACCAAAAACAGTTGCCGCAAAACTGATCCACTTCATCGGGCATACGGCTATTGCTTTTTGGGGGTATAAATATCTTCCAGACTATCGTCTGTATCGAACTTATTGCCGACAACCTCGAAAAGAAGGAGGCAGCTATCTTTTTCTGAAAGCTCGAACAGGTATCTATCCGCGTTCTCTGTACCGTTTCTGCGAATGAAGAATGCGCCGCGATCAAACATTACCGTAAATCGGGCATGGCTCTGTGTATGCTCAAGAATATCACCTTCCCAAATCGGGTTGACATACTTGTCGCAGAAGCCAGTAAACATACAGACGGTTTCAGGATTAATGCCCGTATCGGTATAAATAATCGGTTCGCAATCTTGATTCACTCCCAGTGGATGAGAAATAAAATAGCGATTATTATCACTACGACGAAAATTGCCAGTAACCCAACTACCTGGAGGAAAATTCAAATCCCGTTCGTCGGTACTTTTTGCTTTAAATATGATATGCTCTACCTTCATAATCTATACCTTTCTTTTTAAGGAACTCTTTTGCTGCATCAAAGCTGTCAAACTTCATAGGGCGAGTGAAACGATCATTCAGATACCTGTATCTCTGCCACCAATGTTTTTTATACTTAATGAAGTACTTCACTTCATCCGTAAAACTCGGAAGTCTATCCCCATTAAAGAATTTTGGGAAACGAACCGAAATAATTTTTATCTTCATACTACTATCCTTTTTAAAGTAAAAATACTCAGCTACCTGCTCCATCAACACGATAAGGGATATTACGAATATCGCAAGAAGTATGAGCTGTAAATCTAAACATGACTCAAGTGTCATACGCTTATCTGAAATTATGATTATCGCAAACTAAATCGCATGATGTTTCTTCTTGATTGTTAATGCACCAGCCCTGGCCATAGGCATCCTCATTGTCGAACCAGTAGCAGTTACCGCAACATTTCTTTTCTTTCTTTGCCATAAGCTATTTGAATCTGATTACGAACATATTCTTTTTTAACCACGCATCAGGGCACATGCCCTTCTTCGGTTTATCTACAGTTATCTCGTCGATTTCCTTCTCGATATACGGTTGGTTATCTTTCGGATAGCCGAGGAGAAAATGAACGTGTGTGAAAGGCTCTAATACCTCCTTGCGGTAAGTTCTATCTTCCGGACTGTCCGAAGTGTGCTTGAGCCCTCCGGTAAGATAACCTTGCACGAAAAGGCCTCTATCGAAAGCATGATGATATTTGGCTACACCAGCTATCAAGTTTGGCCTATTCGGTATATCCTTTCTAAATAAACGAATCGTCCAGTATAAAGAGCATTCCCGATACTCCTCTGTCTTCTCTCCGCTAGCTATCTTCTGATACCACTCATCAGTAAGATGAATGGTTAATATTTTCTTTTCTGCCATATTATTTACTTTTTATCAGTGATGGAAACCACTTCGGATCCCGAATAGGATAAGATAAACGATTAGCCAACTCCTTATAGAAGAAATTGATAGGGTTGCGATATAACTTCGTAAACTCGCCCCGCATCTGGAAGGGCATGTGAGGCAGGGAAACGGGTAGCATAGACTTGCTGAATACCGGCAATACCGTTACTGCCAACATCTGAGCGTCGCAGTGCGCTTCCATATCATCTACAAACGTGAAGGTGCCGGTGAAACTGCGAGGTGCTTCCTTGCTCTTTTGCTTATCTGCGGCAAAAAGATTGCCGGATGAGAAGATGTCGCTATCGTCCACAAGAGAAACCTCATGCCATATATCGGGCATTAACTCTTCTCTGTGTTCACACTCCATCTTATTTTCACCCTGGCCTACGAATGTTACCAGATTGCCTTCCTTATTAATATAAGGCTGGCCGAGCTGCCGTTCAAAATCTTCTTTCTTGCAGATAAAGCACCTTGAGCCTAAACCAGCATATTCTTCTGCCGGTTCATTCTTCAGTTCTTCTTTCTTTGCCATAAGCTATTTCTTTTTATAATCGATACCATTCTTTTTCAGATACTCTTCGGCTGCCTCTTGGCTATTAAACTTCATGGGAATACCGAACCAACCTTTCAGGTATCTGTAACTTTGCCACCAATGTTTTTTATACATGATGAAGTACCTAACCTCACCCGCAAAGCTCGGATGCCACTCCATATTAAAGAATCTGGTAAGACGAGCCGAAACAATTTTTATCTTCATACGCTATTTTATTTTTAACTTACCACCTCTACATACTTAAATTTGGCAAATCGGTAGGAGGTGTATACTCCATCGAGTGTTTTATTGACTCTTGCCGTAAATCTCAGGATGCAGCCTGTATAATCGTGAAATCCTAAGATGATATACTTCTCACCGACATACCCTGCTACGTATGCGCCAATATCTTTTCCCTTATAAAGGGCTGGCTTCCCGCGATACACATCAAAAAAGTCTTTGTTTGTCATGCGCTATTTGCTATAATCTACCCGCTCATCCTTGAAGCCAGTAAGGCGCTTGGCATCCTCCTCGGTTATCAATTCCAAATCATCGTTATTGTCATTATCCTTGATAACCAAATCATCGGTAAGGACGAAATAATACTTACCATCATGGGTGGTAAGATTAGTAGGACGGAAAGGGATGCAGGAAACGATGGCGCGTAAACCTAACTTCTTCAGAATATCATCGTGAGTGGTAACTGGAGGATATGAAGACATCACTTTCTTTATGGCCCTACCCTCTTCATTATTCAGATTAGGAGCTACCCAGAACTGATTATCATCACTATAAGTCCTGTTCCAGACTTCCTTATCCAATGTTTCGTACTCCTCGGGAGTAACAACAAACTCGTAGATTTCCAACTTTCGGGAAAAGGTTGAGTTTACGTAAGAGGCAATGACTCGGGTTAACTGGAAGGGTATCGCCTTGCGGATGCGATCGCAATACTCTGCGCTTTGCTTTCGCTCCTTATCTATCACGTCCTTCACCCACTCGAAAGACTTAGAACCTTCTTTTAATTTAAATATGTGCATAGTGCTATTACTTTAAATGATTTTTCTTAGGACCAGCGATTGAATCGCTGGGAACGGTGGCGCTCTTTTGCTTTTTGACTTGGCAGGGGCAGGAGGCTGAATGAATGCAGCAGGTGCCTCTGGCGGTCTCAAAGATGATATACTCGTGACCTTTTGAAGTGACGGTAATGCTGCTACCTTTTATGCGGTCGCCTTCTTTGTAATCGGTAATGAGAGCATGGATCACCAGATAGAGCATGCCATACATAAAGAGTGTAAATATCACATCTGAGGTCGTTGCTTTCAGCTCATTTAAGAGTTTCTTTAACTTTGCCTTATCCATACGCCTTAACAATTATAGAGCTTGATACCATAGCGGTCCTTCATCAGGGTTACTGCCCAGTCGGGATAACCGCCTTTATGCTGTTCCTGATAGATTTCTATCTCCCGGTTATAGCGCTGTAGGAGGAGAACAAATCTAGGGTCGGGCGTTTCGCCGCCTCGGATATGATACTTCTCCTGGGCGAACTGCATTTCTACCCTCAGCTTGTAGCTGTAGGTAAACTGCTCGTTGCCTCCCTCGTGGAGAATGATAGCCATAACGCGCGCCAGGTCATCTTTATTCACTACCGCCATGCCTACTGCATCGGCTGTGCGGAGAGTAACGAGATAAAAATCATAATCAAAATCTGTTTTATCCATATCGTTTTGTTTTTACTTAATCTTCTAATAGAGACTGAGGAAACTTCAGTTCCTCGCAACCGCTAATCTTTATTTTATTTGCCATTGTCTTCAAATGTTTTTTCCAGTTCTTCCGGAATTTGAACTTCACGTATTTTCTCTATCTCATAGCCTTTCTGAATAACGTTCAGCATACTGGCGTAGGTAAGCTCTTCTATTAAACCGGGAGTCTGATCACCACAAGGCTTACCATTCTCGCGTATTGCATCTTTATCTGTCAGCGAAGACTCCATTCGGCACAGAAAGACTCCGATAGCCAATAATACGAGGACTGGACGATTATCGGGATCATCGTTATAATCATCGGTGATTTTATCGGCAGTGGCTATCATCTTACGATAATCAACATTGAGTTTTTCCTTTTCTTCGGGTTTAAGCTGCTGCCAGCTTGCGTTGTTATTGTTTTTATTTTCCATATTGTTTTGTTTTTAATTGGCAACAGATTTTTCGCTTTGCCGGTTGGTTTGAGTGGAGTTTTCGTATTTCCGAAACTCATGCTTCAGTCTCCGGTTCTGGTTCTTCCGGCCAACCATCTTCCTGATAACCTGCCTTGTGTTCCTCAGCTGACTTCTCACGGCGATTGTCGTAATATACAGGCTGCTCACCTGCGGCTACTCGCTCTTTGTTGTATTCAGCAAAGGCGATGGCTAGCTTATCCACAAACTCCTCGTTGGCACGGCGTTTAGCAATTTTGTAGTCTTGGGTAGCTTTCTGATATTTGGCATAAGCTTCGGAACGATCAGCATCTTGCTGAACGAAGAAAGATTTCTTTCCCAAGGTTTGCTTGCCGAGAAATTCTTTCAGGCTAGACTTCTGACGTTCCTTGAACTCAACTTCCTTATCCAGGAGTTCCTTCTTACGTTTCGCAAAGGCCTCGCCGCCATCGGTCTTGATTTTCAAAGCAACTTCGTGCTTTTTGTCTCTTTCCTTACGCAAAGGCGCAAGGACTTCTTTCTGAAATTCTTCTAATGTTCTCATTTTCTCAAAATCTTTAATGTATTATAAAACTTTTCTTAGTCGAAGAGGGAAGGCTGACGTGCCTTCAGCTCCTCTTCTTTTGCTGCCTTTTCCGCTTTCTCTTCCTGAACTGCAGCAGATAGTATCTGTTTCAGCCCCTTGCGAGAGGCGAGAGGTTCCCTTGATACGAGGGATATAAACTTATCTCTGCCCAGTTTGCGGTAGAAAGGAATAAACTCCTTATCCACCAAATCGGCAGGGGCACTAGGAATCAGTTTGCCCTGGTAAGGCTGACCTTTTCCATCTACTACCAGGAAATGGCGTGTGCCATTTTCCTCATCTGATATATCAATGCCTCCGGAATATTTGGCTATGCTGAGTTGACTGCACAGCCAAGCCTCCTTGGCTATCACGATTGTTTTCATAGGGCGAGGGGTTGCTTATTTTTCAGCAGTTAAATCGTTCTTGATTTCATCCCACATCGCCATCTCTACCTTCTTACCGTCGAAGTGGCCAACGGCTAACAGTTCGCCACCTTCCTGGGTAGCATCAGCAGAAGAGATAGCACTGCTGCGGATGATCATGATGTCAAACTCATGGATAGCATCCATGATGCTCTTCATATCGATGTGCTGCATATTCTCGCGTGCATTCTGACGGATGCGCTGAATATCAATATCGGTGAGTTTTGTCTGAGTCTGCTCCTGCGCTTTGCGCACGGCTACCGTCTCCAGGTCTAGACGCTGCTGCTCGTAGGCATTACCTATCAGCTCGGTATTCTTAAACTGCGCTAAGAGATTGAGAAACTTCTTGAATTTTTCAGGTCCCAACGACATGATGGAGACTGCGAGGCTCTGCTCCAGCAAAAGAGTTTTACATTTCACCTGCCAATGAAACAGACCGGAACGCTCCCACTTCATTAACAAAGCAGTAAAGCCGCTTAGATCTTTTAACGCATTTACTGCCTTTTTTCGCTTGAGCCTTTTTAAGATGAAGACTACAAGAACTGCCCCTATCAGGATAAGAGCGATTCTTACTAAAAAGGGAATTTCTACCATAATCTATATCTTGTTTAAAAATGAATATTCCAGTTAAAAAAGCGCCCTATGCTCACGCACCGGGGAGGTGTAGGGAAATGTGAATAGACAACCCTACATTGCTTTTGCTTGTAGTTATTGTAAAATAAATACGGAACATCCTTTCGCTAAAGGTGTCTGCTATGAAGCATCTACATAAATTCAATAATTTAACAGTTAGAGCTTTAAAAATCTTCGATAAACTATATTGAATCTTAAAACATGAATTACCATATTAATGCGTGATGAACCTGGTGCCGTCTACTTCGAGCACAAGAATATCGTTTACCACTCGGATTTCTCCGCTGGTTACGAACTGCACCTTTCTCTGATGCCGCAGCACATCTACCTTCAGACAGACGCATTCACCTTCATCTACATGCCCGGTCTTAGTGAGGAATTTGATGTAGAACGATTTGCGCTTTACGTTCCTCGCTGTCTGCGGATGCACATAGCCAGTAACCTGCTGTCCGCTGCGTGGGTCTATCCACTGCCACTTTTCGCAGAACTGACGGAGGTTCTGATAAGATTGATGATATTTTGCCATAACTCTTATCTATTAGTCGATGAATTTATACGAAGCCACCGAAATCATAATGATCACGAGGACCATCCTGCTCCTTATCCTCTTCGTAAGGAGGAAGCTTTGCTTGCAGGAATCGGTTTAAGATGATACTGTCTACCTTCCGTTTCTCCTTGGCTACCCTTTGCCGATGCCGCAATATATCAGGAAACAGGATGTTCTTGAGCGGGTTCGACCAATCGGCTGCGTCATTGCATGCCGAATAGTCGGGGTACAGCACCATCGAATAATGCGATAACTTACCGTTGGGGGTATCGAGCATCGGACCAGCCAACGTAAAGGCTTTCTCCTCGTTATAAATAACCATGTGCGAAGTCTGTAGGGTCACATCATTATTGTTCTGATACAAAATTCTGTCTCTGTATTCCATCAGATGAATATCTATCCAGTCTTCTACACTCTTATCGGTTGAGAGCACCAGGTGAGTAATCCAACCCCGCTCAAAGCAGGTTTGAAGGTAATTGATGATATATCCGGTAGCAGATGTTCTGCTTACGGTCATCGCCAACACCATCACGCAGAAATGATTTTTCTGCGCCCGGTTGGGATTTACATCTGCCAAGTATCCGATAGCGTGGAAGAATTTATCTACCAGCACATCGCCGTGCGTATAGAAGCTCAATGCTCTCCGGGGGACTTGTATGATTGCCTTGGGCAGCTTTTTATCTACACAGCAGGGAGGAATGAACAAAGTATCATTCATAATCTTTTATCTTATTCGTTCGATGTAAGTTTACTCGCTGATAATCATCGGCATGATAAGAGTCAATGCTCTAGGTGATGATTCGTTGGCGGTAATAACGCCAGCGCGGCTAGGAACGCCAAGATGCAGGCATACGGTATCAGCCTGGATAGGTGCCAGGGCATTCAGCAAACTGCTTGCCTGGAAACCCATGCGATGACCATCTACGCAATTACTGTCGATGATAAGTACCTGATCGTTTGCCGCCATGTTGAAGTCCAAATCCTGCGCTGCTATATCGAGGAACATACCTTCTTTCTTCAGAACAATCATGTTACTGCTTTCACTAGCGAAGAGTGCTACACGCTTTACTACACTTGCCAGTTCCCGTTTGTCAACCACAACATTATAAGGATTGTTGCGAGGAATTACCGAGTTATAATTAGGGTACTGACCTACCATCTTTTTGCAGACGAAGGTAATATCATTTCCAGATGTAAAGCGCACCATGCTCTCGTTTGCCTCAATATCAATATCTGCAACGTCATCAAAAACGGAAAGGGTCTTGAAGAAGGTTCGTTCTACAAGAATCGTACCTGGTGTTCCACTGCGGAAGAAGTTGCTGCCTCCTGTCTCCGGATTGTTGGTATGGATCAATTTGATGAAAGAATGGCCATCAGATGCAACAAAGGTACACTCGCTTCTGTCCTCGGCTACATCAATGCAGAGGCAGTTCATGATTGGTCGAAGTTCTGAGTTACCCACAAAGTTGCCGGCATGAGAGAGCACATTGCCGAAGGTTGCCATCGGAAGGGAGATATGTAGGCTGGCATTATCAGGTTGTGCCGCACGAGGAAATTCCTCGGCACTGAAATAAACCAGGCTGACGTTACCCTTCTTTACATTTTCGCCGTTCTGTGTGCAGTACTCGATATTCATTGAGCGGTTCTTATCCTGCGACAGATCCATGGTGACTACGCAGTCAGCAGGAAGTGTAGAGAGGAGCGATAGCAGAGAACTGATAGGCAGAACGACATCTTCCTTAAAGCTGCCTTCTACGATACTGAGGGGGGCAGGGATAGATAACTCCGAGTCAGTGGTAGCTGATACGAAGAAGAACTGACCATCTTCCTTACGCTGGGTAAGGAGCACATTGCTCAAGATGGCGATGGTTGACTTGCTGTCGATACACTTCGCAGCTTTTTGCAAAGCTTGACGAAGCAAGAGGGATGATTGCGCTTGTATTTTCATTTTGCTTTTATTTTTTTTATAAATTCTATTTTCTTGTTTGCGGACCAGAGATGGAATCGCTGGGAACGGGGGCGCAAAGGCGCTAGCCTAAATAAGCACTCAACATTCAACATTAAATATTAGAACGGCAGGGTATCTTTATCTATTTCCTCTACGGTAGCTGCGGCATTGTTGCCATCGCTAGCGTTCGGTATAGCTTGCCTTCTGCCCTGCTTGCGGGAGGTGAATGCCTTCCATCGTTCTTCCTCTTCTGGGGTGAGAATAACAATATTGCCATCGTCATCACGGTATGGTAATGGGTCGGGACCTTCAACGTATTCTTTCGCTATCCGCTTTAACTCGTCGTAGCTTTCCGGAATATGATCCTTTCCGCTACGGAAGAAGAAATAGACGTGCTTACTCGTCTTCACCCTGCGGATGAGTTTCGGCTCCACACTGTCATCATTCTCCCACTCTCTGCCTACGAAGTATTCCTCCGTTACCCAGGCTCGAAGCTTGAAACAGCCGTGGCGCTTGTTGTCCTCACCTACCAAGAGATTATCAGGATTGCAGATAATGTTCATATTCTTGCAATACTTCTTGATTTTCTTCTTGAAGGTGGCTCGGCTATATTCCTTGCTCTTGCCCTCACTGGCATCAGCCCAATCACGCATAAACTCGCAGAACATTTCGTCTGCACAGATAGGTGCTGAATAGACTTCATTACGACTGAAGAACCACTCGAAGTAGTTCACCGTGTTCTCGGTCAGCTCTCTTACCATCAATCTTCGCTGAACGTTCTTCTGAGGAGCAATCACGAAGGTATGGTAGCGCATGATAAATTGCACGGCTAAGGCACAGATGTATATCGCCTGATTGCGGTCTCGCTCATTCAGATTCTCCGGTTCCTTAACGAGGTTCTTCATCACTTCCTGGGGGGAACGTGCCAACTTATGCTGCATCGGATTTTCGCGACAGAACCTATCCGAGAAAGATACCAAAGGAAAACGGCCGATGGTAGACTCATCATCATCACTCAACTGCGAGTTGCTGGAAATTACGTTCGTTGGCGATTCTTCCAACTTGAAGACGATAGGATCACCAAACTTTCGTTCTACCTTGGCTCCCGCCGTTACCTTATTATAAAAGTACTTCATCGGGAAACCCGAAGGTTTATCTTCCCAGTGTACTACCCTATATTTACCCGGAGAAATCAGCAGGTCGGAAAGACTGAACTTTGCATCGGCAATCGTCAGGAAATCCTTCATATCGACGCGCAGTACATTGACTGCTGAACCTACCACAAGTTCTATCATCAGTGATTTACCCGAACCGCCACTTGCCTGCTTCTCGTCCTCCACCTCATCTTCGAGAAGATAAGGACAGATACTCTGCATGTCAGCCCATGAGCGATAACAGATTCTTCCCAAACAGGAAATCATGTTAGCAAAATGGGAATCGATGTCGGCGATAGCTTCGGCCGGCATTGGCTCTTTGTTACGGATGCAATCCTGCTCCAGTCGCCACTGCATATTGCAACAACCGCGTATCACTCTCAGGATAGGCCAAAGCTCTTTCTCCTGCTTACCTTTCCAATCCACCTGCCAGCGGAAGGTTTGCGCCCAATCTTTAAGCTCGGATTTCTTTTGGTCGATTTCGGCTCTCGTAAAGACTGGCGAACCGTCTTCGTTGGTCTGAGCTTCCTGCTGGGCGATGACTGCCACCCTATCCTTGTATTCCTGGCTCTCGCTGATAGCAAACGGAGGATTGAACACCCTCATCGTAAAATCATACGGTCTTTTAGCCAGGGCAGGGATAAAGAAATTCAGGCGGTCATAGCTGACTGGCATGATGGTTTCGGGTGTAATCTTCAACGCTACATTGCGGAAGAAGAAATATTCCGTATGGGCATCGAAACTCTCGGTGAAGTCTATCACCATGCCCTGCAAGCCGCCAGCCGATTTCTCACTGAAATTTTTATCTATCAGGTTGGCACAATCTGACATCATCTTGCGCTCCTGATCATTGTGCCGCCAACTCTGCTCCGTAAACTGCAGAAGTTGGGTTTTTGTCGCCTGGATGATACTTTTCTGGTCGATGTATTCTACAAAACATCTATCCAGATGGATATACTGACCTACGAGGTCGGTACTCTCAGGGTCTATCATTCTGTAATATCCGTGGCAGGTCATAAATAACCACACCTTGGTAGGCGATACCTTGCAAGTAGGCGGTTTAGGCTTGCCGCTTCTCGGATCACGAGGATATTCTATCTCGAATGGATCTGTGTTGTTGGCACCTCGCAATCTCGAATATAGCGGCAACCTTATATCGTGGTCGAACTTGAAGTTATCGGTATCATCCATGTGGTAGCACATCAGATAATCTCTCACTGAGCGAGGAGAGCAACCGTACAACCAGTTCCACCTTTGATTATATCTGCTTCTGAAGCCATCGGGCAGCGTGGCATAGCACATATCGCAATATTTGGTTGCGATGGCTCCGCAATCCCTTTGGCTGGCGATGTCGTTAGGGTAAAGCATAATCACCCTTTCGGCAAATCGATTCATCTTCTGATACTGCACGGCATTGAAATCGAGTTTTTCCTGTCTCCACTGCCCACGCTCGATATACCAGAAGTTTCTTCTGCCCAGCGAAAAGGCTACGTGGTACCAGCAGTACTTTTGAAAGTGCTTATCCTGCGCCTTATCCTGACGCAGGGAACGCATGGCGTAATAGATGCTCAGTGCATCTTCCGGTGTCCGGCAGAAAACGATGTTCTGAGCTTTGATGTCACCTACTTCTATAGGTTTCTCCTCAGTATGGAAGGTGCCTTTCGGTTCTCCGTTCTTGGTTTCGTTCTCTACCCATATTTCCTTCGTCTCTGTATAAGCCTCTCCCGGTTGCAACTTTTCTATTGCCGAGTGAACGGCAGTAGAGTTGTTACTCCGATGGTCCATCGCATAGGTGAAGACCTTATCCCCCATCAGCCATTTGCTCACCTTTCTCACGCTGTGATCCTCACAGGTAGAGAAGACGATAGGGTCTTGCTGCATGGCTGGACGGAAGAAGCATCCGCAACTGCCTTGAGGTGCTATCACGTCCGTTGCGAAGCAGACGAATAGCGGGTTCCAGGGTGTGCCGTAAATGATTTCACTCACCAGTTGTCCGTTTCTCACCACATTTGGCAGTGTAACCTGGTCCACGGCATAGATACGGAAATCTTCGTTCAGCATCCTTGTGTTGAAGTCCTTGCCGAAGCCGTATTGCGGGATTCCCTTAACCGATGTGACTTCGCACCCCAGGGCTGCAAGCTCCTGGGGTGCGAAATCTGTTTTTGGCAAAAATGAGAAAGTCTCTATCATTTGTGGAGCGATTGTGCGATAGTCCATCTTTGCAAAGAGCATCGGCCATTTGGCTCTCGTCTTCTCGTTGTCGCCATACACCCTCACGATGAGGTCATGGCACAGACGCAGCAGACTGGCTCCGTGCATCGGCAGTTTGCGCATGGCTGCATAGAGTTCTAAAGCTCCGTAGCCATACTTGCCGGTCTTGGTACACATCCAGCGCAGGGCACCATGCTCTGCCTTGGAATTGTCTTCCACTCCTACACCGTTATACATACCGCCTCGCTCATTATTGTAGATAATGAGGTGAGGAGTCTGCTTTGCCTTGCCCTGCTCGCCATCGTCTGCCTCTTCCTTCTGGCAGAGGGGGCAGAAACAGGCAGTCTGTCCCTCGATGCGCTGCTCATCGGCAGGTTTTACGAGGAAAGCCATGTCAAGGTTGGCAATCTGGTTCAATATAGGATGGAATAACATATCTTTATATCAAGAGTATTTATATAGTAAAAGAGAAAGGGAAGGCATCACTCTTGACCATTGACCAGCGTCCGAGTCGCTGGGAACGGAGGCGTGAAGGGTAGGCCAAACTTCAAGTGTTTACATCTTGCCGGGTTATATTCCAGAGCGAGCGGTCGGAGCATTTGAAAATCTGTGGTACTCGCCCGCTGCAAAGATGCAGTGAATCGCAGTCGTGGAGCATTACTGACTTCCACTACCCTTTCATAAGAGCGTTTCCAGAATGCCTCCCCTACTCTTTTTTTATCAATATTGTCAAAGAAAGAAGACCATTCGGGCGACTGGCAAAAATCTGAGAATGCCGCAGCTACCGTCCGATGGGGTTCCAAGGCTTTTTAATCAAACTATCCCCCTTCTTCTTGAAGCTGCGGGTGTGAGATATGCGATGAATGTTTCCAAGTCCACCTATCGCCCGTCCGGTCTTCCTGCCATTTTAACCGATGGCTCGGTTGTCTAACAAAATAAAAATCGGAAACGAAGTGTATCGTACCGAAAGTTGCATGATGTCATGCAGTATATCTTTTATTTCTTCATATCTTTATGTTTTATAAATTCAGAAATGTTTCCAGGCGATAACGCCTGATTTTACAGTTGCAGATAGTTTCCATACGATGTACGATCATCTGCAAGAGACTTTCCATCGAGAGGAAATCGGTATCTAAACCGATAATCTGCACTTCCTGTCTCCAGTATATCTTGCCGTTCTTGCGGCGGCAACTGTGTGAAGGCGTGATAATCATATCTTCCACGCTGCCCGTCATCATCTTGCAGAGATACTCACAGGTATCTTTCAACAGGGCGAAGGGCGCATAGAAAAGGAGGGTTGGAATATCATCCTTCAGTCCGCTCATCGTCTCGGTATAAGCGAAACGATGCAGCATTCTGTATCGTGATAGGTTCCTATGCCTCTGCTGTATGCCCTTCCGGTTAGGGATATATGGCAAATCAAACAGTCTTGGCATAGCCTTCTCTTATCTTTTTCATCATCTGCCAGGTGGAGTAGATACTTCGCTTGCAGTCGAAAATCGGGTCATGCGCCGCCCCTTCATCCGTGATGTCCTTATAGTCGGTAGTCAGGGCATAAGCCTTGTCGATGTCGAAAGGTTCCTCGTTTGGCTCGGCTGCATCCCAGATGATTCTCGCACATTCCAGATAGAACGTGCGATGATCTCTCAACTGGGTATGCTTTATCTCGAACTTGATACCCATCTCCCAGCAGATATATCTCAAGATAGCTACATCGAAATCAGTACCCTGCGCCCAAAGGCAAAGTTCATCATCACCGAGCTTCTTCTTGATATAGGCTATCCAGCCGAACAGGTCGTTCACGATTACATCAATCGGCTGACAAGGTGCCTCGTCGCTGTCATTGCCGAGCAAGGCAGCTTTTGCCTCGTCACTCTGTTTTGACCACCATTCTGCCGTACTCTTGTCAAATGCGAACCCGTTGATGAACATGCTTCGCAGGTCAACGTGAGCAGAAAAAGTGGAATTTCTTAACACACCATCACCTTCATCAAAGAAAGGTGATTCGTCCCCGTATCGCTTCCACGCCACCGCACCGAGACTCATCACAGCTGCGGTGGGCGAGAGCGAACAGGTTTCCCAATCAAAGGTTACATCTATCATTATATATGGTTACGAATTTACCTTTTTACTTTTTTACCTTTAAAAGCAAGAGTGCTTTAATTCCTTCCTGCTCCCATGGCTTCCAGTCATCAGCGGTAAAACGCTTGATGATGGTCGTGCGGCTCATGCCTCGCTCCTCCATAAAGGCAAAGAACTTCATGCAGAGACCGTTGTTGGCCTTCTTCAGACAGGTGTAGAACACACCCAACTCATCGCTCATGGCAGCCTCAAGCAAATATCCCTTCTTACTAATCTCGTTGCCCAGGACATCGGTCTCTACATACCCGGATAATAGGTTAGCTACTTCCGGTATAGCTAAGAACTGCTTTTTGCAGTTTTTAATGCCTTGGATTTCCCAAGCGTCGAAACCTTTCTGAAAGAAACGGAGATAGAAAGTTGAGATTGTGAAGCCCTTATCCGATAAAAACTCAGCTAAGTTCTTCTTTTCCTCCACAGAAATATCATTTACCTCTAATGAAGAGTTCTTTCTGCAGATTTTTTCTATAATTTCCTTTGTCATTTCGATTTTATTTCTTAATTTTGATGCAAATTTAAAGATTAAAATCGAAACAACCAAATGTTACCTATATTTTCTGATAGAAATTAGGAGAATTTAACATAGGTTACATATATTAATTAATTTCGTGATGAACAGATTAGAGTTTATCCACCTTATAAATGTAGTTGAGATATGAAGTACTTTTACAATTACAGCTTCCTAGACAAATGGATGGAAGCAAACAGCAAAATCACCAATAGAGAAATTATGAAGGCTATGGGTACTACGAGCAATGCGTGCCTCGATAGTTGGATAAGAATGAAGTCGCCGCTGCCTACCATCGCCATGCTGCGCTTCTGCAATGCGTTTCACGTTCCGCTCTCGGCATTTATCGTAGATGCGGATAAGGACCAGCAAGGAAGGGAAGGCTGCTGCGAGGAGGGGTATGTATGCCCTGGTATAGATGACCAGTTTGAACCCGATGGTGGCTATCTGGATAATGAAGAGAAGCGCAAACAGGGTACGAGGGCGCTGCGCAATCCGCTCGATGTGGAGAGGATGAAATCGGTAGTGCCTGGGTGGACCAGCGTTGGAAACGCTGGGAACGGAGGCGCAAAGGGGTTAAGGCTCGGACGCAAGGAAGAGCACAAGGAAGAGACTGCCGCTGCGCCTATGGATGCTGCTGCGCCTACTCCGATTACGGAACCGGTTACAGCAGCAGAAACGGACATCAGCTTGAAGACCCTTAACCGCATGCTCGATATTATTGCTGAACAGCAGAAGCAGATAGGCGACCAGCAGAAGCTCATCAATGAACTCACTCACCGTCTGGAATCTCAGCAAACTGGCTACGGCATGGTGGCAGAAGAGATACATCGCGAGACGGAATAAAATAAAAACAGCCAGCTATCCATCACGGACGGCTGGCTGAGAATGTTTCAGCTTAAACTACGTTTTAGAAACAACTCATATAAAACATATAGAAATAAATAATAAAATATAAAGAACGAAATATGATTAATGCTCATTTACTGCTGCCATCTTGCGACGAAGGAACTCCTTCTCCGTGATAACCTGGCAGTCCTCGCTTGTGCTCTCGTAAGGCACATCGGTATAGAAGAAGCCATGATGCAGGAAGAGGATAGGCGTTGTATTGCCAAAAGAGAACGGAAGCTGCAACTCCTTGCCTTCCTTACCCTTCACCATCTTAGGCTTGAACTGCAGGATAGCGATAAGAGCCGTTTCATTTACGATAGGCAGTGCCATCATCTCCTTCTCCAGTTCGCTGTTCTCTTCTGGAATAAAGAGCGATGTGCTCTGCATTCCGTCCTTGGTAGGAGTCTGAATGTTCGTCCAGCCTTCCTTGCTGATCGTGTTTTTGAACTCTACCATCGCCACACCACCTGCAAAGCCTTCGGGCGATTCGTAGTAGGTATCGGCTCCCTGCTTCTCTGCCCAGGCTCTCGCCTTCTCGCTTGCTTCACTACTCTCAGCAAGAAATGCCTTCAGCTTCTTGCCTGTCTCACTCTCCTCAGCTATCTTCAGATAGTTGTGAGGTCTGTTTTCTTTTTCCATAAATCCTTATTTTTTTAATCTATTATATAATTTTCGAGAAAAATTGTATTTTTGAGTATATATTTTCAGCGAAATATTGTATTTTTGAGAGGTAAACCAGCGATAGAATCGCTGGAAACGGAGGTGCAAAGGTGTTAAGGCTTTTTTTACCTTTTTACCTTTATTTCGCCCTGCAATAGATAACCGGCTCGCCACTCTCATCATTCTGCATGATAAAGCCCCAGTAGCCTAGCTCCTGCAGATAAAGCGAAAGCGGGTCGCCAAGCGGACAGACTATCGCCTTGAAGTATTCACGAAGTCGGGCATCGTTAAACACTTCGCAACCGTCTACCCAATGATCCAACGGCTTATACTGATTATTGAAGGCTTCTATCTTTGCCGGGATAACGAAATCCTGCAGCGTAACTTCTGCCTGTTCATCATTATCCACGATGTCGTAACCGTACTGCACGTGTTTCTTACTTTTTCCCTTCCCCATGGTCGGTATATTTATTAATTGCTGTAAGTACCAAAACTATCACGATAAGCAGAAAAAGGGCGAGGGCGTTCTTTCTGGCTTTCTGAATCCAGTTAGCCTTTCTTGTCTCTGCTGTATTCTTTTCCTGCGTATCTGATAAACTGTCGGTGGCCTCCCAGTGGGTGTCCACATCATTACTGCTACTGACGGCAAGGCTATCGATGGTCTTCTGCATCGTATTGATTTTCTGCTGCTGCATCTGCAATCGCTCATCGTAGGAAGACTGGTTGTTATAACTGCCCTTGCGATGTGTAGTGCGGTTGGTGGTAGTCTGCTTATTGCCGGAGGAATCAGTGGTCTCGGTAATCTGCTCCTGGATAGTCTCCTCATATTCGCCCGTTTCCTTAGACGAAGAAGAAGTATGCTTATCCTCGCTCACCTTAATGGCTACGCTGTCATTCACCATTACCTGCTGATGCACGCTATCCTGCTGAATAGCCGATACGCTATCCTTCACTTCCTGGTGGTTATCGCTAACCGCCCGTCGAGAGGCAGCACATGCCGTAAACATCATCGTCACTACTGCTATCAAGAGTAGTTGAATAATCTCTTTCCTTTTCATACGTTTTCATTTCCTTTAATGTTTCTGATGCAAAGGTAAGAAAAAAGGAGTTTATGGTTGGGACAACCACCCCTTTTTAATGTTGAATGTTGAATGTTGAATTAGCCTAGCGGACAAAAACAAAAAGAGGAACGCAACTTGAAATTGCGCTCCTCTTTAAACCTTATTAGATATATAGCGAAAATTTGCCCCACAAAGTCAACATTCAACATTAACCCCTGTAGAACACCGGGGCAAACGAACTTTTGCAATCGAAAAACTCCTTCGCCTTCTCCTCGATACCTAACTTTCGTATCATTTCAAAATCATCATCGCTGCACTCTACACAGAATCTTCCGTTCTTCATGCCAATGAAGGAAATGCGGGAAACCAGTGATTTCTCAGCATCGCCTATAACGAGCTTGCAGAATGCCTTCCACTTGTCGGCACCTTGCCCGCTCTCGGTTACAATCTTACTTTCCGTAGGCTGATGCACATGGGCGAATATATCACCCTCTACCGGTTTTCCAGTTTGCTGTGCGCTGTTCTGCTTATACCGCTCATTCAGAGTGGCAGCAATATCAGTGTTTTTATCCTTAGATAGATGATTCTCACCAACCACCGTGCGCCTAACGTGAAACCTGATAAACTCAGGATCACCTTTTCGCTTGCCCGATTTATAGATAATGTCATCGTCTTTCAGCTCATCAAATACAATATCCGTCTGCGATAACTTCTCCATTCTCTGCAAATCCCTACACACCACATCGAGAACTTGCTTTCTGAACTGCGAGAACTTGGGGTATTTGTTCATAACCGGTTCGCCCAGCTCATTCAACAGAATCTCCTTCTTGTTGTTATCTAGTTCTACCAAACCGAGATAAGACTTCAGTTCCAGGAAAGGCACCGATATATCCATGCTACGGTTCAAACCTATCTGACGCAAGAGATAGATATATACGCGTGGAGTGTTCACGTTCTTGGCAAACTTTGCTATCATGGATATATGGTGAATATACCCCTGCCCCATATCGAATACACGCTTAGAAAGTTTCGGGTCAATCTCAAGCAGGATATATCCCAGTATGCGGTCCACCTTCTTTCCGTCCTTAGTTGTATATCCGTTCTTTGATAACGGTATGCGCATTCGGCTGAATATATGCGTAAATTCCTCGCTACCATCGGGCAGTGTACTCTTCACCGCCATATCAAGAATACTTGTCTTCAGCTCCGCTCTCAACTTCTGATAGCTCATATTCTCATAAGTAATGAAATCGTGAATATCTATCTTGATAGGCGGGATATTCATAACAGCATGGTCCACGCCTTGCTCAAACAGAAAATCAGAACGAGCGTCGCCCAACTGTCTTTTCTCCAGAAAGTACTCATCCACAAATTTTTGGAGGTGGGTACTCGTTAGCATCAACACGTTCTGCTGGAACAAAGTGTATTGCTTATCCAGTTTCGTGAGCGAAAAAGGAGTATTTATCCAGGCTAAACCCTTGTTTTCATTATCTTCATTCATATCAAATCTGACTTTTCGTTTACCTAAATCTGACTTTTCATTTACCTAAATCTGACTTTTCGTTTACCTAAATCTGACTTTTCGTTTACCTAAATCTGACTTTTCATTTACCCAAATCTGACTTTTCATTTACCAGTAGCTTTGTAAGTATCTGAAAACTAAACTATTAAGATTTTACTAATATATATAATATCTATAATCTTATAATTTTCTATTTAAAGACTTCGTTTTTAGGTAAACGAAAAGTCAGATTCAGAAAGGTAAATAGGTTCAAAACCACTTTTCAGTTTACCTTCAAATCTGACTTTTCGTTTACCTGCATTATCCGTTCTTATGTCTATCCAGATACTCGATGACTGCCTGCAGAGCGATGTCCTTGATAGGCGTACTCGTCTCCATCTTCATCTGCAATATCTGCATATAGTACTCCATCGGTACGTAGATGGTGATACCGTTCTGCGTCTTCTTGCCAGCCTTTCTCATAGGTGCAGGGTCGGGAGCAGAAATAGGAGCGGCTGATGCAGGAGGAACCGGAGACTGCGAAGGTGCTTCAGCCTGGGGTGCAGGTTCCGGCTCTGCGGTACCCTGCCCGTTCTGCTGTTTCTCCAATGCCTCGGCAGCGCGCTTCTGGCGAGCTTCCTCATTTGCCTCATAAATCTTTTCTATACCTTTGATGGCTGGAGAGTCTTCCAAACCTTCAAACTTATGTATACTATTTTTTGTTTTTCTTGCCATAATCGTAAATCTCTAAACGTTAAACATGAATCATTATTCCGGCATGCTGGCCAAAATCTCCTTCGTAAAATTCTCATAGTCCTGCCCTACTCTGCTGTAAGGCGAATAAGAGAATATATCCTGATTGATAGCCTGCGCCTCTACCATCTTCGTATCTCGACGGGTGTACGAATCGAACATGTAATCATCAAACTTATTGCCCAGATACTCCTTAAACTGCTTGGTGGCTCTCGTCTGATCATTACTCATCACCATAAACAAGCCTCGAATATCAATATCAGGATTCAAGTCTTCACGGGTTTCCTGCACTGCATTCAGAATTTCGGCAATACCTTTCGTTGCCAGCATTTCGAGCTGGATAGGTATTACCACACCCGTTGCCACAGACAGGGCATTATGCGTAAGCAGAGATAGCGCTGGTGGGCAGTCTATCAGAACATAATCGAAAGCCTCCAGGATAGATGAAACTCCTTCGGTGCCCAATTCGTCGCCTCGTACTTCCGCCAGCGGCTTGCCGAATAACTTATACAAAGCCTTGCGTGGCACCGGCATCTGGTTAAGGAAAGGTTCGATATTGATAAGCCGGTAAGATGCTGGAGCAAGATAGATGCCCTCTCTTACCTGATAGACGGGCAAGGGAGACTGCTGTATCATCGCATCGTATACAGTAGGCTTTCCGATATTCTCTGCCTCACTCCATCCGAAGAGGAAGGAGAGACTTGACTGAGGATCAAGGTCAATGAGCAAGATACGAGGCTTGCGCTCCTTGCCATCTTCACCCTTACCGAAGTAACCTTTGCCATAACGGCGAAGACCAGTTGCTAAACTCTGTACGGTTGTTGTCTTACCAACTCCTCCCTTGTGGTTTACGAAGGCGAGGATTTCTTTTAATCTTGTTTCTGCCATAATCTTAAAAGTATTAATTCGTTTATATATATATTTATTAATGTATTCATTTCTTTGTTGAAAGAAAGCTATGTTTCTTTCTTTCAATAAAACCACTAACGCATCCACACATAAATGCACGTTTGTGCTTTTATGCTTTTGTGTTTTAATGCTGCAAAGTTAAGGTTTTAATTTTAAACCACCAAATGTTTTTAATATTTTTAATGCTTTTATGTATGGATTGATGTATTGAAACAAAGATACTAATAAATCAATCAAGAAATAAACCAATGAATGAACAAAGAAACCAATGAAGAAAGAAATAAATGAAGGAACAAACCAACCAACGAAGGAATAAATAAACCAATGAAGAAAGAAACAAATCAATAAATGCACAAACACATAAATACATAAACGCACAAACGTGCGTTTATGTGTGCTTTTATGCTTTTATGTATTTATGCTTTCATTGCCTTGTCGTAATCAAAGATGTAGAGGTCGGTCATCGCCTTGCCGTTGGCAGCAAGTTCGGCACGCGTGATAGGGTAGGCGTTCCGTCGGGTAGACTGGCTCACGCTTACGTCAGCGCCTTCAGGCGAAGTAAACCGCAGTTTCACCGTTGCCTTGTCAGCCACCTGCTGGCTGCCTCCGTCCACTGCCTCGTCCACATACTCGGTGCATGAGGTGTTCATCATCATGCACGCTGCCATCATCGCAAAGGTGGTGGCAAACAAAAACTTTTTCGTTCTCATAAGCCAAAAATTTTAAAGTTGTTATAGTTATATTTTAAAGCTCTATTTTTCTTTTGCATCGGCGAAACTCAGTGATATTTCACCGATGCTATAACGTAAGGAAACCTATTCCATCAGGTTCGGGTCCTTGTCGTACTTGCTAAGAAACTGCTGTTCGGGGGTCTTCCGTGGCTGATTCCCATCAGCTTCATTCAGTATCTGCTCTTTAGCCGCATTCAGTTTCTCATTTACGGTTTTTCTGATTTTGCCAAGGCATTTCTTCTCATATCCGCAAACCGCAAGATTATTCTTCTCGTAATTGCGTATATCAGGAGTAAACTTCCGGAAGTAAATCTCAACGTTCACCATCTTACCTAACAATTTACTATAAGCCGTAAAATAACTAGTTAGCAGATAAAACGGATCCGTGCCCAGAGTTCCATTAGTACCGCGATAACGATAATGATCATTCTCGTTATTCAAATCGAAAAGATCTCCATCGCGACCATTCATTACGCAAACGCCCTCAGTAGTTTCTATGGTCACATAGCAAATACCCTTCCGAATACCTTCGAAAAACACCTTCAGCGTTTCAGAAAGATGCGTCCTATCTATCTTTACACCAAATTCTTCTACTTTAGAAAAAACGGTGCCAGGATAATACATTTGCGCTGGCAGGCTGGCAAGTGCCTCCGGTCGTATGGTTTCGCCGATATTGGCAATTATTAAGGTATTTTCCCCCTCGCTTACAGGCAATGGTTTGTAAATAAAACCATCCTTATCTACATAATAATGAATATCATTTTCTGCGTCATCCGCTTCCCATACGATGCCGATACGCTCGTGTATGAAACCTTCGTCTTCCAGAAAGATAGCGTGGTCATTGCAAGGCATAGCGCAAAGTACCTTATTTTTATCATTCATAATCTTCTAAGTTTTTAAAGTTCCTATAATTGATAACGCAAAGGATGCAAGGATATTGCGCCCCTTGCGATATTTTTCTATTTGAATGCTCCAGCCAGAAGTGGCAGGAAGAACACTGCTACACCGATGGTAGAGAAGAGCAGCACAGCTACGCCTACCAGGGCGATGGCTGCAACGGAATATGTAATTACTTTTTTCATATTGCTATAATCTTTTTAAAGTATTAATATTGATATTTTTTATTCCATATCACTAAGTACCCAGTTCTGCGTCAAGCCTGCAACATCGTTTGCAGCCAGGAGCCAAATCAGATTGATGAGCACACCCACATAAGGTTTTTGTTCCCCTAACGGTTTGTTTTCGAGTTTATGCGAGTTGAACCAGTCGATGACCGGCTGCATCGCAATGATGCAAGGTTGCAGGGTGCCGCATTCGTTGGTAATATCCGTGATGGTTTCCTGACGAATCTGCATTTCATTAAAGCTCAGATCGTTTGAAAGCTTCTTGCAAACAAGCTCTTTGATTTCTTCTTTATTCATAGTCTTGATAATTTTAAAATTGATGTTTATAATTTTGGCGCAGCATCAGTGAAGTTTCACCGATACTATAACGAGGAGAGACTAGCTGCCGAAGGTAACAGTAGCTACCCGAGTATCTTTACAAATCTCTATGCCTTCTATAACGTAATCTTCAAATCTGTGAGGAGTTCCTGAGCAAAGACCGTTTTCATAGTCACTCTCAAAACACTGGCGAATTATTTCGACAAGTTTATGAAAGGTAGTTGCGTCTACGTCTTCATCTATCCTCCATGATCCACCACCAGAATCAGAATTTACAGGATAACCATATCTGATACGTTTCACATTGCAAATCAGCTTGCAATCCTGCTCCTCGATAGGTTCGTCTGTCACAGGTATGCAAATATGCTCGATTACCTGTTTAAAGTTAGAAGCCTGTACCGAAGGACCGCTGTCGTGACTATCCTCTTTCTTCTCCTCACTTTTCTGCTGCTTCTTCTGAGCCTGCAAGGTCGCAGCCTCGATAGCGCGAATAATATCCGTGATATATCTGCTGCCTCCATGCTTTTTGATCCAATCGTGAACGTCATCGGGTACCACATATTTATGAACGCTGCCCTCTGCTGAGCGTCTGCCTCTCTTATTTGATGTTTTGGTATTCTCCATTTTCTTTGTGAATTTAAAAAGTTTCTATAAAATATTCTATTTTTCCGAAATAGAAGGTTGGCCAAAGCCTTTTTGTGTTCTATTTTCCTCTTCCTCTTCTTCGAGTTCAAAACCTTCAGCTTCGATGATCTTACTATCGTTACCCATCGCCTCGGCTTGTTGCTCACGAGATAAATAGACTGGCAAACAAATAAGATCATCTGCATAATTGTCAATATCTATTTCTGCCTTATCCTTGTAGTTCCAGAACACGGAAGCCACGCAAAAAATCTCCATCGCCTCTTTATCTGATAGCATAGATACCGCGCCCAGGAGTCGGGTAATCTCCTGCTCGGAACAGAACTCATTTTCGCCATCGCCCATAAGAACGTAATCGTGAACCTTGTTAAAGAGAGTATCAGAAGCTTTGGCCATATCCACATCGTTAGGAGAGATACCCTTAATAGCCTCAGTGATGACTGTCAGGCTGTGGGAATCGTTCAGCAGCCAGATAGCACGGAATCGAGCAGAAACGTTACATACAGCCAGATCCAGGTGGTTTTCACCTATCCACTTCGTGATATTTGCAACGATACTATCAACATTCTTATTCTTGCATTTTGCTTTGTCGATGACAAAATATCTGCAAGTATCAAACAAATCTCCTTCTACGAACGTGATGCCGATGCCCGACACATTATCTTCAACCGTCCATACTATTGATTCGGTCTTGCTGGGATTTACAACAAATCTATCTTTCTCCATAAAAATCCGCTTCGCCGTGATGCGGTAGGGCTGAATGATTATATTACTTTTTATTCTTTAACCAAGGAAAGAACCAAGAACCCTCCAAATATTGTTGCGCCCTGATAACGGCATACTCCCTGGTATGTATGCGCAAATCGGACGGAATCTTCTCTATTATCTTCCCTTCTAACTCGTGGTCATAATTCACCCCGCACTCTTTCAGAAGCCCATAAAGAGAATCATCGAAGAATGAAGCAAATATATGATCCTGAGTGTCGAGATTCAAAAACTCGAACGAGCAGAAGGGATAATCTAGGAAGGCGTGCAATATCTTAAACATCTTTGTTCCGCTTATCCGCGATGCGGTAGGGCTTTAAAAACTTAAAAATCTATAATATTTCGGGTAAATTGATACTCCGTATTGTTTTATTTCTTAAATTTGCACTCGTCTTCGGAAGACTCCAATCGAACCTTTATGGAATAGAAAGAAACATAAAACTTCCGTTGACGGTCAGACTTTCAAAAGTCTGTGGATTCAAACGCTCTTAAAGAGCCAAATTTCTACTATAGTAGATTCGAGCCAGAAGGCTCGCAGCGCCCCGGCTTAGGTCGGGGCTTTTTTATTTTATGCGTAAGCGCCAATTTTATGAAACTCCAAAGTTGTATGGTTATCAGGATAACTACAATCCTCAAACATAACCCAATAACCTTGCTTATCCAGGAATATCTGACCGATTGAGCTTGCACTGTCTTTCGGCTCGCCCGCCAATCTATTGCATATTATCCTAGTCAGGTCTTTATAAGGCTGTCTTTGTTCGTCTATGATACGGAAAGAATATATATTCTTATCTCTTCCAGTAATCGTCAGCGTGGTTATTAAACCCTCAATCGTTCCAACTCTCTTGTACGTATCACCTTTGCACACCAAAGATTCACCATTATCAAACAATCGTCTTGCAAGAAACGTTGTCGTATTATTACAAATAATCTCCGACATAATTATTCCTCCTCCTCATCTTCTTCATTCTCATCCTCGTTGCTATTCTGATAGTCGTCGCTATGTGCGACCAAATCATCGAGAGCTGCCTTGAAGTTGAAATCCTTTCTCGGATAATCTGCTTCGTCATTTTCCAAATCATCATAAAAGAAATAAGATCGCTCATCGTCAGAAGCTCGAAGGATTCCGCCTTCGGGGTCTATCCAAAAACCAAAAGAGTAGGAATCCTTACCCCAGCTATAAACGTTTATCTCGTAACCCTCATAATCGAGTGCAAGAAAATCAACCACTGATATAAACTTGATACCCTCGGAGTCACCGGCAACAATATAGAAACCTCCATTCTCGCCCTCTCGCAAATCGTACCAGGCTTTATCTTCGTTCTTCTTTTTCCACTCTGAAAACTCCTTCCATCCGTTTTCGCGTGTTGAAAAAGACTCAAAGCGTTCACGGACAATATCCTCCAAGGTATCACTGCTTTCCAGGGCTTCACTATCAAAAAAGCCTTCACCAAACTTCGTGTACTTAGCATCACAAAGAGGAATATTTACGCAGGATAATATATTATGTCCACCATCGATTGTAATTCTCATATCTTATCCGCTTAACCGTGATGCGGTAGGGCTGAAAATAATCTAATTTCCGATACCTGCCATAAAGCATTAAGACTCTTCAAGAACTCGCTTCATATCAAGAATAGCATTCTCTAAGGTCCAATCCTCCTTGTTGTATTCCCCATCCTTATCCAGAAGCTGAATGTAGTAATACTCGCTATCCTCGTTAAATCTAAGCTCGTAGTCTTCAAAGATAACCTTGATAGCTTCTACCTGCTCACAATAAACTATGCCAGTCTGGTCGCCCGCAAGATAGTAGTAATCACCGTCCTCTGTCTTCTTGATGTCGTACCAATGCTCCTTGTCTTCGTCATTGATCCATCTTGCTACGGTATCTTCCATGTCGTAACCATCCCCCCAATTATTATCCAGGTAATCGGAAACCACCTGCGAGAAAAAACCTTTTGGAAATAAATCAATATCAATATCCTCAAAAGCAGGCACACCATCTACAACATTAGTCAATCCGCCATCGCCTATTATAATATTAGGATTTGAAAATTCTAACATACCTATTGACTTAACCGTGATGTCGAGGGCTATAATGTGTTATTAAATCTAGCAATAAATCTCCGATGCTATAACGAATAAATATCATCACCGAGAAGACGGGGAATGATTTCAGCATCAAGAATGCTATCGTAATCCCAAAGGTGGGCACCGAAATCTTTCTTCAGCTTCGCTACTGCCATTTTATATGCCTCCTCACCGTTCTCGGAATAGCCTTCGTACTCATAATATTTATATGAGAAATTGACGGTGGCATGAAGGCAGACGGTAAAGAAACCTTTCGGCATCGCAGCCAGCTCCTTGCGGCGCTCGTTGATTTCTCGGGCGATACGCTGCTTTTCCTGAATCTCCTCATCCTGCTTGCGCTTGCGGTCTGCTGCCTCCTTCGCTATAATAGCCTTCTCGCACTCCTCTGGGGTATCAGCAAGGGCAGGATAGCAATAGATGAAGGATGAAGGGCTACAGCCTGTAGTCTGCAATTTTCTACCCGCCTGCTCGTCCTGATAAATCTTCTTCAGAAGGGCGTGAACGTTGTAGTTTACCTCCAACTTTCTGCCGCCCGGCTCGTTCTTGTCGGTCAGGCTATTGATAAACTTCTCGGCTTCTTCTGCTGAACCGATGATAACTTTCTTATCGAAATATACAAAAAACTTCTTCATGTTGTCTGCGCTTCACCGTGATGCGCCTAGGGCTAAATAATTTATAGTTTATAATTTACAATTTATGGCTGCCTAATTCTTCTTTAGCTGCTCTCGCGCCCACTCCTTTGCGGTTCCCGGCTCAATATCGCCGTAGCGCTCCATATTGTGCGCCTCGTGCAGGAGATTATCGTAGTCGGTATTATTGTGGCGCTTGCTCGCCGCAATGATAGCCATGGCGTGGTCGTAATCCTTGATAGGGCGAAGAGGATTCTCACGCTCCATCTTTGCGATGAGCTTACCGCGCTTTACGCTGTCGCCTCGCTCAAACTGGCGTGAAATCATCGCTGATATTCTGTCGTTCTTATAATCTACCTTTTCCTCTGCCATCTGCTGCGCCTCTTCGAAGGTAACTGCATTCTCTGATTTTCTAACCAGCGAGCGCGCCCATGCGTCGCGAACGTCTTCCCAGGTTTTCACCTTCTTCACGACCTTCTTCTTTCCGTCGAGCATTTCGATAAATGCTTTTCCGTCCTTCGCATTCAGGTAATAATCGTGATAGTGATCCTGATAGCCGTAGCCATTGTAGTTATCACCAAAGGTATGATAATCTACCTTCTTTTCCTCGACGAAAGCCTTCATCTTACCTAGAAGTGCTTTGGTACCATCGAAGACGCAAACGTTTACTACGCCGTTCTTTTCGCGCGCTGATACGCTGCTTTTATGCTTCTTATTAGCATTTTCAACAGATGAAAATTTGGAAGGAATAAATACTCTTCTATAAGTTCCCATATTGTTTGCGCTTCACCGTGATGCGCCTAAGGCTGAATGGTTATTATTTTACTTCAAACTCCTTAATCTCGTAAACAAAGGTTTCTTCATGGCACTCTACTTGAAATCCCATCACGTCCTCTGTATGCTCCGCTACGTGAACATAAATAGGGGTGTTCAGATAGAAATTATCCGCTGTAGGAATAATTGCTTCCTCACCGTCACAAGTGCGTACAGACTGAGAAACTTCTGTGAACTCATCTTTCTTAGGAAGGCTATTGAAAGCCTTTTCTGGGGAGTCGAAAACGTTTGCGATAATCTTATTACAAAGAACAATATATACTTTCTTGTCGTTCATATTCTTGTCGCTTAACCGTGATGCGCTAGGGCTGAATGATTATTAGTATTAATTGATGTGTTCATCGATGCACTGGTCATAGATGGCCTTTGATAAACTCCAGTCAACTTTAGGATATTCTCCCCAACCAGCACCTTCGTTATTGTTGATGTACCACAGCTCGTCATCCTCCTTAACGGTAGCCACGTGATACATACTAACTCCAGTAAAGAAAGAATCCTGATTGTGATCATAGCATACATCGAAGGAGTTATCATCGTTTTCACGATAACGATAACCTGTCTTAATCAACTCTTCTTCTAACATTGTCTTCATACGTTCGTCGCTTCACCGTGATGCGCTAGGGCTAAAATGATTATTATTGTTTTTATTATCTTCTTGTTTTATCTGATGCAAAGGTACGAATAATTTCTAAAACTACCAAATAAAATGCACTTTAATTGCGTATTTAAGTGCATTTTTAACGTTTCGTTATGTTTTCAGCACCTCATACCTTATTTATCAGTCATTTGTTCGCCGTGAAGTGTCGATCCTCACATCTTGATAGATGTTGCCAGCCGTGGCAGCGATGGTAAAAATTGCCGCTGCTATCCATCACGGACAGCAGACAGCACCTTGTTAACTATAAAACAAATGCGAACGCCTTCGCACATAAACATTTAATTTTTAAAGTTATTTAAAAGAATATGCACCCCGCCGTGGTGTCGCTCCACGCTGCCGGTCTGCCGGACGGGGTAGGGGATTTCTATGCTACATCAGCAGGGAAATAGTGTTTGTTGTAATACTCCTTATATTCCTCCTCGGTCATACTATTCGAGGCCAGAAAACTCTTCCAGTTACCTTCCCGAACGTATTCCTCTTTCGTCTCCTCAAAGGTATGAGGAGCGATGTAATCGGCAGGATAAAAAGCCTCATACCGAAATTCGATTGCATCGCCAACCAAACACCCTGATAGGTTCAGGTCCTCTTCGTCCGGAGTGTCCTCGCTCTCCTCCAAAAGCTTGTCATAGTTTTCAATACTATGCTTAATAATCGTGCGGATGTCCTTTGCCCAAGAGCAGGTATCGTCCGGCTTGATATTGCATTCCTGCAGTACCATATTCACCAGCTCGTCGATGCTCGCGCGGCTCTTGATATAAGCGTTATGATAAAAGTTGAAAGGGATAACGTGATCCAGCTTCCAGCCCTTCTCCTCGTTAACAGATGGTCGGCCGTATGCCTTGCGGCTCTCTTCTGTCACCTGCACTTCGTTCTCTATATTTTCTATAACGTTCATACCGTTCTTATTATTATTCTTTGCTTCCATAATTTCTAAATTTTAAATGTTATTATAATATGTGATTGTGATATTATTTATCGAAAGTATCACTTTTAATATATATGGTCTCTGAACCACGCTTGCACTCCCTTACAGCAGAAGCATGAAAACAGGCTCTACCGATACCAGACAGCCAGCGATCTCTACCTAACTTTTTAAGAGCTTCCTCCTCGCTGATTCTCTGATCATCTTCAGTATAATACTTATAATTAGCTTCTTCTATCTGGTTGAAATCCTCTTCGAGATAGCCGATTTTCTTTAAAAACTCCTTATCTTTCTTTGTTAACTTTCTCATGATTTCTAATTTTTCGTTGTTGCTATAATATTGCTATAATACCACACTACTGCTTGCGCCATCGCATCTTTCAATGCCTCCAGATACTTGTCGATAGCTGCCGGCGTATCGGTATTGATATGCTTATCTGTATATTTGCCGCCCTGGTCGCCACTGCAAAGATGGATGATGCAGAAGGAGCGGTCCGTATCGTGGGTAGCTACCATACCACGGCGCTTGCAAAGCGCCACCACCTTGTCGAAATATTGTGACTCGAAGGTGATAACCTGGAGCACGCTCCAGGGATATTCCTGGGCAGTCAGCAGGATTTTACCCTGCTGCTGCGATATAGCGAAATTATATATAACTGATAATTTCTTCATTTTCTATCTGTTCTATAATGAGTGATTTCTAATTTTTCCGATGGGCAATAATAGGGCAGCGGTTAGGCTGCCTTGCCCTTGTCTATATCGTCGATAAAGTTTAATGTGCTCACCTGGTCACTAACCTTATAATAGGCGTAAATCTCAGGGCGCTCATCGGTATATCCTTCTGCCTCTAATTCTGCCTTCACGATATAATAGAGCATGTAGGCCAGATAGTTTGCCTGGTGATAAGCATTCGTATTGAATAGTACCCAGCCTCCCCAGTCGTCGATGTCGTTACTAAGGAGGGAGATAAAACCACTTGAGCTGGTGTGATTCTCCTTGATCCAGCCGGCTATCTTATCACGGTGATTTATCACCTTCTCTATAATTGCTTTCTTTGCCTGATGAGTAAGACTGATACGAACTTCGCAAGCATCATTCACGTAATTATAGAAACGTGGCTGCCATACCTGGAGAAATTCAAGTTTAATATCCTCGTGGATATATTCTTGCATCCATTCTTCCCAAACGTCGGTGTACTTCTCGCAAACCGCCTTCTGATACCCCTTGTAATCGACGGTGAAATCCTTATCCTCCTCCGCGCCTTCCTCAACGCTATAATTATAAACATCATCGTCCGGGCTCCAGATGGAGCAATAAAAGCCTTCAAAGCTGGCTAAACGTGCTTCGCACACTGTTGTAAATTTCTTTTTCTTTTCCATAACCTTAAAATTTTAAATGTTCTATAATATATTCTTTTTATTCCCAGGGAATCCTATTTTTGAGGATTCCCTGATACGATACGCACGCTATAATAAGGCGTGATAAACGGATATTTCACTTCGTTTATGTAAAACGTTGCCGTTGGTTTACTCATCACCAAAGTGTCCTGGCAGATAACGACGCCGTTCATACCGTGTGCCATCATGTTCAGGGCGCACATCTTACATGCCAGCGGATCTGAATCCTGGGCAATATATTTATAAGTTCTACCAACTGAAGGATCAGGGCTGCTCATCTTTGCGAAATGAGAAAGAAGAAGGCGGCCGCTACCTGCTGCACAATCATTTACCATTTTACCCGAAATAACGGGGCTAGAAGCCTGTTTTTCTTTCGAGCCTATAATATCACTCACCAGGTCAGACACACTCTTAGGCGTGAAAAATTGCCCTGTCTGAGAAGCTTTGCCGCGTGTTAGATACATATCCTCATAGAGAATGCCAAAAGCATCGAGCCAGGTGCCCTTCTGGAGTGCCGTGCTAACATCTACCAGCCAGTTAGTAGCCAGCAGCCCGAAATCAGGCTTTTTGCTGATACGTTCATCGAACCAGTTTTTCAAGCCGTCTGCACCTTTGCCCTTGAATGCCTCCACGCTGAACAAATCAAGAAGGAAGTCGCAAAAATCACTCAGTGCCATTTCGTGTGGCCGGCCATCCTTCTTTGCCTGGCGGCTCAGAATATCTACATACAATTTGCTGTTTATCATAAATCCTCAAAAATTTAAACGTTCTATAATAAGTAATATTTCACACATTCTATAAACAGGTGCTCTGGGTGATACCCAGGGCTTTCCACGATATTATCTACATTTCCAAATACTGGTAACTGAAGGATACTGCTGCAGGTCGTGATCCATCGCGAAGCCTTGAATATATGTATCCTCGCGGCTGAGTTCCTCAATGAGCTTCTCCACTTTGCGCACCTTTGCCACGTACTTTGTATAGTTCTTTCGGGTACCCTGAATGCGTTTTATTTCCTTCTGTAAGACGTTTATCTTTATATCTATAATAGATACCGCCTTTTCCGCCTCCATGCGATCGCCTGGCTTCCACTGCCAGAAATTCTCCATTTTCTGATACCATCTATAATAGAGATAAACGTGGATTTCCTTATAAGGACCAGCACAGCTATATTTATATAAGCTCATGCAGCCATCCTCAAAACAGCAGTAAAAGCCCGTGGCGGATTTTACAGCCTCATTGAAGCGCTTATTTATCACTTTGCCGTCAAAGGTGCGGCAAACAGGTTTTAACGCCTCCAGGGCTTTTATTTGCTGCTGGTAAACACCTACTACCTTTGCAACATGTTCGGCGTATTGTTTAGCCTCCAACTTTGCGCGGTCGCCTTCCCAGTTTTTCACCGCCATCTGGTAATCTTTTTCCGTACCTATAATATAGGTAGTTTTAGATACGTGTTCACCTAACCAACGGCGCAAACGTTCATTATTCAATACTTCGTACTCCTTCGCGTTCTCCTCGCTGCTGAAGGTACGGGCTGAAGGTGGAGTATTTTTGTTAAACTGCCAGGCGTACACGTCGCCGCTATCTGCTGCAAGTTCCTTGTATCTAGCCATGATTTTCTCCTTGTCCTCTTTTTCCAAATTACCTAAATCTATCTTTGTTTCCATAATTCCTCAAAATTTAAATTGTTCTATAATGTAGTGATATTCTTTGCAGCCTATAGAGAAGGCTCCAGGGGTACCCGGAAGCCTTCACAGGCTTATTTTCCGTATTTGTCGTAATCGATAAAAATCTGTTTGATAACATCAAACTGAAATGAGAAGTACACCTGATCATAAATACACTCATTATTTGCGAAAAAGTGTACCTCAAACGTTCTGCCTTCATGCCAGATGTCCCAGTGGCAGTTTGCTAAATCGACAGCGGCAAAGATATTATCATATACGGCACCGTCGCCAAAACTAATTGTTTCATTTTCCACGTTCACCTTAAAACCAAGTGCACGTAATATGATAGCTAATTTCTTTAATTCTTTCATATCCTCAAATTTTTAAAGAGTCTATAATAGAGTAATATTTTACACGTTTTATAATTTAAATCCTTCCTTCTCGAAATTTGGAACGAACTCTTCACGAATAGATGCCCACACCTGAATGTTACGCATTTTATAAACATAATCAAATTCTATCTCCGTGCGCGCCTTAAATACAAGGCCTATTTGCTCCGCTCCTTTGTCGGTATCTCGATACATACCTGTAGCGGTTTTGATGCCGTTTTTGGTTAAATCTATACACCAGTCACGGCTTAAAATCTCGCTGAATGCCTGGCACGCCTCCTTCAGGTTTTCTGCCTGGATCTCGCTGTGCTTATTTCTTATATCGATCCAAAAATCAGCACTTTTAATATTACCTTCTTTGTCGTATGATTCTGAAGGTGTTACTGTGTAGCAAAAATGAAAAGTCTTCATAACCTTAAAAATTTAAATGTTCTATAATATATGTTTATTAATTCCTGGTGATATATTACACCCGCTATAAAAGCGGCTTTTATCACCTTGTTAGAAGGTGCCGGCGGTCCGCGAACCGCCTGGAGATCTCTAAATCTTTGCACCTTGATATTTAAAGTTTGAAAAAAAATATCATTATAAAGATATTGATAATATCAAACACACGGCCGCGGTAATTAGATTAATTCCTATAATTTGCAGCCCGGTTACTGTTACCCCTTCACCGTCGGCGGCAAAGTAAGTTTCAGGCTTAAAAAGCCACTGCCAGGCGGCTTTTATAGCCGCAAAGGTACTTTTGTTCAGGCGTGCAAATAGAAGGGCACACACCACAAATAAAATGCTTACCAGTTCGGCCGTACCTGGACGGCGTGAAAATGTTATATTATAATTCATGATCCTAATATTTTAAAGATTCTATAATATAGTTATTTTGTGGGTACCCTGAAATATCCAGGATACCGGGGTATTTTTACGCACAACGATAAAAATTATCGAGATAATGGCGCGTTCCCTTAATGGTGATATAAGGACGCGGCAAACTGTCTTCTTTTTTAGGACACGTATATTTTATCTTTTGCCAGCGCGCGCAAAGTTCCTCCATATTGTTATAACATACCTTATATAAAGCGCGCTCCCCCCATTCGTCGATCACAAGGGCCCATCCTCCATAACCTTCTTGCTCGAAACATTCGCCGTATTTTGCCAGTTCTTCGTACTGCTGTTTGATAGTCTTTTTTGCCATAACCTAAAAATTTTAATGTTCTATAATAGGGGGTGCCAGTGGGTATAATCCACCGCCAAGGCCTCAAACCTTTGCACCCTGGATTTTTTTAAATATATTATAATACTGCCATCATAGCCACGGCCGCGTTAACGGATTTAGCCTGGTCCTTGTTTGTGATTTCTGGTGTGTGATCACGTACAAATTTCTTTTGTTCGTCGCTTAATGCGGAAAAATTAGCTTCGAAGGCTTTTATAAAACGTTCCGCCTTCTTGTGTTCATCAAGGGCAAGCGCCTCCACTTCGAGGCGCAAAGGTTCCCGCATACTTTTAGAAAACTTCTCTATAGCGTGATATAGGGCCGTTTCATACTCGAAAGTCTCCCAAGTGCGGTTATAATATGATACGCGGGAGTGCTCATAATCTTTGCCGCCTCCAAGTGCAAAAACATGATGGCAAAAGCCGTTTTGTGTGTTTGTAGTGTCGCAATAAAATCGTATCTCTTCACCGTTGACAGTAAAAACAAAAGTTTTGTTGTTATATCTTTTTGTAGCCATAATTTCTAAATTTTAAAATGTTTTTATTTATTATTTTGTTACCAACACGAGCGCCTGCAGTTTAGGCGCTCGTGCTCTTTGCTTATGCCTCATAACTTGTAACTACACACGCGTAATCATAACAAGATTCGAAAGGGTCACTTTTCAAAATGTAGGCCTTTTCCTTACGGTCGTAGGTGTACCCTTTTCGCTTTAAGTCTGCCAACTTCTTGCGCTTGTCATATAACCCTAAACGTATATTATTTTTAAGGGTCCAAGATCCATCATGCAGAATCACGTAAAACTCAAATAAATATATCTTTTTCATAATTCCTCAAAATTTAAATTGTTGTATAATAAAGGGATAATAAGGGAGCCGGGACCGGCCCCCATGGCTTTATTTAATCGTCGAGTCTGATTTCATCTAAATTATCCAGATCGTAAATTGCCAGTTGGCCGTTAACTCGTGCAAGTTCCAGGGCCTTTGCGCGATCCTTTACAATTACGGTTGCATCGTAATAGTAACGACCGCTTTTCGTGTCATACCAGCCACCAAAAGCGAGGCTATCAAAACGAAATACTTCTCCCTGATTCTGCATTTTATCGATAACATCAACTACCTTTTCGAGACCTTTGGCCCCAAAAGAGTCTTGGGTAACTGCCAAGGCTACAGCGTAACCTGAAGTTATAGGCTGCAGAGTTGCAGCGTTAACGGTGTAACCTTCTGGATTTTGAGCGGCGATCGCTGCAATTGTTGAAATAACTAAATTCTTTTTCATAACTTTTTAATTTTAAATGTTTAATACCTTGTTTCTTGTTTTAATTTCGAGGCTATAAAGGGATCCGCCCCCTTTTCAAAAGCTAATGTTTTCACCGTCTATAATGTAATGTATTCTATTTTTTGTTTGGCTTGAGTTGTCGCCGTTTGTTGCAATACTCGAAACGACGCCCGCGCCTATAATAAATACACTGCCTATAGCTCGCTACATTCTTTATAATAGCCTAAATATTTAGTGCCCGCCGTTTTCTAAAGGTTAACGGCAAAAATCCTTATACGTATTTAATAATAAGTATTTGCTACTTATTATATATTTTCAATTCATTTGTGATTTTAAGTAACTGCCTGCAGTAACACACAATATGTAAATAAGTCAAAGATCTATTGTAAAACATTACCTTTTGTTTTACGCTTGCAAAGGTAATATATTTATTTGTTACTTGCAAATATGTTCCGCAAAAAGTTCATATTTTCCTTTATTTTTAACCTTTAGTTACAAATAAACACATTAAATTTGCATATATTTGCAAATAAACTTATTTATTACTTATTTTCTTTCGCTGTTATTTGGTGTTTACATTTTATGTTGCATACCTTATTATAAATAAAAAAAGGTGGGGTGGTGCTCCTCCTGGTGGCTGGTGGGGTGGTGCTCCTCCTGGTGGCTGGTGGGGTGGTGCTCCTCCTGGTGTGCTGGTGGGGGTGGTGCTCCTCCTGGTGTGCTG
>ERZ833608.39-NODE-39-length-106138-cov-9.357362_pt1 | contig 106138 bp, 103 predicted proteins | sample MGYA00519694_ERZ833608 | MGnify/ENA primary metagenome ERZ833608 (study PRJEB31850, sample SAMEA3708742) | human gut metagenome | biome: human gut; feature: human-associated habitat; material: faeces | place: China | collected 2014 ... | reverse complement strand
GCAGTCTTCCACGGTTGCCGTGCACGAAACCCTTCTTTCCCTGTTCCTTATATTTTATGATAAGTCTATTGATAGTTCTTACAGTACAGCCAAGTCTAGTAGCTGCTCTCTTCTTATTTCCATTTGTTTCTACAAGCTTCTTGATTATTTCATACTTATTCTGCTCATTCATTCTCAATTCAACCTTTCTCATAATAACCTCCCGTGGAGGTTATAGTTTAACACGGCAAGTTGATAATGTCCCAATTGGGACATTATCAACTTGGATACATTGAGACATTATCACATTGGAATCAGATGTTGGAAAGTGTCTTCACAAGCTGATATTGACAAACATCATGATTTCATGTAGACTTTTAATTGCGATGAAAAAGACAAGTAATTCATATGCGCTGGTTTAGAGAACTTATGGCTGGTGAAAATAAGGGCAGCAGTATGAATGAATACACTTTGGAGCTTCTAGATGCAAAGTCTAGACGGTGAGTACACCGTTATCAACAAGAGAGCATGTCTTTGACATGAATAAAGGTGGTAACGCGAGAATTCGTCCTTTGGATGGATTCTCTTTTATATTATAGGAGGAAATTATGACATTTTATGATGAATTAGTGTGGCGTGGCCTCATTAAAGATGTAAGTTCTGAAGACTTAAAAGACAAATTAAATGCAGGAGGAATGACATTCTATATTGGTACTGACCCAACTGGAGATTCTTTACATATTGGACATTTCTCATCTTTCTTAATGTCTAAGAGATTAAAGGATGCAGGTCATCATCCAATTCTTTTAGTCGGTGGTGCAACTGGACAGATTGGGGATCCAAAGCCAACAACTGAAAGACCAATGATTACAAAAGAACAGGTACAGCATAACTTTGACTGCTTAAAGAAGCAGGCTGAAGATTTATTTGGTTTTGAAGTAGTTAACAACTTGGATTGGTCTAAAGATTTAAACTTCATTGACTGGTTAAGAGATTATGGTAAATATTTCAATATCAACTACATGTTATCTAAGGATATTATCAAGAGAAGATTGGATGAAGGGATTACTTTCACTGAATTCTCTTATATGATCATGCAGGCAATGGACTTCTATTACTTACATGAAAATAAAGGCTGTAACTTACAGGTTGCTGGTCAGGACCAGTGGGGTAATATTACTGCAGGTATTGAATTAATTAGAAAGAAGACTGGTGATGAAGCATATGGATTCACTATGCCTTTACTTACTAAGAGCGATGGTACTAAGTTTGGTAAATCAGAAGGAAATGCAATCTGGCTAGATAGAGAAAAGACTTCACCATATGAAATGTATCAGTTCTTCATCAACAGTGAAGATAGCAAGGTTATTGATTACTTAAAATACCTCACTTTCTTATCTAAAGAAGAAATTGAAGCATTAGAAGAATCAAATAAGAATGAACCACACTTAAGAAAAGCACACAAAGCACTTGCGAAAGAAGTTATTACTTTTATTCATGGTGCAGATGCTTATGAAGAAGCTGTCAGCATTTCTGAAAAGTTATTCAGCGGTGATATCAAGAGCATGACTTATGAACAGGTTAAACAGTGCTTTAATGGTGTACCAAGTATTGATGTCACTGAAGATGAACAAATCTTAAATGTATTAGTAAAAGCAGGTGCTGCTTCTAGTAATCGTGAAGCAAGACAGTTTGTAAAAGGTGGAAGTGTTCTTGTAAATGGTGAAAAGGTCACTGATGAAAAGTTTGTTGTATCAAAAGACAATGCGTTTGGTGGTAAGGTGACTGTTATTAGAAGAGGCAAGAAGAAGTACTTCGTTATTAATCATATCTAAGCAGACAATAGTCTGCTTTTTTTGGGAAGGATGTGAGTAGATGGATGGTATTATTTTAATTAATAAACCACAGGGTATGACAAGTCATGATGTCGTTAATCGTGTGAGACGTATTATGCATACTAAAAAAGTAGGACATTGTGGGACTCTTGACCCTATGGCGACTGGTGTTTTAGTTGTTGGTATTAATAAAGCCACTAAAGCAATGCAGTTTTTGATGAGTGAAGAAAAAGAATATCGTGCTACACTTAAACTTGGCAGTTCGACAGATACATATGATGCTGAAGGAAAGGTTATAGAAACCAAGCCTTTTACTGGTTATGAGAATCTAGAAGAAGTATTATCATCATTTAAAGGAGATTCCATGCAGAAGCCTCCAATGTATTCAGCTATTAAAATTAATGGTAAGAAACTCTATGAATATGCCAGAGAAGGTATAGAAGTAGAAGTTCCAGAAAGGCCAATCACTATTTATAAACTTGATTTAGTCGATGCACATGATGATGAAATAACTATAGATGTTAAGTGCTCTAAAGGAACATATATCCGCTCTTTATGTGTAGATATTGGAAAAGCCTTAGGTTATCCTGCCCATATGACTGCATTAGTAAGAAATCAGTCAGGTCATTTCACTATCGATCAGGCAGTGACACTTGAAGAACTAGAAGAAAATAATGGACCTGTGATGCCATTAGAAGAAGTATTTTCTTTCTATGATTCTATGGTTGTAGATGAAAGAATTGTCATGACTGGTCAGAAAATTAAGAGTGATAAAGATCATAATGTAGCTATTTATTCAAAAAAAGGTAAATTACTTGCGATATATGGACCAGATGGAAAAGGCAATTTGAAGAGCCTCAGGGGGCTTTTCTAATGAAAGTCATAAAAATGGAAGAGGTACATTTAACAGAACCTCTTTCTCTTGCAATTGGCTTTTTTGATGGTTTACATCTTGGTCATATGTCTTTGATTAATGAAGTATTGAAATATAAGGGAGAAACAAAAACAGCTGTTATGAGCTTTGATGTGCATCCTTTATGTGTTTTAAAGGGCGAAAAGAGACAATCAATTATTACTCTAGAAGAGAAAAAAGAACTTCTAGAAGAAATGGGTATTGATTACTTGCTTGTAATTCATTTTACTAAGGAAGTAGCAGCATTAAGTCCACAGGCTTTTATTGACGAATACTTAAATAAGCTTCCTTTAAAAAGACTAGTATGTGGTTATGATTTCCATTTTGGAGATCATAACAGTGGCAGCATAGAAGACTTAAAGAAACAGTCATTTGAATTGATTGTGAAAAACGCTGTTATGTATAATGAAACAGAAAAAGTATCATCTACTCTTATTAAGAAACTGATGGATCAAGGAATGATTGAAGAAGTCAATACTTTGCTTGGTCGACCTTATAAGGTAAAAGGTACTGTCATTCATGGAAAACAGAGAGGTCGTTTGATTGGTTTTCCTACATTGAATATCGATTATGGTATGAAATACTTACCTAAAAGAGGTGTATATGGCACAATTGTAGAAATCAATCATCAATATTATATAGGTATGGCAAATATTGGGATGAATCCTACATTCAATGATATTAATCGTCTTTCATTAGAAGTCAACGTCTTTGATTTTGATGAAGATGTGTATGGTAAAGAAGTAGAGGTTACTTTCTGTTTATATAAGCGTGAAGAAACTGTTTTTAATGGATTAGAAGGACTAAAAACACAATTAACAGAAGACAGAAAATATTTAAGTCAGGTCATGAAAAAGTATTTGACTTTATATAAAAATAATGTAAAATAGTCATTGCAACAATGTCTAGGATATTTGTACCTCTTACATCTAGCTTGGATATTGCGAAGAATATAATTTAGGAGGAAAACATAATGTTAACTAAAGAAGAAAAAGCTAAGATCATGGCTGAATATGGTCGCGTAGAAAAGGATACTGGTTCTCCAGAAGTTCAGATCGCATTATTAACTGCTGATATCAACAAGTTAAACGGTCACTTCAAACAGCATCCAAAGGATAATCATTCTAACAGAGGTCTTTTAAAGAAGATCGGTAAGAGAAGAGACTTATTAAAGTATCTTAAGAAAGAAGATCTTGACAGATATACAACTTTAACTGATAAGTTAGGATTAAGAAGATAAGAAACAAAAGCCCTATGGGGCTTTTTTTCATGTCTCTATCAAATAATTGTTTGTGTAATAGTTGATTTATGATATAATTTTGAAGAATATGAGGTGAATTTATGGCAAAACAAATTTTTAGTATGGATTTCTATGGTAAGAAAATCCAGGTTGAAGTCGGTGAAATGGCTAAACAGGCAAACGGCTCTTGTTTAGTAAGATATGATGATACAGTCGTTCTTTCTACAGCATGTGCTGGGAAAGAACCAAAAGATGTAGATTTCTTCCCATTAACAGTAACTTATGAAGAAAAACTATATTCTGTAGGTAAGATTCCAGGTGGATTCTTAAAGCGTGAAGGCCGTCCTAGTGAACATGGTACATTAACTGCAAGAATGATTGACAGACCTATCCGTCCATTATTCGCAGATGGTTTCAGAAATGAAGTACAGGTTGTTAATACTGTACTATCAGTTGATCAGGAAGCAACTCCAGAAATGGCAGCAATGCTTGGTGCATCAATTGCATTATGTATTTCTGATATTCCATTCAATGGTCCAATTGCAGGTGTTAACGTAGGTTTAATTGATGGTGAGTTTACTGTCAACGCAGGACCTGAAGATATGGCTAGAAGTGAAATCAATCTTGAAGTAGCAGGTACAAAGGATGCTATTAACATGGTTGAAGCAGATGCAAAAGAAGTAGATGAAGAAACAATGCTGAATGCACTGATGTTCGGTCATGAAAAGATTAAGGAATTAATCGCTTTCCAGGAACAGATTGTAGAAGCTGTTGGTAAGGAAAAGATTGATGTTCCACTATTTGCATTAGATGAAAACATTGTGTCTAGCGTAGAAGCTATGGCTAAGGAAGAAATGATCAAGGCTATTTCTATTCCTGGTAAGCTTGAAAGATATGCTGCTATTGATGAATTAGATGCTAAGGTTGTAGAATCTTTTGAAGAAAAAGAATATGCAACTGTTGAAGAACATGATAAGACAATTAAACAGGTTAAGATGGTTCTTGGTGATCTTGAAAAAGAAGAAGTAAGACGTTTGATTACTGAAGAAAAGGTAAGACCTGATGGACGTAAAGTAGATGAAGTACGTCCATTAGATGCACAAGTAGATTTATTGCCACGTGTACATGGTTCAGCTATGTTCACTCGTGGTGAAACTCAGGTATTATCTGCCTGCACACTTGGTGCATTAGGTGAAGTACAGAAGATTGATGGTCTTGGAATGGAAGACCAGAAACGTTTCATGCATCACTATAACTTCCCACCATATTGTGTAGGTGAAACAGGAAGAATGGGTTCTCCAGGTAGAAGAGAAATTGGTCATGGTGCTTTAGGTGAAAGAGCCTTAAGACAGGTTATTCCTTCTGAAACAGAATTCCCATATACAATCAGAGTTGTTGCTGAAGTATTAGAATCTAACGGTTCTTCTTCACAGGCTTCCATTTGTGCATCAACTATGGCTTTAATGGCTGCAGGAGTTCCAATTAGTAATCCAGTGGCTGGTGTCGCTATGGGTCTTGTTAAAAAAGGCGAAAACTATACAATCTTAACTGATATCCAGGGTATGGAAGACCATCTTGGTGATATGGATTTCAAGGTTGCAGGTACAAAGAACGGTATCTGTGCATTACAGATGGATATCAAGATTGATGGTATTACTAAAGAAATTTTACAGGAAGCATTAGCTCAGGCAAAGGTTGCAAGAGGACAGATCATGGACTGCATGATGTCAGCAATTAGTGAACCTAGAGATCACTTAAGTCCATATGCTCCTAAGGTTGCTATGATGAAGATTGAACCTGAACAGATTAAAGATGTAATCGGTAAGGGTGGAGATATGATCAATAAGATTATTGCTGAAAGCGATAATGTTAAGATTGATATTGATGATGAAGGTAATGTTACTATCTATCATTACTCTCAGGATGCGATTGACCATGCAATGGGTATGATCAAGGATTTAACTAGAAAAGTAGAAGTAGGCGAAATCTTTGATGGTAAGGCTGTAAGAGTTGAAGAAAAGTATGCATTTATTGAATTATTCCCTGGTACAAATGGATTCTTACATGTCAAAGATGTTGCTTGGGATAGAACAAATAAAGTTGGCGATGTAATCAAGCTTGGCGATACAGTAAAGGTTAAAGTAACTCAGATTACTGATAAGGGTGTGAATGTTTCTAGAAAAGCATTATTACCAAAACCAATCGTTAAACATGAAGCACCTGCTGAGGAAAAGAAATAATGAAAATTATTCTTGCTAGTACTTCTCCTAGACGAAAAGAACTGCTTGAAAGAGAAGGCATTGATTTTATTATCGATGCCTCCTCTATTACTGAATATCTTGATTCTTCTCTAGAAATAGAAGAAAGACTTAAAAAACTCGCATATGATAAAGGTGTTTCTATTCATGAGAAATATCCTGATGATGTTGTAATTAGTGCTGATACAACAATTTATCATAATGGAAAGATTATTGGTAAAGCTCACAGTGCTCATGAAGCAAGAGAAATTCTTGAATCATTAAGTAGTGATACACATAGTGTGTTTACATCAGTGGCTGTATTCTATAAAGATCAGGTTTGTACATTTGTAGATGAAACAAAAGTTACATTCAAGAATATCAATGATATGATTGATGATTATCTTTCTATTGATGAATGGAAGGGTAAAGCTGGCGCTTATGCGATTCAGGGTGTTGCAGGAAAATTCATTGAAGAAGTGCAGGGAGATATTGATAACGTCATTGGGCTCCCAGTAAAGCATGTAATAGAAGTTATTGAAACTTTGACTAAGAAGCCATTATAGGCTTCTTTTTTTTGCACCTATATGTAAGCGCTTCATATTTATATTGAAAACGCTAACAGTTTAATTTATAATAGAGAGTGGGATTTACATAAGGAGGAAATATCATGAATTCAAAAGTTAAAAAAATTGCGCTATTATCTGGCGGAGGAGATTGTCCAGGCTTAAATGCGGTAATCAGAACAATCACTAAGATTGCGATTGAAAAATATAATTGGGAAGTCATTGGCTTTGTATATGGTTATCGTGGATTGTATAATAATAATTATGTAGAATTAACTGTAGACAAGGTAGAGGATATATATAAGGAAGGCGGAACTATTCTTTATAGTTCTAACAAAGATAACCTATTCGATTATCTTGTAGATGATGGAAATGGTGGAAAAGTAAGAAAAGACGTCAGTGATGTAGGTGTAGAAAATCTTAAGAAAGATGGTGTTGATGTATTAGTTGTATTAGGTGGCGATGGTACATTAACAAGTGCTAGAGATTTCAGCAGAAAAGGTGTCAATGTCATTGGTGTACCAAAGACTATGGATAATGATCTTACTTCTACAGATTTAACATATGGTTTCATCAGTGCGATGAGTGTTGGTACTGAATTCATAGATCGTCTTCAGACTACTGCAAAATCACATCATCGTGTCATCTGTTGTGAATTAATGGGTAGAGAAGCTGGATGGATTTCATTATATGCAGGTCTTGCAGGTAATGCAGGTGTTGTATTAATTCCTGAAATTCCATTTACTATTGAAAATATTGCGAATGCAGTTAAGAAACGTGATGAAGCAGGCCTTCCATATACTGTTATTGCGGTAGCTGAAGGTGCTAAGTATGCAGATGGTACAAAATCAATTGGTAAGATTGTAGAAGATTCACCAGACCCAATTCGTTATTCAGGACTAGCTGCAAAGGTGGCTGATGATCTAGAAAAGGTGATTCCTAATCATGAAGTACGTTCTGTTAACCCAGGTCATATTATCCGTGGTGGTGATATTGATGCTTATGACAGAATCTTATCTATTAGATTTGGCAATAAGGCATGTTCTATGATTGATGAGGGCTTATTTGGAAATGTTGTATCATTAAAGGGTGGCAACATGGAATATACTTCACTTGAAGAAGTAATCGGTGATGCGAAGTTTGGTAAGCAGAAGCTTGTTGATCCAAATGGAGATCTTGTTCAGGCTGCTAAGGCTATGGGCGTATCATTTGGTGATGAATAATAAGACAAAAACCTTACATTTTGTAAGGTTTTTTAATTATGTTGACAGATAGTCTAATTTTGATAAAATGGAAACTCAAGGAGGCAAACATGATAGAAGAACTTATTGAAGAAGGCCAGTATCAAGTCGCATTAAGTCGTTTGACAGATATGGATGACGAGATGACTAGATATTATCGTCTTGTATGCTTGAATGCATTAGAAGATTATCAAAGATGTATGCAGGAAGGGGCCGTTGCGAAAATGCAGGCCAATAACACTTATTATGAAGTGACTGCTTTATATTTAAATGCTTTAAAAGAACTTGAAGAATATGAACAGGCAATTAATATTCTTATTGAAGAATTATCCATGCCTTATATCCCTCAGCAGTATGAAAACTTATTCAATGCAGTTTATGATGAAATTATTCTTATGAAACAGGAAAAGAATTACCAGCTAGAAAACAAGAGTACCATTATGTCAGCACAGGAAATTGGACGTCTGCTTGATAGAGATGAAGTGAATGATGATTTAATTTATATGGCCCTTGATCAATTACAGCAATTAAACATCCGTATGATCATGCCTGAAGTAGCAAGATTTTTAAAAAATCCTCATAAGTCATCTTTTGCGAAGACACTTATTATGGAAATCTTGATTGATCAACAGGTGGATGAGGAATTCACTGTAGTGAAAGGTGATGAAACATATTACTTTAATGGCTCTTATAGTCCTTTAGTATTAGAAAGAGAATGTTATACATTGATTGGTAAATCTCTTTCAAGAGTATTAGAAGATGATAATCCTACGCTTCTCTCACAATGTCTCGATTATCTGGAATATTATCTTTATACTATTTATCCTAAGGATATTATGCCAGAAGACTGTGATCTAGTAGCAGCAACACTACACTATTACGTTGCAACATTACAGAATATGCCAGTCGATCCATCTGATATAGAAATTGACTACAATTGCGATTTATCAGATGTAGAAAAAGAAATATTAGCACTCAAACAATTAGAGTGTTAAATTGTTGCATTGCATGAATCTTTCATGTATAATAGCAATTGCAAATAGTAAAGGAGATTAAGAAATGAATACAGAAGTTAAAAAACTTGAGAAATCAATGGTTGAAATCAAAGCCGTTTTCGATACAGAAGAATGGGCAACAGCTCAGGAAAAGGCTTTAAATAAGTTAGCTGGTTCAGTTAAGTTAGATGGTTTCAGAAAGGGACATGCTCCAAAGAATTTAATCAAAGCTAAGATTGGTGCTAAGGCATTAAGAGAACAGGCTGTTGAAGAAATCTTAAGCGAAAACTATGCTAAGATCTTCGTTGACAACAATGTAACTCCAGTTGCTCAGCCAACTGCAAACATTGTTAAGTCTACTGAAACTGAATTAGAAGTAACTTTCACTTGTCCAGTTAAACCTGAATTCGAATTAGGTGAATACAAAGGATTAGAAGTTAAGAAGGCTCAGGTAAGAGTAACTAAGAAAGATGTTGAAGAAAGATTAAATGACTACCAGAAGCAGTTCGCTGAATTAGTAGTTAAAGAAGAAGGAACAGTTGAAGAAGGCGATACAGCTGTTATCGATTATGAAGGTTTCAAAGATGGTGTTGCTTTTGAAGGCGGAAAAGCAGAAAACTATTCACTTGAAATCGGTTCTCACTCATTCATCCCTGGATTTGAAGAAGGTCTAGTTGGTATGGCTGCTGGTGAAGAAAAAGAAATCAACTTAACTTTCCCTAAAGAATATCATGCAGCTGATTTAGCAGGTGCTGAAGTAGTATTCAAAGTTAAGGTTCATGAAATCAAAGCTAAGGTTTTACCTGAAATTGATGATGAATTAGCTAAGGATGTTAACATCGAAGGTGTTGAAACATTAGAACAGTTACAGGAAAAGATTAAAGATCAGATCAGAACTATGAAGAAGGCTGAAGCTGAAAACAAGTTCAATGAAGAAGTAATCAAAGCTGTTGTTGCTAACAATACAATTGATGTACCAGATGCAATGGTTGATAGCGAAGTTATGAACATCATTAACGAAATCAACCAGAACTTATCTCAGCAGGGATTAAACATTGAATTATACACTAAGATGACTGGTAAGACAATGGATGATATCAAAGCTGACGTAAGAGATCAGGCTGAAGAAAGAGTTAAGTTAAACTTAATCCTTGATGAAATCGTTAAGGCAGAAAACATTGAAGTGACTGATGCAGAAATGGAAGATGAAATGAAAGAAATCGCTACATACTACAACATGCCACTTGAAGAAGTTAAGAAGGTTCTTGGTGGTCAGGAATATGTAGTAAAGGGTGATTTAACTCACAGAAAGGCTCTTCAGTTAATTAAAGATAATGTGAAATAAGACGCCTATGCGTCTTATTTTTTCTAAGAAAGGAGAAATAGGTTATGGAAAATTTAAATGTAACAGTTGATCTTCCTGTTATTTGTACGCGTGGTATGCTTGTATTTCCAGGACATGAATTGTCTTTGGATGTAGGACGCACATTTTCCTTAAATGCAATGGATTTAGCTGTAAGTCAGCATGATTCTAATATTGTATTAGTCTCACAGATCCATCCTTTAGAAGAAGAAATCAATTTTGACATGGTATATCACCATGCCACACTTTGTAAGATTACAAAACGTATTAAGAAAGATAACCATGGAACAATCAAACTTACTGTAGTAGGTGAGAAGCGTGTTGAATTAGAATCACTTTATACTGAAGGTGAATGCTATTATGCAAAGGTGCGCTATTTAGAAGATATTCATGGTGATCCTAATGAAGAAACTGCGCTAGTACGTAAGTTGACTGAACAGATGCAGTCAATGAATGGGGCTAGTCAGTTGTTACCTAGAGAATTAATTTCAAATATTACTCATGGTTTATCAGCAAGTGAACTTGCTGATACTATTGGTCATTATATTAATTCTGATTTAGTAGAAAGAGAAAAGATTTTGGCTGAACCAGATATTAATAAACGTCTTTTGTTAGTTCTTGCATCTATGCAGAAGGAAAAGGCTATTAATGAAATTGAAAATTCTATTAATAATCGTGTTAAGAAGAGTATTGATGAAAACCAGAAAGAATTCTATTTAAGAGAAAAGCTTAAGGCAATTAAAGAAGAATTAGGTGATGCACCTAATGGTGAGGATGAAGTTGAAAGATTCCGTTCTATGATTAAGGATAATCCTTATCCACAGAATGTAAAAGACAAGTTAACTGAAGAGTTAGCACGTTATGAAATGATGCCTTCTACTTCACCAGAAGCTAATGTCGTACGTACTTATCTTGACTGGATGACTAAGCTTCCTTGGTTTGAAATGACTGAAGATAATCAGGATATTACTAAGGTAGAAAAAATTCTTGATGAAGACCATTTCGGTTTAAAGAAACCTAAAGAAAGAATTGTAGAACAGCTTGCTGTTAAACAGATGACTCAGTCTTTAAAGGCACCTATTATTTGTTTAGTAGGTCCACCAGGTGTTGGTAAGACTTCTATTTCTAAGTCTATTGCACGTGCTTTAGATCGTAAGTTTGTTAAAATTTCTTTAGGTGGTGTGACTGATGAATCAGAAATCAGAGGTCATCGTAGAACTTATTTAGGTTCTATGCCAGGTCGTATTATTCAGGGTATGAAAAAAGCAGGTGTCATGAATCCTGTCTTCTTATTAGATGAAATTGATAAGATGGCAAGTGATTATAAGGGTGATCCTACAAGTGCTATGCTTGAAGTATTAGATCCTGAACAGAATTCTATGTTCTCAGATAACTATATTGAAGAACCCTATGATTTATCACAGGTTTTATTTATTGCAACAGCAAATGATCTAGGTGGTATTCCTGAACCATTACGTGATAGATTAGAAATCATTGAACTATCTTCATATACAGAACAAGAAAAATTAATGATTGCGAAAGACCATTTAATTAAGAAAGAACTTAAGAATCATGGTTTGACTGATGAACAGTTAACTATTACTGATGATGCGTTAATGTATATTATTAGACACTATACACGTGAAGCAGGTGTACGTCAGTTAGAAAGATTAATTGCAGCAATCTGTAGAAAATCAGTATTGAAGATTCTTAAGAAAACAACTGATCATGTTGCTGTGGAAGTAAACGACTTAGAAGAATTATTAGGTAAAGCACCTTTTGACCATACAAAGAAACAGCCTAAACCTCAGGTAGGTGTAGTCACTGGTCTAGCATGGACACAGTTTGGTGGAGATATTCTTCCAATTGAAGTCAATCACTTCAAAGGCAGTGGTAAATTCATCGTCACTGGTCAACTTGGTGATGTCATGAAAGAATCTGCTTCAATTGCGTTAGACTATCTTAAGGCACATGCTGATAAGTATAGCTTAAAGGATATTGATTTTGATAAGCAGGATATTCATATTCATGTACCTGAAGGTGCAGTAAAGAAGGATGGTCCTAGTGCTGGAGTCACTTTAACAACTGCTATCTATTCAGCTTTCACACAAAAGCCTGTACGTGATGATGTCGCAATGACAGGTGAAGTGACATTAACAGGTAATGTATTACCAATTGGTGGCTTAAAAGAAAAGTCTATTTCTGCACATCGTTCTGGTATTCATACAATTATTATTCCTAAAGATAATGCGAAAGATATTGATGATATTCCAGAATCTGTAAGAAATGATTTAACTATCATCACAGCAGATCATATTGATACTGTTTTAGAAAATGCGTTGGTAAAGTAATATGTATACAATTAAAAAAGCCGAATTCATGTTATGTGCAGCCTGGTCTAGTCAGTGGCCAGATGAATCATTACCTGAAGTAGTGATGGCTGGACGCTCAAATGTAGGTAAATCAAGTTTTATCAATACAGTAACCAATGTGCAGGGACTTGCAAAGGTCAGTTCAACTCCTGGTAAAACACGTACTCTTAATTTCTTTAATATTAATGATGAAATAAGACTTGTTGATGTACCAGGATATGGCTATGCAAAGGTACCAAAGAAGATGTTAGAGCAGTTCTCAGAAATGATTGACAATTACTTACGTAATAGAAAGAATCTAAAAGCGATGATTCTTATTGTGGATTATCGTCATAAACCTAAAGATGATGATGTAACAATGTATGATTATGCCAAGCATTTTGGTATTCCTGTTATTATTGTTGCAACTAAAGAAGATAAGCTAAAACGTAATGAACTTGTTAAAAATGAGAAGCTGATTAAAGAAACATTGGATTTTGATCCAAGTGACCACTTTGTCCGTTTTTCTAGCTTAAAGAAAAAAGGTGTCAGAGAAGTCTGGGATTGTATCTTAGAATTATGCGAAGAGAGATCATAACATCTCTCTTTTTTCTTTCTTCACAAACGTCTTATTTTAGTATATAATGTGTCGCAAGAAGGGAGTTTTTTGATGATTAAGATTTTATTATGCTGTGCATCAGGGATGAGTACAAGCTTACTTGTAGAAAAGATGAAAAGAGCAGCGACTAAGCAGAATGTCGAAGCTGAAATTTGGGCAGTGAATGCTGAAAATACAGATTTAAAGGATGTAGAAGCTGATATTATTTTCCTTGGACCACAGGTTCGTTATGCAAAGGAAGAAATTCAGAAAACTGTTGGTTCTATTCCAGTATATATGATTGGTATGAAGGACTATGGTATGATGAATGGTGATTCAGTTCTTGCCCAGGCTTTAGAATATCTAGGCAAATAAGTTCATTGACTTATAGTAAAGCCTTTGGTAGAATAATAACAAGCGTTGAAGAGGAGGAGTACAGTTATTCTTCTTAAAGAGACCTCTTGGCTGGTGTGAAAGAGGAGAGTGAAGACTGGAAGGTAGCCTTGGAGCATATTTGGTGAATGAAGTAGCCAAATACGTAATACTGCGTTAAAGTAAAGAGACATACAGAGTATGTGAAATAAGGTGGTACCACGATATAAGTCGTCCTTATGCACATGCTCTTTTTTATTTAAGGAGGAATTATGGAATACAGAACACCGATATTGGTTGCTTTTACTCTATTTATAATCACATTATGTTATTTCTATTATAAGAAAACAAAAGCAATCAAAGACAAACAGATGGAAGAAACGTTACGATTTGCGGATTTCAAAGATGAAAACAAGCATTTCACATCAGAAAAATTTGATGCATGCAGTGATAAGGATTTAGTCAATTTAATTGTTGCACTTATTGGTGATTTAGAAGATGAAGATGAAAACTTCCTAGATAAATTAAATATGGAAGAAAGAACTGTCTATGGTATCAGTCAGTTAAATGAATGTGTAAGTACTACTAAAACAATTAGATCTTTCTTTGAAACACCTGCTTATTCAGTATATGCGGATGAATTAGAAACTTATTTCAATAATGTGCGTGAACCGCAGATTGCAGAATTAGTAAAAAGTGCAAGAAGATTGAATGAAATCATGGAAAATGGTGAAGAAGATGAAGATATGGGTGATTATTCTTCTTATAATTTCTCAGACTTCACACATGAATATATTACTATGATTGCAGGTACTGATTTTATGCCAAAGTTAACTAAGTATATTAGAGAACATAAAGAATCATTTATTGAGGGGGACGAAACAAATGAAGAAAGAGTTACCAACTAAATATGACCATTTAGCTGTAGAAAAAGGTAAATATCAGCAGTGGTTAGATAAGGAATACTTTAAAGCAGGTGATTTAACAAAGAAGCCTTATAGTATTGTTATTCCACCACCAAATGTAACTGGTAAATTACATTTAGGACATGCATGGGACACTACTATGCAGGATATGATTATCCGTTATAAGAGAATGCAGGGTTATGATGCATTATGGTTACCAGGTATGGACCATGCTGGACTTGCAACTCAGGCTAAGGTAGAAGCTAGACTTAGAGAACAGGGTATTTCTCGTTATGATTTAGGTAGAGAAAAGCTTGTTGATAAGATCTGGGAATGGAAAGAAGAATACGCAGATATCATTCGTGCACAGTGGGCTAAATTAGGTTTATCACTTGATTATTCAAAGGAAAGATTTACTTTTGATGAAGGTTTATCAGATGCTGTTAGGGAAGTCTTTGTTAGATTATATGAAAAGGGATTAATCTACCAGGGTGAAAAGATCATTAACTGGGACCCAGTACAAAGAACTGCATTATCAAATATCGAAGTATATCATGAAGATATTGAAGGTCATATGTACTACTTCAATTATCATATTGTTGGTTCTGATGATATTTTAGTCATTGCCACTACACGTCCAGAAACAATGTTTGCTGACCAGGCAATTTTCGTACATCCTGATGATGAAAGATATAAGAAATATGTTGGTATGAAAGCAATCAACCCTGCTAATGGTGATGAATTACCAATTATGGCTGATAGCTATATTGATCTTGATTTTGGTACTGCTGTTATGAAATGTACACCAGCACATGACCCAAATGACTTCCAGCTAGCAAAAAAGTACAATCTTCCAATGCCTAAGTGTATGAATGAAGATGGTACTATGAATGATTTAGCTGGTAAATATAAAGGAATGGATCGTTTTGAATGCCGTGAAGCTTTATTAAAGGATTTTGAAGCAGCAGGTGTTGTAGATCATATTGAAACTATTGTGCATTCAGTGGGTCACTCAGAACGTTCTCATGCGATTGTAGAACCTTATTTATCTAAGCAGTGGTTTGTAAAGATGAAGCCATTAGCTGAAAATGCATTAAAGAATCAGAAAACTGATGATAGAGTAGATTTCGTTCCAGAAAGATTTGAAAAGACATTCTCTAACTGGATGAACAACATTGAAGACTGGTGTATTTCACGTCAGGTATGGTGGGGACATCGTATTCCTGCATGGTACAACAATGAAACAGGTGAATTATATGTAGGTAGAGAAGCACCTAAAGACGTAGAAAACTGGACTCAGGATGAAGATGTTCTTGATACATGGTTCTCAAGTGCTTTATGGCCATTCTCAACTATGGGCTGGCCTAATACAGAAGATCCAATGTATAAGAGATATTTCCCAACTGATACATTAGTTACTGGTTATGATATTATCTTCTTCTGGGTAAGCCGTATGATGTTCCAGTCAATCGAATTTACTGGTAGAAGACCATTCAAGAATGTTTTAATTCATGGTTTAATCAGAGATGAACAGGGTCGTAAGATGTCGAAATCATTAGGTAATGGTGTTGACCCAATGGATGTTATTGATGAATATGGAGCTGACTCATTAAGATGGTTCTTATTAAATAACTCTTCACCAGGAGCTGATATGCGTTATGTACCAGCTAAATTAAAATCTACTTGGAACTTCATTAACAAGATCTGGAACAGTGCACGTTATGTATTAATGAACATTGATGAAGATCAAAAGTTAGAAGAATTAGATTATGCAACACTTAACTTAGCTGATAAGTGGATCTTGAATAGATTAAATGAAGTAATCAGAAGTGTTGATGAAAATATGGATAAGTTTGAATTTATCAATGTAGGAACTGAATTATATCGTTTCATCTGGGATGATTTCTGTTCTTGGTATATCGAATTATCTAAACTTCATTTAACAGGTGATGATGAAGTTGCTAAGAAATCTGCATTAAACACACTTGTTTATGTATTAAATACTATTGTTAGATTATTACATCCAATCATGCCATTCGTTACTGAAGAAATCTATCAGGCTATTCCACATAATGAAGAATCTATCGTTATTTCTAAATGGCCAGAAGTAAATCCAGAATATGATAATGACACAATCAATGATCAGTTTGCTTATTTAATTGATATTATCAAGGGCGTAAGAGAAATCAGACATACTTATGTTATCAAGAATAGTATTGAAGTTGATTATACAATCACTACTAAACAGGATGATCTTGAAGCATTATTAAAGGAAATTGCACCTTATGTCAGCAAACTGGTTAACGCAACTTGTGTAGGATATAATGTTCCAACAAGTAAGAATAATGCGACTGAAGTAATCAAGGGTGGTAATACACTTAATATTGATTTAGGTCAGTATATTGATATGGAAGCTGAAAAGGCAAAGGTTGAAAAAGAAATCAAGAAGCTTGAAGGTGAAATCAAGCGTGGTGAAGGTATGTTATCTAACCCTAATTTCACATCTAAAGCGCCAGCTGCAAAAGTAGAAGCAGAAAAAGCTAAATTAGAAGATTATCGTTCTAAATATGCTGCAGCAAAAGAAAAACTTGCTAAGATGAACTAATCAAAAATCCCCATTTTGGGGATTTTTTTAAGTAATTTCATTTTTTTAGACGTATAGATATAGTAGAGGGGGCAGAAAGGAGTAAAGATGTACGAACTATCTACGAAAAGACAACAGCAGATTAATGGTGGAAGTGTTATGTATCGTATTATATATGCACTTCTAGGTATTGCTGGCATGAAATTGTTGAGAGCATCTTTGAGTCATCTAAGAGGTGGAAGAGTAATAAGGATGAAATAGTTCATTTGTCTCATTTACAATATTTTAGAAAGGAGTAAATATGTACGAATTATCCGTTAGTAGCCAGGAACAGATCTGTGGTGGTAGTGCATTGACATATATTATTTATGCATTACTAGGAGTTGCTGGATTAAAACTACTTAGATCTGCTAAGGGTCGTCTCAGATTAGGTCGTCTTATCACATTAGAATGGGGAAAATAAGAAGAGAAGGGTGCGAAACGCACCCTTATTTATAAGGAAGTGAAGGAAAATGGAAACAGTTGATAGAGAAGTAAGAATTGAGATAGATATAGTTGAATGTATATTTACGATAAATGGATTAAGCATACAAAGAGTGGATGTATTAGAAAATATTGAGAAATTAGAGAAACAATTATTCAGACAAAAGAGACGATTATCAAGAAAAGAACAAAATTCTAATAATAGTAAAGAAACTTTAGAGAAGATACAGAAAATAGAGAATAAATTGGATAATGTCTATAATGATTATATGAATAAATGCATTAGTGTAGTGATAAAAAGTAATCCGACTTGTGTCGTGATTGTTGAGAATAATCAAAAGTTTTTACAAAAATATTATGAGTTTGTAATAAGAATGAAAGTAAGATGTAAAATGCATGGAATTGAATTCAAGGTGTTAAATACATATACTTAAAAGGCAAATATGAGGTGAAATTTATGATCAAGGGACTTGAACAGTCTTCTCAACCAAGAGAAAAAGCACTCTTAAACGGTATAGAATCATTGACGGATGAAGAACTACTTGCATTATTATTAAGAACAGGTAATAAGGAGCAGTCAGTTTTAGATTTATCTTCTACAATATTAAGAGAAATACAGGGAATGAGTGGATTTCATTCTATTACTTTTGCAAAGCTATTATCTTTTAAGGGAATCAATAAAGCCAAAGCGATAGGGATTATGGCTGCTTTAGAATTTTCTAAGAGAATTAATATGCATACAGATATGAATGAGATATATGATAATCCAGCTAAAGTTTTCTATCATTTAGAAAACAAGATGTCCCATTTATCGCAGGAACATTTTTTGATTATGATTTTAGACAATCATAATCGTTTGATTGCGGAAAAGACATTATTTGTGGGAAGTGTCAATATGTCCATTGTTTCTGCAAGAGAAATATTCAGAGAAGCACTTGCTTTTAATGGGGTTAGTATCATTTGTGTACATAATCATCCTTCAGGGGATGCGCATCCTTCTAGTGAAGATATTAATATGACACAAAAGCTTATAGAACTAGGAAAAATGATGAATGTAGATATAGTGGATCATATCATTATTGGAAGAAATCAATATTATAGTTTTAAAGCAGAGAGGGTCTGTTCTTCAATCTGATAACTGTTTTTCCTTATGATTGCATTTTTCAAAAAGAGATATTATAATGTATTCACCGAGGTGATGTCATTGTATAAAAAGAAGAAAAACAAGCATACAAGAAGAATGATCGTAATCACTGTTGTGTTGATTGTGACATCTGTATATGCTCTTGTATCAGGTATTACAGAACTGCCATTTTCAAGCGTATTTCAGGATACAATCGCAAATGCTGAATATTATGTTATCAAGGCACCAGTGAATTATGTAAAAAATGTATTTACTGAGTATCATGATCTTAAGCTTGTTTATCGTGAGAATAAGAAATTGAAGCGTTCACTTGATAATTATGCGAGTGAGCTTGCAATGAATGAAGTATTATCAAATGAATTGTCAGAAATGAAGAAGATTACGAACATTGAATCTTTACCTACTGACTATAAAGTTAAATATACAACTATTATTGAAAGAGATGCTGAATCTTGGAGTAATCAGGTGAAGATTAATATGGGAAGTAATTCTCAGATTCAAAAAGGTATGGCTGTTATTACTTCTAAAGGAATGATTGGAACTGTTACTAAAGTAGGTACTATTTCTTCTACTGTGACATTACTTTGTTCAGAAAATAATAGTGTTCAGCTTCCTGTTATGATTGTAGATGGAGAAAATACATATTATGGTTTAGTTAATAGCTATAATGTAAAGTCAGGTACTTATAAGGTTTCTCTCTTGTCAACAGTGGATAAAATTAAGAAAGATTTGAATGTGACTACGAGTGGTTTAGGGGGAAAAGGAAAGTCTCCTAAAGGAATACTAGTAGGTAAGGTTATAGGATTTAATGAGGGTACTGATGCATCAGGCAAATATGTTACTGTAAAACCTTCAGTTAATTTTGATTCATTGAACTATGTAGCAGTTGTACAGAGGGTAAACTAATATGAAGAATAATCAGATTTTGAAGAATTTCCTGATTATGTTTGTCTGTTATTTGATTGATAGTGTTATTAATTACTTTATTCCTACTAATATCAATCGTTCAGGTCTTACATTTGTTCCATGTATTGGATTACTTATGTTTTCTTTATTAACTATCACAGTTCATGACAAATCCGAAAGATTTTTCTTTAGTGCAGCATGTGGTCTATATTATACTGTTTGTTATTCTAATTCCTTAATGGTCTATATTCTCATCTATTGTGCCATTACATTTGTGAGAACATACATTTATAGAAATGATAACATGACTTGCTTAGAATTCATTGTTTATGCGATTCTTATTGTTACGTTTAAGGAATTTGTTGTTTACTGGCTGATGCTTATTTCACGTTTTACTTATATTGGAGTTATTCAATTTATTACAATGAGATATCTTCCAACATTAGTGATGAATGTAGTATTTGCGCCAATCGTATATCTAGTCTATAAACAATTTGATATTTATATTGAACCAAATGATTTTGATATGAAAGATATTTAAGAGAAGAGAAGGAAAGATTTTCTTCTCTTTTTTATTGTATTTTATTTAATTTTATGTTACCATGTCATGGTGTTTGAAATACACACACTATGGATTCATGGTTCGAGTGCCTTATTGGTGGGCTATGTTAGAAATAGTGGAGGAAAAAACAAAAAGGAGGAAATTACACATGTCAGTAATTTCAATGAAAAAATTATTAGAAGTTGGTGTTCACTTCGGACATCAGACAAAGAGATGGAATCCAAAAATGGCTCCATACATCTTTACATCAAGAAATGGAATCTATATCATTGACTTAAAGAAGTCTTCAGACAAATTAGATGAAGCTTACCAGGCAATGAAAGAAATCGCTGAAAAGGGCGGTAAGGTTTTATTTGTTGGTACTAAGAAACAGGCTCAGGAAGCTGTTCAGACAGAAGCTGAAAGATCTGGTTCTTATTTTGTAAACTCTAGATGGTTAGGTGGAACTTTAACAAACTTCAAGACTATCCAGAAGAGAATTAAGAGACTTATCGAACTTGAAAAGATGGAAGAAGACGGAAGCTTAGAACAGTACACTAAGAAGGAAGCAGTTCTTCTTATGAAGGAAAAAGCTAAGTTAGAAAGAAACCTTGGCGGTATCAAAGAAATGAAGAAGTTACCAAACGCTTTATTCGTAGTTGATCCAAAGGTTGAACACAATGCTGTTGCTGAAGCTAAGATCTTAGGTATCCCAGTATTCGGTATCGTTGATACTAACTGTGATCCTGATGAAGTAGATTACGTAATCCCTGCAAACGATGATGCAATCAGAGCTGTTAAGTTAATCGTTGCTGCTATGGCTGATGCTATCTGCGAAGCTAAGGGTGAACCTACTACTGTAGCATTCGTTAAAGACGAAGAAGAAAAAGAAGTTACAATGAACGATGCTGTTGCAAGCGTTGAAGAAAATAAAAACAACAGAGGACCAAGATATAAGAACGGTCCTAGAAGAAATAAAGCTCCAAGAACTGACAAGACTGAAGCATAATCAAAAGGAGAAAGCATTATGCTTTCTCCTTTTTAATAAAATTTACGGAGGAAAAACAAATGGCAATTAGTGCAAAATTAGTAAAAGAATTACGTGAAAAAACTGGTGCAGGTATGATGGACTGCAAAAAGGCTTTAGATGCAACTAACGGTAACATCGAAGAAGCTTTTGACTGGTTAAGAGAAAAAGGTATCGCAAAGGCAGCTAAGAAGGCTGACAGAATTGCAGCTGAAGGTTTATCTGCATTTGTAATTGATGGTAATAAGGCAGCTTTAGTAGAAGTTAACTCAGAAACTGACTTCGTAGCTAAGAATGCTGAATTCCAGGAATTAGTAAACAATGTTGCAAAGACTATCGTTGCAAATGAACCAGCTGATTTAGATGCAGCTTTAAAGATTGAATTAGATGGTAAAGACCTTGCTACTGCAATCGCAGAAAAATCAGGTAAGATTGGTGAAAAATTATCTTTAAGAAGATTTGTTGTTATGACTAAGGCTGATAACGAAGTATTCGGTGCTTACTCTCATATGGGTGGTAAGATTACTGCTTTAGTTAAGATCGCTGATAGTGATGAAGAAAAGGCTAGAGATGTTGCTATGCATGTAGCTGCAAGTGCTCCTCAGTTCATCGATAGATCAGCTATCCCTGCAGAACATATTGCTAAGGAAACTGAAGTATTAAAGAAACAGGCTTTAGAAGAAAATGCTAAGTCAGCTAAACCAAAACCAGAAAACATCGTAGAAAAGATGATTGCTGGACGTTTAAATAAAGAATTAAAAGCTATCTGCTTAGTTGACCAGGAATTCGTTAAGAACCCTGATTTAACAGTTGCTCAGTTCTTAGGAAACGGTAAAATTGTTGAAATGGCTAGATTCATGGTTGGTGAAGGTATGGAACACAAAGAAGAAGACTTCGCTGCTGAAGTAGCTGCTCAGATGGCTGCTGCTAAAAAATAATTATGATTCTTAGAAGAAGTACGAATAGTACTTCTTTTTTTACTATTTTCTTATAATAATAAATCCATTGCACAATAATCAATTACGTGTTATTATCTGAATTGTATTTTTTGTATACAAATGAGGAGGAAATATGAGTAAAGATCAAACTAGTATGTCAGAAGAACTTTTCAAATTAGACGGAAAGCCTTCTACATCACAAGCTTTACCTTTAGCACTTCAGCACGTTGTGGCCATGGTTGTCGGATGTGTTGCACCTGCTATTATTATTTCAGGAGTTGCAGGACTTTCAGCAAGCGATTCAGTTATTCTGATTCAGGCTGCACTTACAATGTCTGCTATCTCTACATTATTTCAGGTTTTTCCGTTATTAAGAGGGAAAAAACTTGCAATTGGGGCAGGATTACCTGTTATCATGGGTATTAGTTTTGCCTATTTACCTACTATGCAGGCAATTGCTGGTGAATTTGATATTGCAACTATTTTAGGTGCACAGATTGCTGGTGGTATTGTTGCTGTTATTGTAGGACTATTTGTAAAGAAGATTAGAAAATTCTTCCCACCACTTATTACTGGTACAGTAGTATTCTCAATCGGTTTATCATTGTATCCTACAGCTATTAATTATATGGCTGGTGGTGCAGCTTCTAAAAATTATGGTTCTTGGCAGAACTGGCTTATTGCTTTTATTACATTAGCTGTTGTTACTTTCTTGAATCATTATGGTAAAGGAATTTTAAAGCTAGCTTCTATTTTAATTGGTATTATTGTTGGTTATATTATTGCTCTCTGCTTTGGTATGATCAATTTCTCAGCTGTCGCAAATGCATCATGGTTTGCTTTGCCACAGTTCATGCATTTTGGTGTGAAGTTTAATCCAGCAGCATGTGTGGCAATTGCGGTATTATTCGCGATTAACTCTATTCAGGCAATTGGTGATTTCTCAGCTACTACTACAGGTGGGATGGATCGTATGCCTACTGATGAAGAACTAAATGGTGGTATTGTTGCTTATGGTTTAACTAATATCTTCTGTGCATTCTTTGGTGGTTTACCAACTGCAACTTATAGTCAGAATGTTGGTATTGTTGGTTCAACAAAAGTTGTATCTAAAAAGGTATTTGGAATTGCAGCTAGTATTATTTTAGTTGCAGGTCTTATTCCTAAGTTTTCATCACTTTTAACTACAATTCCTTATTGTGTTCTTGGTGGTGCTACAGTTTCTGTATTTGCATCTATTGCGATGACAGGTATTAAATTAATTGCATCTCATCCAATGGATTTCAGAAATACTACAGTTGTTGGTTTAGCTGTTGCACTTGGTATGGGTGTTACTCAGGCAAATGCAGCACTTGCATCATTCCCATCTTGGGTGACAACTATCTTTGGTAAGTCTCCAGTAGTCCTTGCTACTATTACAGCTATTATTTTAAACTTAATCTTACCAAAAAATACTAATTCATAGTATAAATGCTTCCTGATTATTTAATCAGGAAGTTTTTGTTTGTGGAGTAAGTTTTGTGGTATCAGTTCGTTGTTGACTAAAAACTTAATTCTATTTATAATTAATTTGTAGATTTTACAGAAGGAGATCCATATGAATTATAAAAGAGTTTTATTAAAAATAAGTGGTGAAGCTTTGGCTGGTGATCAGGGCTTTGGCATTAATCCTATTGTAGTTAAAGACATTGCACAGCAGATCAAAGATGCAAAAGATCTAGGTGTTGAAATTGCGATTGTTTGCGGTGGCGGTAATATCTGGAGAGGTAAGACTGGCGCCGATATGGGTATGGAAAGAGCAAGTGCAGATTACATGGGTATGCTTGCAACTGTTATGAACGGTCTTGCTTTACAGAATGCTTTAGAATCAATTGGTCTTGAAACACGTGTTATGACTGCTATTGATATGAAAGAAGTAGCTGAACCATATATCAGAAGAAGAGCTGTACGTCATCTTGAAAAAGGTCGTATTGTTATTTTCTCAGCTGGAACTGGTAGTCCATACTTTACTACAGACACAACTGCTGCATTAAGAGCTGCTGAAATTCATGCAGATGTTATTTTAATGGCTAAGAATGGTGTTGATGGTGTTTATTCAGCTGACCCTAAGTTAGATCCAAATGCTGTTAAGTTTGATAAGTTAACTTATTTAGATGTTCTTAATAAAGATTTAAAGATCATGGATCAGACAGCTATTACTTTATGTAAAGACAACAACATTGATTTAAGTGTATTTAATATGCAGAAAGAAGGAAATATTGCGTTAGCATGTAAACAGGAAGTGGCTGGCACAATTATTTCAAAGGGAGAATAATAATGGTAGAATTAGTACTTGAAGAAGCAAAAGAAAAGATGGAGAAATCAATTGATGCTTTCTCTAATGAATTAGTTAATATTAGAACTGGACGAGCTAATCCAAGCATGCTTGATAGAGTTATGGTTGAATACTATGGTTCACCAACTCCACTTAATCAGGTTGCTGGTATTTCAGTTGTAGAAGGTCGTCAGTTAGTAATCAAGCCTTATGATAAGAATTCAATGAAGGATATTGAACATGGTATTTATCAGGCTGATTTAGGTTTAACTCCACAGAATGATGGAACAGTCATCCGTATTGTGATTCCACCTCTAACTGAAGAAAGAAGAAAAGAAATGGTTAAGCAGGTAAATAAGCTTGCTGAAGAAGCTAAGGTTGCTTTAAGAAATATCAGAAGAAATGCGAATGCTGATGTTGAAAAGACTGGCGAAACTGAAGATGAAGTAAAAGCAGGTAAGGAAGATGTTCAGAATTTAACAAATGAATTTGTTAAGAAGATTGACCAGATTGCTAAAGAAAAAGAAAAGGATTTAATGACAGTTTAATGTTATTTTGGGAGGATTATGAAATCCTCCTTTTTTTGTCTGTTTGAAAATGGAGTGCACTATGTTATAATACGGTTTATGAGGTGATTATTATGCTTTTTAAAAGAAAAGAAAAATATACATTAGATATGAATCGAATTCCAGCTCATATCGCATTTATCATGGATGGAAATGGAAGATGGGCAAAGAAAAGAAAAATGCCTAGAACATATGGTCATCATGAAGGAACTAAAACAATAAGAAATCTTGCTTTAGAAGCTAACAACTTAGGTGTAAAAGCAATGACTGTTTATGCATTCTCTACTGAAAACTTTAAAAGAGAACAGAGTGAAGTAGAATATATCTTTAAGTTACCTAAAGAGTTCTTCTCTTTATATTTTCAGGAACTAATGGATAATAATGTACGTATTATGACAATTGGTCATCTAGAACTCGCACCACAGGAAACTCAAGACATTATTAATGATGCTATTAATAAAACTAAAGATAATACGGGATTAAAGCTTGTCTTTGCATTCATCTATGGTGGACGTGATGAAATCGTTGAAGCCACTAAAGCGATTTGTGAAGAATATAAAGAAGGTAAGATTGACTTAGATAATATTACAGAAGATTATTTTGAATCTCATTTAATGACGAAAGAATTACCACCTGTTGATTTAATGATTCGCTCAAGTGGTGAATGTCGTTTATCAAATTTCTTATTATGGCAGTTAAGTTATGCTGAATTTATTTTTGATGAAGCATATTGGCCAGATTTTAATGCAGAAAAATTACATGAATGTATCTGGAAATATCAGAATAGAGATCGTCGTTATGGAGGAGTGAAGAAATGAAGCAAAGAGTCATAACAGCGATTGTATTAGTAGTTTTGTTTTTACCATGTGTTATTGTAAGTGGTATTCCTTTTAAAATCCTTATAGCTTTTATTGGGGCTATGGCTACATATGAATTACTATCTATTACAAAAGAACCTAAGCCACATTTTTATTTATATGGAATAATAGGTGTTTATATTCTAGGTTCATTATTCTTTTCAAAAGGATTACTTGTATCTAATATGTTTATTGTAATCTACATGGTTATATTATTAACTTGTGGAATCTTTGATGCAGGTATGCCTTTCTTGAGGATTTCATATTACTTTACAAGTGCGACTTTAGTAGCTCTTGGTCTTCATGCTATTTATTATTTTAGAACAGCCTTAGATATCAGATATGTTATCTTCTTAGCACTTGCGACTTTAGGCGCTGATACATTTGCTTATTTTGTGGGACGTGCAATTGGTAAACATAAACTTAATCCTCGTCTTTCACCTAAGAAGACAATTGAAGGGTCTACTGGTGGTATAGTATGTGGTGGTTTATTAGGTTTAGCTTATGCTTATTGTGTTCAGATTCCTTATGCACTTCCTCATCTTGCCTTAATGAGCTTTGTACTTGCAACAACAGGTCAGATTGGTGATTTGACATTCAGTTCTATTAAGAGAACTTTTGAAGTAAAGGACTATTCTCAGATTTTCCCTGGTCATGGTGGTGTGTTGGATCGTTTTGATTCTATCATCTTTAATTCTATGATTTTAGGATTCTTACTTACATTACTCTAATGAAGGAGGCAATCTATGAAAAAAATTACAGTACTTGGTGTGACTGGTTCTATTGGAACACAGACAATTGATGTTGTGACTGGACATCCTGATGAATTTGAAATTGTTGCAATGTCAGCAGGACACAATATCAAGAAATTAGAAGAAATCATGAATCAACTTCCTGTTCCACATATTTGTGTGCTAGAACAGAAAGATTATGATTATTTAAGTGAAAAATATCCGGATCGTCATTTTTATCTTGGACAGGAAGGACTTATTCAAATTAGTACTCTTGAAGAGACAGAAATAGTTCTTAATGCGATTGTAGGGTTTGCAGGATTATTACCAACTATCGAAGCAATTAAAGCAGGTAAGGATATTGCACTTGCAAACAAAGAAACTCTAGTAGTTGCAGGACATATAATTATTCCTCTCGCAAAAGAATATGGCATTCAGCTTTTACCTGTAGATAGTGAACATAGTGCTATTTTCCAATCAATGCATGGAGAGTATCCAAGAGAAATTTCAAAAATACTTTTAACATGTAGTGGTGGAAGTTTCCGTGATAAATCATTGGATGAATTAAAGGATGCCACTGTTGAACAGGCATTAAATCATCCTAACTGGAGCATGGGTGCAAAAATCACTATTGATAGTGCGACTTTAGTTAATAAAGGTTTAGAGGTTATGGAAGCCAAATGGCTTTTTGATGTAGATTATGATGATATTGAAGTATTGATTCATCCAGAAAGTGTTGTACATTCTATGATTGAATGTACAGATACTGCAGTAATTGGACAATTAGGTACTCCAGATATGCGTTTGCCTATTCAATATGCTTTAACATATCCTCATAGAATTCCGCTTATTAATAGTAAGAGACTTTCTTTATCAGACATTGGAACACTTCATTTCTATAAGCCTGATACAGAAAGATTTAAAGCATTACCTCTTGCTTATCGTGCAGGAAGAATAGGGGGCAGTATGCCTTGTGTCTTCAATGGCGCAAATGAAGAAGCCAATCAGTTATTCCGTGATGGAAAGATTAAATTCCTAGAAATCGTTGATTTAATTGAAGAAGCCATGAATGCACATACTGTTGTTGAAAATCCATCTCTTGATGAATTAATCAAGATAGATGCGGATGCAAGAGCTTTTGTAAGAAAGAGAGTAGGTTTATAAGATGCAGACTTTATTGAATATACTCGTTTTCCTGCTTATTCTTACAGGAATTATTGTAATACATGAATTAGGCCACTTTGTAGCTGCTAAGTTTTTCAAGGTTTATTGTGGCGCATTTAGTATTGGTATGGGTCCTAAGATTTATGGAAAAAAAGGAAAAGAAACAGAATTCCAAATTCGTGCTTTACCAATAGGTGGTTTTGTCTCTATGGCAGGTGAAGCGGATCAGGAAGACAATGAAGAATTTAAGGATGTTCCAGTAGAACGTACATTAAAGGGTAAGAAGACATATCAAAAAATTATTATTATGCTTGCAGGTGTCTTTATGAATTTCATGCTTGCACTTGTTATTATGTTATCTGCAAACTTAATGGGTGGTCAGGTGAATGTCAATCGTTGTGAAGTAGGAACACTTGTAGAAAATGGCTCTGCGACAAAATATGGATTTAAAAAAGGTGACATCATTACTAATATTGAATGTAAGCAGACTGGTGTGTCTTATGCAGTCGCAAGTTATGAAGATCTTCATAGTGATATGACTAAGAAAGCATTAAAAATTGACTCTAAAAATGCGACATTAGATATTACTGTCAGACGTGGTAAAGATAGTATTGTGATCAAGGCAGTGAGTCCTTATAATGTAGAACAGGGACGTTATGTTCTTGGCTTTATGCAGGTAACTCGAAGAATGAGTGTCACTGAAGCATTTAGCTATACATTTAAAGAATTATGCGAGATGTCTACTGCAATATTTAATGCATTAGGACAGCTTATTGTGAATTTTGCATCTACTATTAAGCAGATGTCAGGACCAGTGGGAATTTATAAAGTAACTTCACAGGTAAGAGAATCTGGTTCTATGACAACACTTCTTTATTTAGTTGCGATGTTGTCAGTAAATATTGGAATTTTTAACCTATTACCTATTCCAGGGTTAGATGGCTATCAGGCTATTCTTTCTTTAATTGAAGGTATGATCCATAGAGAAGTACCTGTGAAGGTGAAATATGCATTGCAGGTTCTTGGACTTGCACTTGTTTTTGGTCTCATGATAGCAGTTACTTATCAGGATCTGCTGCGATTATTCAAATAAAGGAACTTCGGTTCCTTTTTAAAAGGTGATTTTATGAATAAATTAAGTATTTTATTACAACAATTACATATAGATACAAATCAGGCGTTTTCGCAGGCTGATATTACAAGAGTAGTTGTCCATCATGATAGCCGTTATACCTTTTATATCAGTTCACCAGAATTAATGCCTCTTAGTAATGTGAAGGCTTTAAAAGAAGCCCAGCATTTATTCCCTTATCCATGTGAGTTCCTCTTTGAAACAACGTCTAATCATTTTAGAGAAGAAGATGTCATTGAATATAGTGACTATATTATGCATCATGTATTAGGCAATGTACCTGAAATGCAGAGTATGACAAGAGATGATATGGATTTAAAGAACAATATTTTGACATTACATACTGTTAATCATATTCAATGTGATTCTATTAAGACTCAGCTTAATGAAATGCGTACATTATTATCTGGCTTTGGTATTAATATTGATTTAAGAGCTGAGGTAGATGCAGATAATCATGAATATCAACAGACTATTGCAAAGATGGAAGAAAACAAAGGTGTTCATATAGATTCAAGTGCACTTGAAAAATATAATGAAGCGATGAATGATGCACCTCCTGCTTATTCTAAGCCAGCAGGTAATTATAAACGTTATAAGAAAGAATATGTCATGACGCAGATTAGTCAATTAGATAATACAATGCGTGAAGTAGCGGTACAGGGTTATTGTTTCCAGGAAGAAACAACACAGGTTAAAAGTGGTAAACATATTCAGACACTTCTTGTCACAGATTATTCTGATAGTATTATGGTTAAGAGATTTGAGAATAAGAATCGTAATACATTAGAAGAAATGGAACAATTAAAAAAAGGTGGTAAATGGATTCGTGTCAAAGGTACTTTTGAATATGATAGCTTTGCCCGTGAACAGGTGATTATTGCGACTGAAATAGAAATTATTCCTGCGCCTAAGCCACGTATTGATAAGGCGGAAAAGAAGCGTGTAGAACTACATTGCCATTCTAATATGTCTACTATGGATGGTATTGCGACTGTTGGTTCTTATATTAAAAGAGCAACAGAATGGGGTATGAGTGCTATTGCAGTGACTGATCATGGTAACGTGCAGTCATTCCCTGATGCACAGGCAGCAGCAGGAGACAAGCTGAAGATGATCTATGGTATTGAAATGAACATGATTGATACAAACTTTGATTGTGTTTTTAATGCGAATGGATTAAAGCTTAATGATTTAACATATGTTTCTTTTGACTTAGAAACAACAGGTTTGTCTCAGATAGATGATCATATTACTGAAATTGGTGCAGTAAAAATAAAAAATGGTTTAGAGGTTGGAAGATTACAGACATTTATTAAATCTCCTAAACCTATTTCTAAGAAGATTACTGAATTAACATCTATTACGAATGAAGATATTAGAAATGCGCCTACAATTGAAGAATTCATGCCTAAATTAATGGAATTCTTTGGAGATAGTCTTCTCATTGCGCATAATGGTCGTTTCGATATTGGTATGTTAGATAAGGCGTTAGAGAGAATGGGAAAAGAACCTATTCAAAATCCATGGATTGATACATTGCCTTTGACTAGACGTCTCATACCATTAATGCGTTCTTATCGATTAGGTGCTGTCTGTCGTTTTTATCATATCCCTTATGATACAGAAGCGGCTCACCGTGCTGACTATGATGCAGAAGTATTAAGTCATTCATTTAATGTCATGCTTCAGGATTTAATTAAGAAAGGATTTAAAACGATTGATGAAATCAATGATATCGAAATAGAAGACAGTTATAAGCATGCTTTCCCTTATCATATGTGTGTTCTTGCGAAAACACCTGAAGGTTTAAAGAACATGTTTAGACTTGTGTCTATTGCGAATACTAAGTATTTCCATCAATGTGATCGTATTCCTAGAAGTGAATTAGAATTCTATCGTGAAGGATTACTATTTGGTAGTGGCTGTTTAAATTCTAAAGTCTTTGAAATAGCTTCTACAAGAGATGAAGAAGAATTAAGAGAAGAAATACGATTTTATGACTATGTAGAAATACAGCCTTTAGAAGATGCGATGTATTTGGTAGATCGTGGTAAGTATGATTCTATTGATGATATAGAAAGAATATACAAGCGTATTATTAAGATTGCGAAAGAAGAAAATAAACTCATCTGTGCGACAGGTGATGTTCATTTTCTAGATAAAAGAGATAAGGTATACCGTGAAGTATTTATTACTAACTCTAAGATTCAGATTAATGGTAAACCTCATCCACTTCTTGTAAGAAATAATCCTCGTGCTTTAACACCTGATGTTTATTTAAGAACAACAGATGAAATGTTGGAATGCTTCCCTTATTTAAGTGATGAAGATACATATGAATATGTTGTCACTAATACAAATAAGATTGCAGATATGATTAGTGATGATATTATTGTCACAAAAGAAGGATTATATCCACCTTCAATTGAAAACGTAGATAAAAAACTTAGAGAATTGTGTCATAAGAATGCGCATGAGACATATGGTGAAGTATTACCAGAGATTGTATCAGCAAGACTTGAAAAAGAGTTATCCAACATCATCAAACATGGATTCGCAGTTATTTATTTTATCGCTTCAGAACTTGTAAGAGTTTCTAATGAAGCAGGTTACCTAGTAGGATCTCGAGGATCAGTTGGTTCATCTTTCGTAGCCACTATGGCTGGTATTTCAGAAGTAAATCCTCTTGCACCACATTATATATGTCCTCATTGTAAACATAATGAGTTCTTAGAAGAAGGAGTTATTTCTGATGGGTATGATCTGCCTGATAAGAACTGTCCAGTATGTGGACATAAGATGAAAGGCGAAGGACATAATATCCCATTCGAAACCTTCTTAGGGTTCAATGCGGATAAGGTTCCAGATATCGACTTAAACTTCTCAGGTGAATATCAGCCTAAAGCGCATGCTTATACTAAAACAATCTTTGGTGAAGACCATGTCTTTAGAGCCGGTACTATTTCTACTGTTGCAGAAAAGACAGCTTATGGTTATGCAAGAGCATATGCTGAAAACCTAGGTTTAGAAGATCATATCCGTAGTGCTGAATTACAAAGACTTGCTAATGGATGTACGGGGGTTAAACGTACTACCGGTCAGCATCCAGGTGGTATTATCGTTATTCCTAATGACATGGAAGTATTTGACTTTACACCTTATCAATATCCTGCAGACGATGTAAATGCTGAATGGCGTACAACTCACTTCGATTTCCATAAGATTCATGATAACGTATTAAAATTTGATATTTTAGGGCATGTCGATCCTACTGTTATTCGTATGCTTCAGGATATGACAGGTGTTGATCCAAAGTCTATTCCTACAAATGACCAGAAGGTTATGAGCTTATTTAATAGTTCTAAAGCATTAGGCTGCGATCTATCATTCTTAAACTGTAAGACAGGTGCCTTAGGGTTACCAGAATTTGGTACAAAGTTTGTCCGTGGCATGCTTGAACAGACACATCCAAAAAGCTTTAATGAATTAGTTATTATCTCTGGATTATCTCATGGGACTGACGTATATCTAGGCAATGCGGAGACATTGATTAAGTCAGGTACATGTACATTACAGCAGGTTATCGGATGTCGTGATGATATCATGGTTTACTTAATTGAAAAGGGACTTCCTAACAAGGATGCTTTTGATATCATGGAATGTGTACGTAAAGGTAAGTCACCTAAAGTATTCCCTCAAAAGGGTTATGTTGAACTCATGAAGAAACATAATGTACCACAATGGTATATTGATTCATGTTTAAAGATTAAATACATGTTCCCTAAAGCCCATGCCGTTGCATATGTATTAAGTGCCATACGTGTAGCTTGGTGGAAATTATATTATCCAAGAGAATATTATGCTGTATACTTTACGACTAGATGTGATTTCTATGATATTGAGACACTTATTGCTGGAAAAGAAGCGGTATATGATAAATATCAGGAATGTTTAAAGTTAAAGGCTGAACATAAAGCATCTAATAAAGAAGAAGGTTTGATTACTGTATTTGAGGTTGCTTTAGAAATGTTTGAAAGAGGCCTAAAGTTTAGTAAGATTTCTCTTGATCAATCTGATTCTAGAAAGTTTATTTGTCATCCAGATGATCCAACAGCTATTATTCCTCCTTTTACTTCTATTGATGGATTAGGTGATGCCGTTGGTGACTCAGTAGTAGAAGCAAGAAAGGAGAGACCTTTCACTTCTATTGAAGACATTAAAAAGAGAACACGTCTTTCAGGAACACATATTGAGACACTGCAGAAGATGGGTGTTTTAAATGGCTTTTCTGAAAGTGATCAGCTTACAATCTTTGATTTATAGTTTTTTTACGTGTTTTTCAACATTATTTGACTTATACATTTAACTGTGCTATACTCGATTTAGCAAAAGACGAGAGGGGAGACCCTCTCGTTATTTATTGAATAGGAGGTTCTATGCTAGAGAAAATTAAAGAAGGCTTATTGCCTATTATTGCTTCATTTGAATGCCATCTTGATTCAATGGAATATGTAAAGGAAAAAGGAGAATGGTATTTACGTGTATTCATTGAAAAGAATGATGGAAATCTTGACATGGATACTTGTGTTGCAGTCAGTGAAGCTGTAAGTGAAAAGTTAGATGAACTTGATTTAATCAGGGACGAGTATTATCTTGAAGTATCTTCTCCAGGAATTGAAAAGCCATTAAAGACTTTTGAGCAGGTAGAAGCTCATGTTGGCTCATATGTTCATATTGATTTGAAGAATCCAAAGAATGGAATTGATTCTCTAGAAGGAACATTAGCCTCTATTGATGGCCAGGAATTATTGATCCAGTATATGGTGAAAGCTGTAAGAAAGAAAATGACTATAAACTATGATGATATTAAATTCATCAGACTCGCTGTAAAGTTCTAGGAGGTAAAAAACGTGGCGAAAAAGGATAAAGGTTATAAATCAGCTCTTGAAAATCTTATTGAAGATAAAGGGCTTGATAGTGCTATTGTAATTGAAGCATTGACTGAAGCACTTGCTAAGTCATATAAGAAAAACTATAGTGGGGCAGAATCAATCGTTGATTGTAAAATTGATGATGATGGAAAAATCAGAATCTTTACAACTCATTATGTTGTAGATGATGTAAATGATGAAGATTTTGAATATTCTATTGAAGAAGCACAGGAAATTGATCCAAAATATCAGGTTGGAGATGAAGTTGTTGAAGAAGCTGATATTTCTGAATTTGGTCGTTTAGCTGCAATTCAAACTAAACAGTTATTAAGACAGAAGATCAGAGAAGCTGAAAAAGAAGCTTTATATAATGAATATATCAATAAACTTGATGAAATTATCAATGGTACTGTAGATCGTGTAGAAGAAAGATTCGCAATTATCAACATTGGTAAGACAGGTGCACTTCTTTCATCTAAAGACCAGATCCCTGGTGAAACTCTAGTTGAAGGTGAACATGTTAAGGTTTATGTGAGTGAAGTAGAACGTACTACTAAAGGTACTCATATCAGCGTATCTCGTACTCATGAAGGATTAGTAAAGCGTTTATTTGAAATGGAAGTACCTGAAATCTTCGAAGGAACTGTAGAAATCAAATCAGTATCTAGAGAAGCAGGTGAACGTTCTAAGATTGCTGTCTATACAGCAAATCCTGATATTGATCCTATTGGTGCATGTGTTGGTCCAAAGGGAAATCGTGTTAGAAATGTTGTTGAAGAATTAAATGGTGAAATGATCGATATTATTGAATGGTCTGAAGATCCTGTAACATTCATTTCTCATGCTCTTTCTCCAGCTAAGGTTGAAAGAGTGAAATTAAATCATTCTAAGAACAGTGCTTTAGTTGTTGTTCCTGATGATCAGTTATCTCTTGCTATTGGTAAGCGTGGTCAGAATGCAAGACTTGCAGTTAAATTAACAAACTGGAAGATTGATATTAAATCAGTATCTGAAATCTTAGAAGAAGGTATTGATTTAGATGCACCTGAAGTAGATATGGAACTTCTTGAAAAGATGAAGAAATCTATGGAAGAACATGAAGCAGATGAAGAAAAAGAATCTATCATTTTAACTCTAGATGCAGATGAAAATGAAGAAGATAAGGTAGAAGAAGACTTCGGTGATGATGAATCATTTGATGATGAAGATGATTCGGAAGAACCAGATCATGATCCTAAATATGATGAAGATATTGATTATGATCAGTATGATGAATATTATGAAGATTAGAGGTGATCTTTTATGAAGAAAGTGCCTTTAAGAAAGTGTGTGGCAACTGGTGAACAGCTGCCAAAGAAAGAACTCATTCGTATTGTGAAAAATAAAGAAGGAGAAGTTTCTGTCGATCCTACAGGTAAAAAGAACGGTCGTGGAGCTTATTTAAAACGTTCTTTGGATGCAATTGAACTTGCAAAAAAGAAAAAGATTTTAAATAGAGTTCTTGATACTGAAATTCCTGAAGAAATCTATGAGGAGCTTAAGACTTATGCTCAATAAGCAGGTGGCTTCTTTATTGGGTCTTGCGATGCGTGCAAGAAAGCTTGCGACTGGAGAGAGTGCTTTAAAGGCTGTCCAGTCACAGCAGGCTCATCTTGTCTTTATTGCGAGTGATGCAAGTGACAATACGAAGAAGAAATATATTGATAAGTGTACATATTATCATGTAGATTATTATGTTGCTGGCACAAGTGAAGAGCTATCTAATTCTGTTGGTAAAATCAATAGAATGGTAATTGCGGTACTTGATGCTGGTTTTGCGAAAAGTATGAAATCTAAGTTAGGAGGGTAATTTATGGCAAAAAAGAAGAAAAACATAAAAAACAAAGGGAATGACAAGAAGAAAATGATCTCAAACTTTCCTAGCAAGAAAGAAGAAAAAGCTGTTGTAGATGGTGTTGTTGAATATGAAGAAGGCATTACTGTTGATGAACTTTCTCAAAAGATTGGTCAGACACCAGCAAATGTTATCAAGGTTTTATTCATGTTAGGTACAATGGTGACAATCAACTCATCATTAAATGATGAACAGGTTGAACTTATTTGTATGGAATATGGTCTTGAATGTAAAAAGGTTGTTCCTGTAAGTGAAGTAAACTTTGAAGATTTAGAAGTTGTGGATGATCCTAAAGATTTAGTGCCAAGACCTCCAGTTATTACTATCATGGGTCACGTTGACCATGGTAAGACTACATTACTTGACCATATTAGAAAGTCAAGAGTTGCTGAAGGCGAATTTGGTGGTATTACACAGCATATCGGTGCTTATCAGGTATCAGTAAAAGGTAAGAAGATTACTTTCCTTGATACACCAGGTCATGAAGCATTTACTGCAATGCGTGCGCGTGGTGCAATGATTACTGATATTGTTATTATTGTAGTTGCTGCTGATGATGGTGTTATGCCTCAGACTAGAGAAGCAGTAGACCATGCTTTAGCTGCAAATGTACCTATTATTGTAGCTATTAATAAGATTGATAAACCAGGTGCTGATCCTCAGCGTATTATGACTGAAGTATCTGAACTTGGACTTATGCCTGAAGAATGGGGTGGAGATGTTCCTTATGTAAACATTTCAGCTAAAAAGGGTATTGGTATCGATGAATTATTAGAAACAGTTACAGTTGTAGCTGAACTTGCTGAATTAAAAGCAAATCCAAAGCGTATGGCTTATGGTAGTGTTATTGAAGGCCGTCTTGATAAGGGTAGAGGACCAGTTGCGACTTTATTGATTCAGAATGGTACTTTAAGAAGTGGTAACCCAATTGTTGTTGGTGCGACTTATGGTCGTGTCAGACAGTTAGTTGATGATCGTGGACGTGAAATTAAATCTGCAGGTCCTGCAACTCCAGTAGAAATTACTGGTTTAAATGATGTACCTGAAGCAGGTGATAAGTTCATGGTATTTGAAACTGAAAGAGAAGCGAGACATGTCGGTGAAGAACGTGCTCAGAAGAAGATTGAAGAAGAAAGAAACTCTACTTCAGCAATGAGTCTTGATGACTTATTCTCACAGATGAAGTCTGGTGAAGTCGTTGACTTGAATATTATTGTTAAAGCTGACGTAAATGGTACTGCAGAAGCAGTTAAGAGTTCATTAGAAAAGATTGATGTAGAAGGTGCAAGAGTGAACGTTATCCGTTCTACTGTTGGTGCTATTTCTGAATCTGATATCCTTCTTGCAAGTGCTTCTAAGGCAATTATTTATGGTTTCAATGTAAGACCAGATGCTAATGTACGTCGTAAAGCAGATGAAGAAGGTGTAGAAATCCGTTTACACCAGGTAATCTATAAGATGGTTGAAGAAATTGAAGCAGCCATGAAGGGTATGCTTGCTCCTGAAATGGAAGAAGTTGTTACTGGTCAGGCTGAAATCAGACATATTTATAAGGTTTCTAAGATTGGTAATATCGCTGGATGTTATGTAACAGATGGTTCTATTAAGAGAGATTGTGGTATCAGATTAATTCGTGAAGGTATCATTGTTTATGAAGGTAAGCTTGCTTCATTAAAGCGTTTCAAGGATGATGCGAAGGAAGTTAACCAGGGCTATGAATGTGGTTTAACTATCGAAAACTATAACGATATCAAAGAAGGCGATATCGTTGAAGGATATGTTATGCAGGAAGTTGAAGGTTAATTTATGGCTTCATTAAAAGTTGATAAAATGAATCATTATATCATGAAGGAATTATCATTAATTCTTCGTGATGAAGTAAAAGATCCAGCATTACGTATGTGTACTGTTACTTCAGTGAGCTGTACAAATGATATGTCTGTCGCAAAGGTTTATGTGACATTCATGAAGAATCAGGGTAAAGGTCTTCAAGCATTAGATAGATGTAAAGGTTTTATCCGTTCACAGCTTGCGAGAAGATTAAAAATTAGAAAATGTCCTGAATTAATCTTCAAGGTAGATGAATCATTAGAATATGGTAATCGTATTGAAGAATTAATTAAGAACTTACACTAAGAGTCTCTATCAAGAGGCTCTTTTTTTATTAAAGTTAAAATATATACGTATAAAAATTTGTATAATTTCATTATACGATAAATATGTGCTATAATAGTGTAAGGAGGATTTCAATATGAAAAACGTTATTATAAATGGTAAAGTGATTTTAGAAGATTCTATTAAAGAATTAAATGTATTTTTTGAAAATGGAAAGATTACAGAAGTCAGTAACCGTGTACCTACTGATGAAACAGTAATAGATGCAAAGGGCTTATATGTTGCGCCTGGTATGATTGATGTACATACTCATGGACGTAATGGTAGCGATACAATGTATGCAACTTTCAAAGATTTAAATAATATTTCTGTATCAGAATTAAAGACTGGTGTTACTAGCTTTTTACCTACAACTATGACTATGCCAGCTGAAGATATTAAAAAGGCTATTGCAGCAGGCTATGATAATAAGGATAAGGTAGAAGGTGCTAAGATCTTAGGTATGCACCTAGAAGGACCTTTCTTTAGTGTGAAATATAAAGGTGCTCAGCCAGAAGAATGTATGATTGCACCTACTGTAGAAAACTACTTATCTTTTGCAGGTGAGCATCCTGATTTTGTAAAGAAGATTTCTTTAGCACCTGAAATTGAAGGTGCAGTAGATCTGATTAAATATTTAAGAGAACAGAACGTTGTTGTTTCTATGGGACATACTGATGCGACTTATGAAGAAGCAGTGAAAGCTATTGAAGCAGGTGCTACTTCAGGTACTCATACTTATAATGCGATGACTCCTTTAAAACATAGAGAACCAGGAGTTGTAGGTGCTGTAATGCTTCATGATGAAGTATATGCAGAACTTATTCTTGATGGCATTCATGTATCATTCCCAGCAGCTAAGATTTTATCTAGGATGAAGGGTGCAGATAAATTAATTTTAATTACGGACTCATTAGAGGCTGCTATGCTTCCAGATGGCACTTATGAATTAGGTAATCAGAAGGTTTATGTAAAGGATGGACAGGCGCGCTTGAAGTCAGGTAACCTTGCTGGTTCTACTGCAAACCTTAATCAGTGTGTAAGAAATGCTTATAAACATCTTGATTTGCCATTATACGAAGCTATTGGTTATGCGACTAAGAATCCTGCAGATCATCTAGGTTTAAAGGATTATGGACGTATTAAAGAAGGATGCGTAGCTGATATGATTCTTATTGATGATGAAATCGATATTAAGAGAGTCATTTTAAATGGTGAAACTAAAATTGGAGGGTAGATATGATTACAATTAAAAATGATTATTTAGAAGCACAATTTGATCCTAAAGGTGCTGAAATCTCAAAGCTTATTGGGATGCAGGATGGACTTAACTATATGTGGAAGCAGGATCCTTGTTTATGGGGACATAGTGCGCCTGTACTTTTCCCAATTGTAGGTGCATTAAAGAATGGAACATGTCGTATTGATGGTAAAGAATATCATATGAATCAGCATGGTTTCTCTAGAAATACTGAATATGAAGTATATGAACATGATGATACACATGTAGTGTTCCATTTATCTTCTAGTGCTGAAATCAAGAAAATGTATCCTTATGAATTTGATTTATATGTGACTTATACATTAGTAGACAATAAATTAAAAGCTGAATTTAGAGTAGAAAATCATAATGAAGATGTGATCTATTTCCAGATTGGTGGTCATCCAGCATTTGCCTGTCCATTTATTGAAGGTGAAGATGCGAATGATTATTATATTGAATTTGAACAGAATGAAACAGTAAATCAGAAAATTATTGATGTAGAAAGAAAAGGCATGTCTCATGAAACAAAACGTTTATTTGATAATGAACGTCATTTCTTTGTACGTCAGGCTATGTTTGATAATGATGCAGTTGTAGTGCCTCATTTTAAATCTCGCTATGTTTCATTAAAGTCACTTACTAATAATAAGAGCTTAAACTTCTATATGAAGGGCTTTGATCATTTAGGACTTTGGACAAGCAAGCATGTGGGTGGTTTACTTGCTATTGAACCTTGGGTTGGACATACTGACTATGTTGACTTTGAAGGAGATTTTAAAGATAAGGAAAGTGCTGTAGCACTTAAGAAGGGTGAAACATTTAATTGCGAATTTGCAGTTGAAATTTTCCAGTAAGAAGACAAGAAATTGTCTTCTTTTTTTATCATTGTATTTACGTTATATGGATGAGAATGATATAATTTTCAAATAGGAGGCAGTTTGTATGAAAAAGTTGTTGGTGGTTTTGCTTTGTTTATTTATGACGGCATGTGGAACAAAGACAAAAGATTCAGATATTTCAGATAGCATATTGAAAAAATATAAAGAAGATTTGTCATTTATCAAAAAAATTAAGAAATTTGATAATAATTCCGATAAAATGAATATAAAATTGTATTATACAGAAATAGATGAAGGCTATCGATATGAATTAGTCATTGATGAACCAAAAGAGAACATGTACAATATTAAGGCTATTTCATATAGTTCATCATGTTTAGATGATTATCAGCCGACTATTGGATATTTTGATAAAGAAACTTATTCTATGGTTCCTGGAGTCGTTGATAAAAAGAAGAATATTTATAAGGGTATTTCTTTGTCAGGTAGGGTAAAGAAGAAAGACTCGCTTAAGGTTTTTGTTCATTATGATCAAGATGAATCAGATTCTGATGAAAGTTATAGCTATTGTTTTGAGGTGAAGAATGAGAATTGATAAATTATTAGCACATTGTGGATATGGCTCAAGAAAAGATGTGAAGCAGCTTTTAAAGGATGGAGTTGTTGTTTCTAATGGTAAGAAGATTAAATCATCAGGGGCTCATGTTGATCCTGAAAAAGACGAGATTTATGTAGATGGTGAAAAGATTGTTTATTCAAAGTATGTTTATTATATGTTGAATAAGCCAGATGGTTATGTGAGTGCAACAGAAGATAATCTTTATCCAACGGTTATTGATTTGATTAAAGAATATCATCCTGGACTATTCCCAGTAGGAAGACTTGATGTAGATACAGAAGGGCTCTTGCTTATCACTAATGATGGGCAGCTAGCACATCGTCTTCTTTCTCCTAGAACACATGTTCCAAAGACTTATTATGTTAAAGTGAAGGGAAGACTTGGAATAGGTGATATCAATGCATTTACTAAAGGTATTCCTTTAGAAGATTTCACATGTATGCCAGCTTTTTTGAATATTATTAAGAGCGATGAAATTAGTGAGTGTGAAGTGACCATTTATGAAGGCAAGTTTCATCAGGTTAAAAGAATGTTTCAAGCATGTGGTAAAGAGGTTGTTTATTTGAAACGTATCAGTATGGGAGAACTTAAACTTGATGAGAGTCTTAAATTAGGTCATTACAGACCACTTACAGATGAGGAAATTAATAGCATACTATAACGTTTTATGATATAATAACAATGATATGGAGGTTTTATGAGATTAAGAAATAATCCTGATGCGATGCCTTTTTTACAAGAGCATGCAGATTTAGTTTTTATTAATCCACGTGACCACTTAGGTAAGTGGCATGAGGTATTCGGAAATAACAATCCTATTGCGATTGAAATCGGAATGGGAAAAGGTGATTTCATTATCGAAAATGCGAGAAGAAATCCAAATATCAACTTTATTGGTATTGAAAAATATTCTACAGTTCTAACTATTGCGGTAAAGAAATTTTTAGAAATGGAAACTTTACCAAATCTTCGCTTCATGAAGGAAGATGCAGCAGTATTAGGTGAAGTATTTGCGGAAGGTGAGATTGATACAGTTTATTTAAACTTCAGTGATCCTTGGCCTAAAAAGAGACATTCAAAGAGAAGATTGACTTATTCTTCATTCTTAGATGTTTATAAGAGTATTTTAAAGGATGAAGGTCATTTGATTTTTAAGACAGATAACCGTCCATTCTTTGAATTCTCACTTGTTTCTATGAACAATTATGGAGTACGTTTCCATGATGTATGTTTAGATCTTCATCATAGTGAAGGATATGAAGATAATGTGATGACTGAATATGAAAAGAAGTTCTCACCATTTGGCCCTATTTATAGAATCGATATTGATTTTGGTGATATGAATGGATAAGCTCATTCAATTGCATTCTTTAGAAGAGTTTAAAGAAGCTATCCAGAATAAATGTATTATCGTATTTTCTACAGATTGGTGTCCAGATTGTCTTTATATGAAAACCTATATAGAACATGTTGTTGAAAACAATCCAGCATATCAATTCTATTATGTGAATCGTGACGATATGCTTGATTTATGTATTGAATTAAATATCTTAGGTATTCCTTCTTTTATTGCATATGATAAGGGACAGGAACTAGGACGATTGGTATCGAAATTAAGAAAGACAGAGGAGGAAGTTCAGTCTTTCATTGATTCAATTTAAAAAAGAAAGTGTGGGTTGAATATGAAAATTACAGATTGGATTATGGGTAAAGATATGGATTTTGAAGATACTGTAAAGAAAGAGGAGCCACCACATGTGGATCCTGTGATTGAACAGCGTCGTAAAGAAAAGTTCAGTGAACCTATGATTTATAACGAAGAAAAAAAAGTTGAAGAACAAAAAGTCGAAGTAAAGGTTCCTGTAGTAAAGAAAAAAGAAGAACCTAAAAAGCCTAAAAAGCAAGAATATGTTATGAGTCAGATCATCTCTCCAATGAACGGAGTGCAGGAATCTAATAACCCTGTGCCACAAAAAAAGCCAGCAGTTAAGAAAAAAATAAAAAGACGTGAGGATGATGTGGTACCGGTATTAAGTCCTTTTTATGGTGCTCAAGGAATTGAGGAAGAAAAGCCTGTTGTGAAAAAGGCAAAGAAGGTAGAGAAAGTAGTCAAGAAGGAAAGCAGTGAAGTGATTGATTCTGTAGAAAACCGCTTGAAGAATTTATCTACTTTAACACTTGAATCACAAGAAGACCTCAAAATTGTTGAAGAGAGAACTGGTAAGTTCAAACATGACATGGAAAATGAAGATCCTTTGATTGAAGAAATCAATGATGATATGAGCTATGATGAACTCATGAATCTTTATGAAAAGAAGTTTGAAGATTAATGGGAATTGGTGTTGATATCGTTGAACTTTCTCGCTTAGATATTGAGAATGAAAGATTTGTCCGTCATATTTTGTCAGATGAAGAATATGAGATATTTCAATCATTTCCTACCGAAAAGCGTAAGAGAGAGTATCTAGGTGGTCGTTTTGCAGCCAAGGAAGCTTATCTGAAAGCAAATCACCTAGGTATTGGTGGTATTTCATTTCATGATATTGTCATTTTGAATCATGAAGACGGAAGTCCTTATCTCAATGATGAGGATGCAGACATTTCTATTGCACATGATGGCGGCATTGCGATCGCTTTTGTAAATAAGAAATAATTTTATTTAACCCGTATTCACCTTCTTCTTAAAACAAGTCTTTTGGAGGAGGTGATTTTTATATGTATAATCAAGTATTTCTTGTGGGTAGACTTGCTCAGATGCCTGATTATGAAATTATCAATAATTATCGAAAGGATGCTTTAATCCATATTATGGTTTATCGTCCTTTTGATGAAGTGAAAGGATGTAGGGATTATGATTTGGTTCCTATTATCTTATGGAGAGGTTTAGCGGAAATGATTAATGATACATGTCATGTTGGCAGTGTCATTGCAGTAAAAGGAAGATTAAATGATCTTGAAGACAAGCCCGATTATCAAGGATATCGTGTCATGTCTGTACGTGCAGAGTCTTTCGAGGTTCTTGATGAGAAGCTCAAAGAACTTCAGAAACCGCTGACTATGTAGAAATAAGGAGGTTTATTTATGGTTGATCAGTCACTTATTAGAAACTTTTCAATTATCGCACATATTGACCATGGTAAGAGTACCCTTGCCGATAGAATTTTACAATTAACTGGCACAGTAGCTGATCGTGATATGAAGGATCAGTTACTTGATGATATGGAACTTGAAAGAGAGCGTGGTATTACAATCAAGTTAAATGCAGTATCTCTTTCATATACTGCAAAAGATGGTAAGACTTATCTTTTGCATCTTATTGATACACCGGGCCATGTTGATTTCTCTTATGAAGTATCACGTTCTCTTGCAGCCTGCGAAGGAGCTATTCTTGTAGTAGATGCGGCTCAGGGTGTAGAAGCACAGACTCTTGCGAATGTTTATCTTGCACTAGATAATAATTTAGAGATTCTTCCTGTTATTAATAAAATTGATCTTCCTAGTGCAGATCCTGATAGGGTTGCAGAAGAAGTAGAAGATTTAATTGGTCTTCCTGCAGATGATGCACCTCGTATTTCAGCTAAGACAGGCTTAAATGTTGACCAGGTACTAGAAGAAGTTGTAACTAAGATTCCTGCACCGAGTGGTGATATTAATAACCCTACACAGGCTTTAATTTTTGACTCTTTCTATGATGCATATAGAGGTGTCATTATTCTTGTATGTGTTAAGGAAGGTAAGATTAGAGTAGGGGATCACATTCATTTTATGGCAAGTGATGCTGATTACGAAGTTGTAGAATGTGGTGTACATACGCCTCGTGAAGTGAAAAAGGATGAACTGGTAACAGGCGAAGTAGGATGGATTGCAGCAAGTATCAAGTCTATATCTGATGTTCATGTAGGTGATACAGTTACTACTTTAGAAAATAAAGCAGAAGAACCATTACCTGGATATAGACGTATGAACCCAATGGTTTATTGTGGCCTTTATCCTATTGATAATGCTAAATATAAAGATTTACGTGAAGCACTTGAAAAGATTGCGTTAAGTGACTCTTCACTTGTTTATGAACCTGAAACATCTCAGGCTTTAGGATTTGGTTTCCGTTGTGGGTTCCTTGGATTATTACATATGGATGTTATTGAAGAAAGACTAGAAAGAGAATTTGGTCTTGATTTAATTGCGACAGCACCATCTGTAATCTATAACGTTTATTTAAGTGATGGTTCTATGATTGAAATAGATAACCCAGCTTTATTGCCAGATCCAACAACAATTACACGTATTGAAGAGCCTTATGTACGTGCAGCAATTATGACACCTGATGAATTTATTGGTCCTATTATGGAATTATGTCAGAACAAGCGTGGAGAATATGTAGATATCGAATATCTTGATGATACAAGAAGAAATGTTATTTATTATATTCCACTATCAGAAATTGTTTATGATTTCTTTGATAAATTAAAATCATGTACTCGTGGCTATGCTTCATTTGATTATGAATTACATGGCTATCGTGCAAGTAATTTAACAAAGATGGATATTCTTTTAAATGGGGAAGTAGTCGATGCATTATCTTCTATTGTTCATAAAGATTTTGCGTATGATCGAGGAAGAATTATTTGTGAAAAATTAAAGACTATTATTCCAAGACAGCAATTCGAGATTCCGGTTCAGGCAGCTATTCAGGGACGTGTTATTGCTCGTACTAATATTAAGGCAATTAGAAAGAATGTCCTTGCAAAGTGTTATGGTGGGGATATTTCACGTAAGAAGAAACTTCTTGAAAAACAGAAAGAAGGTAAAAAGCGTATGAAGGCTGTAGGAAGTGTAGAAATTCCACAAGAAGCATTCATGGCTATTTTATCTGTGGATGATGAATAGGCAGAGTTATTTCTGCCTTTCTTAGTTTTTTCACACATTTGATTTTCTCTAATTAATTGAAATGAAAAGAATATACATATATAATATGAGAGAAAAAAGGTGGGATTTGATTGTTTAGTAATAGACCGATAAAGTTTATTGGGCGAAAAGAAGCCCAGGAACAGGAACGTAATCAATTAGATAATGTAGTTGCACGTCGTTTCTATATTATTATTGGCGTCGTTATTGTGATAGCAAGCATTTTTGCATTAAGACTTTTTTATATGCAGGTCAATAAGTCTGACTTTTATTCAGCAAAGCTAGAACAATATAGTACAAATACATTTGAAGTTGATGCATTGCGTGGTGAAATAGTAGATAGAAACTATAATAAGCTTGTATATAATGAGAATGTCGTATGTGCAACTTATTATGCAGTCAAAGGAATTAAGGATGATGAAATCAAATCAATGGTTAATTTCTTGACTAAGAATTGTAATATTGATATTTCTAGCGTGACTGAGAGAGAAAAGAAAGACTATCTGATCATGAAGGATAAGAAGTTTGCAAAATCTCTTGTGTCAGAGGCTGAGAAGAAGGCTCTCGCGACAAATGATGATGGAGATACTGAGTATTATAATTTACAGCTTAAACGAATCACAAAGAGTGTATTAGAAAAGCACTTAAGTGATGATGATGTACGTTATTATAAGCTTTATTATACAATTAAGAATTGTAAGAATGGTTCTGCAGTACTTCTTGAAAATATCAGTTATCAGGAAGCAAGTGTTATTGGTGAAAACAATGACTTATTAAGAGGTATTCAGGTTACAAGTGACTGGAAACGTGCTTATACTGACGAGTCTACTTTAAAGAGTACGCTAGGGAAGGTTACAACCAAGAAACAGGGATTACCTGCTACATTAAAGGATGAGCTTCTTGCATTAGATTATAGTAATGACTCACGTGTAGGTACTTCAGGGCTTGAAAGACAGTATGAAGATATTTTAAGTGGTAATAAGTCAGTGATGACTTTAAAGTACGCAAGTGATGGAACACCAATCGTTAAAACAAAGAAACAGGGCAGCAGTGGTGAGAATATTCAATTAACGATTGACTGGGATATTCAGTCACAATTGACTCAGATGGTAGAGCAGTGTCTTTATAGTCATACAGCAGAAAGGTATCAGCAGCATATCTATTGTATAGTGATGGAACCTAAGACAGGTGATATTATTGCGTTAGTTGGTAAGGAATACAATAAGGAGAAGACACCTTATGAGATGAAGGATGCGACTTATCTTACTTATACAGGTGCTTATCGTATTGGTTCTACTATGAAGGGGGCTGTTATTTATGCCTGCTTCAAGAATAACATTATTAAAGCTAACCATTATGAAACAGATACATCTGAAGGTTTAAAGATTGCTGGTACTAAAGCTAAGCATTCTTGGAATAAGAGTGGTTTTGGTAATATCAATGAAGTACAGGCGTTGGCTTATTCTTCTAATATTTATATGATGAAGATTATCATCAAGCTTGCTGGTGGTCATTATCAGTATGATAAACCAATTCATATTGATAAGAGTGCCTTTACTAAATTAAGAAATGCAGCAGGAGAATTAGGTTTAGGTGTAAAGACTGGTATTGATTTACCTTATGAAGCAGCGACTGGTCCTCGTGTAGAAGAAGATACTGCTGGTAAGCTTCTTGACTTCTCTATTGGTCAGTATGATACATATACACCATTACAGCTTGCTGTATATGCGTCTACTCTAGCAAATAAAGGTGTTAAAGTGCAGCCACATCTTTATAAGAGTTCTTATAAGACAGATACATCTGGCAATATTGTGACTCTTAATACACATAAGAAGCATATTATGGATGATGTCTCAGAAGGCAATGAAGATGCATTTAATCAGATTCAGGCTGGTATGAAGGCCGTAGTTACCTATGGTACTGCTGCAGGTTCTTTTGCTGGTTTCCAGTATGATGTTTCTGGTAAATCAGGTACTGCAGAAGACTATACGCATACAGGTAATGTCGACCATCCTAACCATTTGTTTATATCATATGGTCCTAGTAAGGATCCACAGGTTGTAGTAGCTGTTCTTGAAGAAAGATTAAAAGGTGCAAATGATGCACCAAGTATTGCGAAAAAAGCATTTAGTCTCTATTTTGAAAAATATGGCTACAATAATTAAAAAAGAACTAGTAATTTATGAATTTATATGATAATATATTGAAGCAAACTTATTTGGAGGTGTAATATTCATGAGAGATAATATTATCTTAAAGTGTACAGAATGTGGTGAAGAAAACTATATCAACACAAAGAATAAAAAGAGTCATCCTGAAAGGGTTGAATTTAAAAAGTATTGTCCAAGATGTAACAAGAAAACTGTTCATAAGGAAAAGAAATAAGCCACAAGGCTTATTTTTTTTATACAGGGAGGAAATTGTATGATTACAAGAATAGTAGTAGGTCCTATTCAAGAGAATTGTTATATTGTGAGTTCTGGTTCGAATTGTGTTATTATTGATCCTGGAGATGAACCAAAGCGTATTATTGAAGAAGTAGCACAGCGAGATATTAAAGGAATTCTTATTACACATGGCCATTATGATCATATTGGCGCAGTAAATGAATTAAGAGATTATTATCATACAAATGTTTATGCAACTAAAGATGCAAGAGATATGATGCTTGACTGGGATGAGAATCTATCAGTGATGCTTGGTGGAGAGAAGTATATTGTTGATGGTGTTAAAGTAATTAAAGATAGTATCACTTTAGGTGAAATGAAGTTTGAAATATATGAAACACCTGGACATGCAAAGGGAAGCTGTCTCTATTACTATGAAAAGGAGAATGCATTATTTACAGGTGATACACTATTTAAAGGTGGCTGTGGAAGAGTTGATTTTCCTACAGGAGATAAGTTCTCTTTATTAAAATCTTTATCTCGTATAAAGAATCTTGAGTTAGATGCAGATGTATATCCTGGCCATGGACCAGAGTCAACTCTCTCTTTTGAAAAGAAAAATAACCCATTTTTGTCTTTTTAAGGTAAAAACGGTGTTGTTTAAAGTGAAATATAAAGAATATAAATATTTAGGTATATAATGTTTTTGAAGTGGATTAAAACTATATAATTTTTCCTCATGTATATGAGTTCTACATTCTCGTTGTCCATTTCAATTGTCCTCTATGCCCTGAAATAGAGGACTTTTTTTGTTGGCAATTAATGCGCTTTCAATTATAATAAATGATGGAGGTTTAAAAGATGAAGAAGTTAATACGTATAATTCTTGCTTTGGCTATAGGTTCTACTCTTATTGGATGTTCTTCTAAGTCAGGAGGTACTATTGATTTAACGAGTAATATTAAAGTATCAATCAAAGGGTTTAATGGAAAAGGAGAAGTTTATATCGATAATAATACAAAGTACGATAAAACGAATTCAGACATTAGAGACTTCGTAGCTGATATAGAATATACTTTAGAGAATGGAACAAATGGTGCTCTTTCTAATGGTGATGAAATTACTATTAAAGCGAAATATTCTAAATCTAAGGCAAAAGATTTAGGCTTGACTATTAAGAATCCGACTAAGAAGGTTAAAGTATCTGGATTAAAGGATTTATTAACAGGCTATTATGATTGTGAAATCAAAGTAAAGAACTATGGTTCAATTAAATTAAAGTTAGATGCGAATATTGCACCTATTACAGTGAGCAACTTTGTAGGTCTTGCGAATGATGGTTTCTATAATGGGTTAACATTCCATCGTATTATTAAAGGATTCATGATTCAGGGCGGTGACCCTAATGGTGATGGTACTGGAGGATCTAAACAGACAATTAAAGGTGAATTCTCAGCTAATGGTGTTGACAATCCTTTAAAGCATACGAGAGGTGTTATTTCAATGGCGAGAAGTCAGTCATATGATAGTGCGAGCAGTCAGTTTTTTATTATGCATGAAGATACATCTTCGTTAGATGGTCAATATGCAGCATTTGGCTGTGCTTATTCAGGTATGGATATTGTTGATAAGATCTGTGATGACGTAAAGACAGAAGACAGCAATGGAACTGTTTCTAAAAAGAACCAGCCAGTCATTGAAAGCATTACATGTACAAAGATTCAGTAATTTTCACTGAATCTTTTTTTATTTTATGAGAAAAATGGGATTCAAATATGTATGTAATAGTAGGAGGTTATTTTATGGATGAACTATTTGAAACCATTTTTTTCAAAGCTCTGAAGGCAGACTCTACAGATATTCATTTTAAGCTGACAGATCATTTGAGTATTCAATTCAGAGTATTTGGAGAGTTACAGCCCTATCAGGAATATGAAAAGACAACAGGGGCTAAAATCATGAATTATTTGAAATATAAGTCTTTTATTAATGTGAATTATAAGATGGTTCCTCAAACGGGTGCTTTTCATTATTATTTGAATGAGCATATCTATTTCTTACGTGTCTCTTATTTGCCAGGTATGGATTTTGAAAGTATCGTTATTAGAATACTGAATAATCACGAAAACATTACTATTAATGAGATCTCAGAAATAGATGATTTTACTTTCTATCTTAATGAAGTATGTTATCAAAAGTCAGGGTTATTTTTGGTGGCAGGTGCAACTGGTTCAGGTAAATCTACAACTTTATATGCGATTTTAGATAAGATTATTGAAATGGGTGGAAGAAATGTAGTCACGCTAGAGGATCCTATTGAAATAGTAAAGGAACATTGTTTACAGATAGAGATGAATGAAAGCATGGGAATAGACTATTATAATTCATTGAAACAGATTTTAAGACATGATCCAGATGTAATAATGATTGGTGAAATAAGAGATGAGAAGACAGCAAAATTGGCTATTACATGTGCTTTGACAGGACATCTGGTATTATCTACTATTCATGCGAGTAATTCTTTACTAGTTATTAAGAGAATGTTGAATTTAGGTATTAATGAAACGGATTTAGAGGATGTACTTATAGGTGTAGTAACTCAGCGTATTAAATATGATAGAAAAAATAGAAAGGTCATTATACTTCCTGAAACAATGAATAAGAACCAAATTAAAACATATTTTCTTGATCATACTGTCAGCTATCCATCATTTAAGGATAATGCACTTATGCTTATTAAAGAGAAGCATTGTGATCAATATTTGTTTAAGGATGAACTAAATGGACAATGATCTATTGTTTCTAGAAAACCTTTCTAATTTACTTGAGCAGGGTTATGGCATAGAAGAAACATTACTTATTTGTAAAGATATCAATAATCATCCCAGCATTGATACAATACTACAGAAAATATATGATGGGGAAGACTTAACAGACGCTTTATTAGACCCACATCTTCCTAGATTATTTATAGAATTCTTTACCTTCTTTTCTATGCGTTTTACTATTTCTGATGCAATTAAGAATAGCTTAAAGATCTATAATGAAATAATTTCGATAAGAAAGAAATTAACATCACAGATGACTTATCCTTTAATTTTAATTGTGTTTTTACTTTTTTTCTCATTATTTGCGACATTTATTCTCTTTCCAAAAGTGACATCGTTATTTAGTTCATTTGGAATGAATCCATCTTTGAGCTTTAGTATTCTATTTTTTATTATTCGTTTGATTCCTATTCTTATAATCGGTATATTAGTTGCACTTATTGTTTCTTTTGTTTATTTCCTTATCGCACTTAAGAAAAAGAAGTATTGGATTATTGAGCGTTTTCTTAAAGTTCCTTTTTTGAAAAAGTATATTCAAAAGTATTTCACATTTAAGTTCTGTCTTTATTTTAATGAATTATTAGAGGATCACATTGATTCAAATACAATTATAACTATGTTGAATGAGAATATGACTCAGAGTGATATTAAGATAGTATTATATGAGATTTATACAAGATTAAAGGAAGGAGAGCAGTTAGAAAATATTATTGATGGTTTTCCTTATTTTGATCATCTCTTTGTATCTATGTATAAGATGTATTTAAAGAATCCTGAAGAAATAGGCTCAATGAGGGGTTATTTAGATATTTCTCAGGAACAGATTACATATGCAGTGAACAAGTTTACTAAATTCTTTGTACCTATTGTTTATGGGTTTGTCGCATTTTTCGTCATCACTATTTATGTAGCAGTTATAATACCGATGATGAATGTTATTGGAGATATTTAGGAGGTTCTATGAAAAATAATAAAGCAGGTTTTACTTTAATCGAAATGATATTCTGTATTTCTGTTATTCTTGTGATTTTATTACTTGTTATTCCTAATGTTACAAGTAAGAATAATGTAGTAAAAGGCAAAGGATGTGAAGCACAGGTGGAAGTTGTTAATTCACAGATTATACTTTATCAGATAGAACATGATGAATTACCTACAAGTATTTCTCAATTAACATCTGGTTCTAATCCTTACCTCACTCAAAAACAGGCTACATGTCCAAATGGAAAATCTATTTATATATCAAATGGACAAGCTTATGTATAAGAAGGGATTTACGGTTATTGAGATGTTATTTGTTTTGTCTATTACAATCTTTCTATCATCACTTTGTATGACTATGCATACACGCACAATTAATGAACAGGAAGAAATAGCGCTTATTAAAGCAATGTTTGATGAAGCAAGAGCAATGGCTATAGTAGAAAAAGATACAGTAAAGGTATCAGTCTCTAATCATCGCATTGATTTGATTGGGAAAGAAAATAAGACGTTAAATCTAGAGGAAGGCTATCAGTTTCTTACAAATCATACATTTACATATAATGATCACGGACGTATTAAAATAGCCAAGACTCTTGTTTTAAAAACACCTCATCATACAAGAAAGTTTGTGTTTCAGTTAGGAAGTGGTGCTTATTATGTTACTTAATCATAAAGGAAATACACTTATTGAGTCACTTTTCGCATTATCTATTTATTTGATGATCGTGGTTTATTTTGTTGGATCTTTGACTGTATTGAATAAGGCACAGCTTAGATTTAGATATGTTCAAGAAAATAGTAATAAACAGGAATTACGCATTGCAGAGGAAGGAGATGATCTCCAATCAAAACTCAAAGAGGCTTTACGCTCGTAGAAATGTTGTTGTCTTTAAGTATTTGTTTAATGATTGTCTTGAATGTACCTTCTATCATACGTGTCTTAAAGATCCCTGTAGTGAGTTATAATCAGGATATTGCGGTAGGCGCTAAACAGCTTGCTGATTATCTTCTTGTTTCCAAGATTAAGACATATAGTGAAGATATTGGATATTATGATGAGAAAGGTGAAGAGAATACCATTATCTTTGATAAGAGAAGGCTTGTTAAAACACCTGGGTATGAAATATTAATAACTGATATAGATGATGTCATTTTCTTTGAAAAAGATGCATATATGTATATGACCATTACGAGAGGACAACAGAAATATACATATATGATCTGTGATTTATATAGAAAGCAGGAAGATTATGTCGAGGAATAGGGGAAGCATATTACAAGTAGTTTTAGTGATCTTCCTAATATTATTTACAAGTATATTCAGCTATTGTACGCTTGTAACAAGACAATATGAATTAACACGCTATCAGAGAATGATGAATGAACAAAGACGTATAGAAATACTATTAAGAAGACATTGGCGTTCTACAATTGATCAGGACATACTGCTTAGTGATACCTATGAAATAGAAGAAAGTATTATTAGTTATACTGTAGACGATGATGGAAGGGATTATCTTATTGATTGTGATATTACCACAAAGTCTTATCACTATACAATGCAGGTTAAAATTGATATGGAAACTTTAGATATGCATGAGTGCATATATGGGCATTAATGGATACTTTACTTTATACTATTATTTATGATATAATGATGTCCGATTAGAAAGGATGATATAAAGTTATGATTAATGCAACTGATTTAAGACCAGGAGTAACATTTGAATATGATGGCAATCTTTATGTATGTTTAGATTATAGCCACAACAAGACAGCACGTGCTGCTGCAAACATTCGTGTTAAGATGAAGAACATGAGAACAGGAACTACTACTGAAATGACTTTTGGTAGTAATGCAAAGGTAAAGAAGGCTCAGGTAGAAAAGAGCAAAATGCAGTATTTATATGACAATGGTGGTATGTTAGTATTCATGGATAATGAAACATATGATCAGGTTGAAATTCCTGCAGACCGCTTAGAATGGGAAATCAACTTCATGAAACCTTCTGATAATGTAGAAGTAACAAGCTATGAAGGTGAAATTTTAGGTGTCGCATTACCAGTCAATGTACCATTCAAGGTTATTGAAACTGAAGCAGCAGTTAAAGGTGATACTGCAACAGGTGCAACTAAGTATGCAACTATTGAAACAGGTTACCAGATCAAAGTACCTTTATTTATTGAAGAAGGCGAAGTTGTTGTTGTAAATACAGTTGAAGGTAAATATACAGGAAGAGCTTAATCTCTTCCTTTTTTTCATAGGGGATATTGTATCAATACTTGTAATTATCCCTGTTTTCTTATAAAATATAAGGTAAAGAAAGAAGAGGTAATAGTATGGCACGTAATGAATATTATACATATAAGGATAGCCCAATTAATGGCGATATCATGATGAGTGTTCAAGTTTTTGATATTATCACTAAGCAGGTAGCTGCTGAAGATAAGGATATTAAGCTTGATACATCAAAAGGTTTTTCTGTAACAGGTACTAAGAATCTTGTGAACTGTACAATTAAAGATAATGAAGTTTATATTACAGTTCATGTTCGTATTAAATACGGTACAAACATTACAGCCAAGACAAAAGAATTACAGAAGAAAATTGCTTCTGGAATTAAAGAAATGGCTGCTGTGACAGTAAAGAGTGTTGATGTTGTAGTAGAAGCTATTGATTTCTAAAAGCAAGTCTAACTTGCTTTTATTTTTTTTGAAGAAGCAAAAAGATGTAAAATCTTTTATAAAAAGTGTTGATGTGTTAAAATGAATGAGTATTATGGAGGTCCTTTAAAATGGAAAAAACAATTAGACAAATCGCTAGAGAAAAAGCAGTTATTGCAGTATATCAATGGTTAACAGTTGATGCATCTAAGGAAGAACTTAAAGAATATGTTCATGCTGATGAAGCATTACTTGAAGGAAGATCAGCAGAACAGTTCTGTTATTGGTTGATTGATACAGTTATGGAAAATAAGAGTTCTTATGAAACTTTATTGAATACTAAATTAAAGAGAGGCTGGTCTTTTGATCGTTTAAATAAGATGGAACAGGCCATTCTTCTTGTTGCAACATGTGAATTATTAGAATCAGAATTAGATAAGAGTATTGTAATTAATGAAGCAGTTATTAATGCAAAAGAGTATTGTGATGAAGATTCTTATAAATTTATTAATGGCGTTTTAACTGCAATTGAATAATGGAAAGACAATATGTAAGCGTACATGCTTTAAATCGTTATATTAAAGCTGTACTGGATAATGATATGCAGCTTCGAACTGTATATATTCGTGGCGAGATATCTAATTATCGTCCACATCCCTCAGGTCATATGTATTTTACTTTAAAGGATGATCAGACAGAATCATCCATTAGTGCAATTATGTTTGCATCACAGGCACGTTATTTAAAGTTTAGACTAAGAGATGGTATGAAGGTATTTATCACAGCACAGGTTTCTGTATTTGAAAGAGCAGGAAGATATCAGCTTTATGTAAGAAGTATGCAGGAAGATGGTTTAGGTAATCTTTACCTTCGCTTCAATGAGTTAAAGCAGACCTTAGAAAAAGAAGGTCTCTTTAATACAATGCATAAAAAGGCTATACCTGTAATGCCTGAACGTTTAGCTATTCTTTCAGCTAGACAAGGGGCTGCCTTGCAGGATGTGTTACGTATACTCCATCAACGTTATCCATTAGTTAGACGAGATATCTATCCTGTACCAGTACAGGGAAGAGATGCTTATAAGTATATTGTAGAGACATTAAGACAGGTTGATCAATTGGGTTATTCTACTATTCTTCTTGTAAGAGGTGGAGGTTCTATTGAAGATCTATGGAATTTTAATGAAGAGGCACTCGCACGTTGTATTTATGATTTAAAAACACCTATTATTACAGGTGTAGGACATGAGACAGATTTTACATTAGTTGATTATGTTAGTGATTTAAGTGCACCTACGCCTACAGCAGCTGCAGTAGCTGCAGTACCTTCTCAAAAGGAACTTTTAAGTCATCTCGAAAATAAGATTATGCAATTATCGAATGTCATGAGAAAGACTATTTATCTAGAAAAACAAAAACTAGAACAGTATACACATTCCTATGTTTTTACTGATCCTTCTAGAATATTCGAAACAAAATTCATGAAATTGGATAATGTTCATCTTAAGCTGAATAATTATAAAATTAGAATTAAACAAAAATCACATTATGAAATGCATAAAAAAGCAATTCAACTCAATACGTTGATTAAACAGAAACAATTGATTGAGACAAAGAATATCAGTAATAAACAGGAATTACTTAAAAATTGTTTTGAGAATTATTTGAAAAATAAAAAGACTTCTTTCTCTTATTGTATTGAAAAACTTGATTTATTAAGTCCTTTAAAAACATTACAAAGAGGTTATATCATTTCTAAAAAGAATGATGCAATCATTAAGAGTGTGAAAGATCTTCATACAGATGATACAATTACACTTGTTTATGCAGATGGTGAAAAAGAAGTCATAGTGAAGTAGGTGATGATATGGCAGGAAAGACATATGAAGAAGCAATGGCACGTTTAGATGAAATCATTGATTTATTAGAAAACAATGAAGCGTCCTTAGATGAGAGTTTAGATCTTTATAAAGAAGGCGTGTCACTCGCTGCATTTTGTGATACAAAATTAAAAGATGTAGATCAAGAAGTAACTAAAATTTTTGAGGAAAATCAGTTAAAAGATTATCTAGGTGATGATGATGAATAATATGATTGAAGAAGTGAATGAACGATTAAAAGAAATCTTATCTCAATATCGTCCAGGTTTAGTAAAAGAAGCAATGACTTATTCTGTGATGGCTGGCGGTAAGAGATTAAGACCTCTTCTCTTTATTCAGACATTAAGAGCATATAATGTGGATTATCATAAATATATAGATATTGCATGTGCTATCGAAATGATACATACATATTCTTTGATTCATGATGACCTTCCAGGAATGGATAATGATGATTTGAGACGTGGTAAACCAACATGTCATAAACAATTTGATGAAGCCACTGCCATTTTAGCAGGCGATGCTTTATTGAATGAATCTATGAATGTGATTTTAAGAATGGATTTAAATGATGCACTAAAACTCAAGGTATTAGTTTCTTTATATCAGGCATCCGGGATGGATGGAATGATTTATGGTCAGCAGCAGGATATGTACTTTGAATCGCATAAGGCATCTCTTGAAGAATTACAGGCTATTCATCATGATAAGACAGGTGCACTTATTTCTGTACCAATGAAGATTGCTGGACTTATTGCGAAAGAAGAAGACGCAAACGCTTTAGAAGATATTGGATTCAAACTTGGCCTTGCATTCCAGATTCAGGATGATATTCTAGATGTCACAAGTACAACTGAAACATTGGGCAAAAGAGTAGGTAGTGATATTACAAATCATAAGTCTACATATGTTTCATTACTTGGTTTAGAAGAATCACAAAAGCGTGTAGAAGATTTATTTGAAGAATGCTTAGCTAATGTGTATGGTTTACAACTTAACCATGGATTAATGATTGAATTATTCCAAATTATTATGAAAAGAGTGAATTAAATGGAAATTAAGAAGATTGAGAATCCTCGATTCTTGAAACAATTGAATATTACAGAATTAAATCAATTATCACAGGATATAAGGGATTTTTTAATCGAAAACGTTTCTCAGACTGGCGGGCATTTCTCTAGTAATCTAGGTATTGTGGAATTGACTGTTGCTCTTCATTATGTATTTGATTCACCTGATGATAAATTTCTTTTTGACGTCGGACATCAGTCTTATGCTCATAAGATTTTGACTGGTAGAGCATCTCAGTTTCCTATGTTAAAGAAATATGGTGGATTATGTGGCTTCCAGAATCGTCAGGAAAGTATTTATGATCCTTGGGAAGCAGGTCATTCTTCTACAACTATATCAGGGGCAACAGGTCTGGCTCTTGCTCGAGATCTTAAAAAAGAAAAATTTGAAGTAATAAGCGTGATTGGTGATGCTGCTTTAATGAGTGGAGAATCTTTAGAAGCACTCAATTTCCTTGGTGGTATAGATACAAAGGTTATTGTGATACTAAATGATAATAATATGTCTATTTCACGTAATGTAGGAGGATTATCTAATTTTTTATCTGATGTTAGAATGTCATATCAATATAACCAAGCTAAAAATAATTATACTGAAATCCTTTCACAATCTTCTATGGGACAGAAAATATTTGATGTTACTAAGAAGGTTAAGGATAAGGTAAAAAAGAAAATTTTACTTGATACACCATTTTCACAATTTGATTTGGATTATATTGGCCCAATTGATGGACATAATATAGCTGAATTGATTCGTGCTCTAGAGACAGTAAAGAGTTTAGATCATAGTGTTGTACTCCATGTCCTTACTAAAAAAGGAAAGGGATATGAACCAGCAGAAAAGGATCATTCAGGTATTTATCATAGTGTTGCACCTTTTGATATATCTAAAGGTGTGCAAAAAGTTGTTGATGATGAAAAACATTCATGGAGTCAATCAGTAAGTGATCATATTGAGTATTTGATGAGTAAGAATGATGATATATGTGTGATAACTCCTGCAATGATTACAGGAAGCTGTTTACAGAATATCTTTAAAAAGTATCCTGAGCGATCTTTTGATGTGGGTATTGCAGAAGAACATGCGATGACTCTTGCAGCAGGTCTTTCCCAAGGAGGAGAATTTCCGTTCTTAAGTGTTTATTCTTCTTTCTTTCAGCGTGCTTATGATCAATTGAATCATGATATTGCGAGAATGCATCTTCCATGTCTTATTGGAATTGATCGTGCCGGACTTGTAGGTGGTGATGGTGCAACACATCACGGTGTCTTTGATATTGGTTTGATTGCACCTATTCCAGGAGTAGTTATCATGGCTCCTAAAGATGAAGCAGAAGCGCAGAAACTTATCAATACAGCATATTACAACAAAGACTATCCGTATGTGATGCGTTATTCTAAAAATAAAGTCCTTAATACCCATCAACATACTGATGAGACTATAAAACTAGGTCAGTGGGAATTAATCAAAGAAGCAAATGATGCAATGATTAATGTAGTGACTTATGGCGATAATGTGAACGCTGTAGTAGAAATGGCAGAAGCAGATCATCTACCTATTAATATTATTAACGCACGATTCATTAAGCCGGTAGATACAGAAATGTTGGAAAGAATAAGCGATAAACCAATTATTGTTTATGAAACAGACCTGATCAATGGGTCTTTAGGCAGTATCATGAGTTTATATTATGAAAAGAATCATATAGATGTTGATATGAGTTTTATAGGTATTGAAGATCACTATGTCACTTTTGGAGATAATGAATCCTTATATAAACAGGAACATATTTCGTTGAATGATTTGAAAAATAAAATTGAGGAAATAAAACATGAAAAAAGAAAGAATTGATATTTTATGTGTCCAGCAGGGGTTGTTTGAGTCTAGAAATCAGGCTCAAAGAGCCATTATGGCGGGCATTGTAAGAGATGAAAATGATTATATTGATAAGCCAGGAACAAAGATTCCAGTTGATACAAAACTTTTTGTCAAGGGTGAAAAATTAAAATATGTATCACGTGGTGGTTTGAAACTTGAAAAAGCGATTGAACTATACAATTTAGATCTTACAGATGTCATTATGATTGATATTGGTTCATCTACTGGAGGCTTTACTGATTGTGCGCTTCAGCATGGGGCAAAGAAGGTTTATGCTGTAGATGTAGGAACCAATCAGCTTGTATGGAAACTTCGTAATGATGAACGTGTAGAAGTCATGGAACAATATAATTTCCGTTATGCTAAGCTTGATGATTTTAAGTATGGCATGCCTACATTTGCTTCTATTGATGTTTCTTTTATTTCTTTAAGACATATGTTCAATGCATTAAAGAATGTGATTGCGCCTGATGGTGTAATCGTATCTTTAATCAAGCCTCAGTTTGAAGCAGGTAAAGATGATGTTGGAAAACATGGTATTGTAAAGGATCCAAAGGTTCATAAAAGAGTTATTGAAGAAGTCATTGGCTATGCAAATGATAATGGCTTCTCTTTAAAAGGTTTAACATTCTCACCTATTACTGGTGGGGAAGGTAATATTGAATTCTTAGGTTATTTTGTAAATGATCATCAAGAGAATTCAGCTTATTGTATTGATGATGTTGTAAGTGAAGCACATAAACATTTTAATGAAAGTAGGTGATTTTAAATGTTGAAAAGTCTATTTATCTCTTCTTTTGTCATTATCGATCAAACAACCGTTGACTTTGATGAAGGCATGACAGCCTTAACAGGTGAAACAGGCGCAGGTAAATCTATTATTATTAATGCGCTCGAACAATTATGTGGTGCAAGAGCATCTTCTTCACTTGTAAGAAAAGGCTCTAAGAAAGCAGTCATTGAAGGTGTTTTTGATATGAATGATTCAATTCAGAAGATTCTAGACGAATTGAATATAGACGGTGATGATGATCTTATTATCACAAAAGAGATATTAGACAATGGACGTTCAACAATTAAAATCAATTATCGCACTGTCACAAATAGTGCTTTAAAACAAGTGGCTCCCTACTTATTAGATATTCATTCACAATATCAAACACAAGAAATATTTAATGTAAAAAATCATTTAAAGATATTGCAGTCATTTATGAATCACCAGGATGATTCATTACTATCTGAATATCATAAATACTACTTTGAATATAAGAAAATTTCACAGAAGCTCAGGAAACTTGAACAAGAGGATCTGAGTGATGAAAGAATAGAATATTATCAGAAACAGTATGATGAACTAAAGGATTTTGAATATACAGATGAAATAATTGATCAGCTTGAAGAAGAACTCAGAATGATGAAAAACTATGAATCCATGCATAAATATATGACTGAGTTTGATGAAGCCATGTCTGACAAGCAAGGTGCATTAAATCAAATAAATGATGCATTAGGTGCACTTGGTCATATGAGTAATACAGAATCTTTTAATGAATTATATGATGAATTCTATAATCAATATTATAGTATGCAGGATCTTGTAGATCGCATAGAAACAGCGTTTGATTCTATTGATTTTGATGAATATCGTTTCAATGAACTTCAGGAAGAACTTTTTACTATTCATCGCCTGCAAAGAAAGTATGGATACTCAGTAGATGATATCTATCAGGCACAGACAGAATTAAAAGAAAAGCTAGATGCTGCGTTGAATCGTGAAGATGTACTTGCTGATTTAAATAAACAAAAAGATCAAGCTTATCATGAAGCATATCAGATTGCGTCAAAACTAACATCGTTAAGAGAAGAACAGGGACTCATTTTTGTTGATACACTAGAAAAAGAATTAAAAGATCTTTATCTACCTGATGCAAAACTAAAGGTAGATATAAAGGAATGCAGTCTTAGTGATACTGGAAAAGACGACATTACGTTTATGGTTTCTATGAATAAAGGACAGGCTTTTACTCCTTTAAATGAAACAGCAAGTGGTGGTGAAATATCACGTTTGATGTTAGCCATTAAAACAATTACTATGAATCAAAACCAAATGAATACAGTTGTTTTTGATGAAATTGATACAGGTGTGAGTGGTAAAGTTGCTGATGCAATTGGATTAAAGATGCATTCTATTTCATTAAACAATCAAGTATTATGTATTACACATTTGCCTCAAGTGGCCATTCATGCTGATCATCATTATGCGATTAAGAAATCATCTCATGATGAAGAAACATATTCAACGCTTGCAGTATTAAATGAAGATGAAAGAATAGAAGAAATTGCGAAGATGCTTTCTGGTGATGTGATTACTCCAGAAGCAATCGATAATGCGAAAAGATTATTACAGGGATGAGCATATAACACATATGCTCATTTTTTAGGAGGATAGGTATGCGTATTATATTTCATATTGATATGAATGCATTTTATGCAAATTGTGAGATTTCTCAGCATCCAGAATTAAAAGGAAAACCTATTGTCATTAGTCATAATTCTAAAAGAAGTGTTGTCTCTACTGCTTCTTATGAAGCAAGAGAATTTGGTGTTCATTCCGCAATGCCTCTATTTATGGCAAAAGAGAAATGTCCTGATCTAATAGTAGTAGAACCACATTTTAATCTTTATCATAACTTATCACAAAGATTCTTTGAAATCGTTTATACGTATAGTAAAAAGGTAGAAATAGCCAGCATTGATGAATGTTATGTGGATATGAGTGATTATTTCACATCGACTCATGCGCAGCCTTATGTTGTAGCAAAGGAAATACAAGATAAGATTTTAGAAACTTTATCTCTTCCTTGTTCTATTGGGATATCTCCTAATAAGTTTCTTTCTAAAATGGCTTCTGATATGAAAAAACCTTTAGGTATTACTATTATTACTCAAAGAAACTTAAAAGAAGTATTATGGCCTATAAAAGTAGGGGATATGTATGGCATAGGAAAAAAGACAGCACCTAAACTAGAAGAAGTAGGTATTAAGACAATTGCGGATATTGCGAATTATGATAACTATCAGACGATTAGACAATTTCTAGGAAAGAATACACTTATATATTATAATCGTGCCAATGGTAGAGATTTATCTCCTGTTGTTTATGAAGATACGGATATGAAATCTATTGGTCATTCTACGACTTTTGAAAGTGATATTAGTGATGAAGATAGCTTAAAAGAGGAATTCAAGAAGGTATGTTTAACTGTAGCTGAACGTGCATCAAAACATGATATGTATTCTAACTGTGTTGTGATAACATTAAAATATACAAGATTTAAAAGTGTTACAAGACAAATGCTGGTACAGGAATATATGAATGATTATGAGAAAATATATAGCTATGTGATGATGCTTTTTAATAAGCATTATACCCATGAACCATTAAGACTTATTGGTGTTACTCTTAATAATGTAAAAAGAAAAGAAGCAATCATTGAACAGATGAATATATTTGATACAAAGAATAAAGCAGTAGATCCTATTGATAGTTTGATTGAAAATATCAATAAAATGACGAGTGCACATCTGATTAAAGCAAAAGACTATCGTATAAATGGAAAAAGTTAAAAAAAGTTGTTATAATTAGCTAAGAGGTGTGATACGTGCAAGATTATGATTTAAAAGATTTTAAGAGCTATTTAATGTTTGAACGAGGATTAAGCGAGAATACTGTAGATGGTTATATGAGAGATCTAAGAGCTTTTTATGATTATATTGATTATGATATCAAAAAGTTTGATTTGGCTCATCTAGACACTTATTTTAGCGAATTAAAGGATGATGGGTATAAAGTAACTTCTATTCGAAGAAAAATTGTCTCTTTAAGACAGTATAATGAGTTTCTTTCTCGTACAAAAGGGATGAAGGATGTTATGTCCCAATATGAATTACCTAAAACTGAAAAGAAACTTCCACAAGTATTAAGCTTAGAAGAAATAGTTAAGGTGATTAATCATATTGATGATACGACCCCTGCAGGGAAAAGAAATAAGTCAATGATGCTTCTTCTTGTTAGTACAGGTATGAGAATAAGTGAACTTGTTCATTTAGAAATAAATGATATCAATCATTCAGTGTTTAATGTTCGTGTAATAGGTAAAGGTAATAAAGAAAGACTTATTCCTTTAGATCAGGAGACATTTCATTATGTTTATAGCTATATGCAAAATGAACGCTCTTTCTTTGATAAGAAAAATAGCCTTTGGCTTTTTATGATGAATGATGGTCGTCGTATGACAAGAGAAAACTTCTATAACATCTTACAGAAACTTGTACTAGAAGCAGGGGTTAGAGATCATTTTACACCCCATATGTTAAGACACACGTTTGCGACTACGTTATTGGAAAATCATTGTGATTTAAGATCTATCCAGGTTATGCTTGGACATCAGGATATTTCAACCACAACAATATATACACATGTAACACATAAGCAGATCATGGATGACTATAATAAGTTTCATCCAGGTAATGCAAGGAGGAAAGATGATGAGTAAAGAATTATACAAAAGAGTATTTGTGATTGTATGTGATTCTATGGGTATTGGACATGCAGAAGATGCAGCTTTATTTGGTGATGAAGGTGCCAATACGATTGGTCATATTTGTGAAGCAAAAGATGGTTTAAATGTAATTAATATGGAAGGCTTAGGTTTAGGTAATCTAGGAGACTTTAAAGGTATTCATCCAATTGCACATCCATTAGGTACTACTGCTACTTTAAAAGAAGTATCCAACGGGAAGGATACAATGACAGGTCATTGGGAAATGATGGGACTTAAAGTCACTAAACCTTTTAAAACATTTACTGATACAGGTTTTCCTGAAGAATTTATAAAACTATTTGAAGAAAAGACAGGTAGAAAATGTCTTGGAAACTATGCAGAAAGTGGTACTAAGATTTTAGATGATCTAGGAGAAAAGCAATTAGAAACAGGAGACTGGATTGTTTATACATCAGCTGATTCTGTATTCCAGATTGCTGCGAATGAAGAAATAATTCCATTAGAAGAATTATATGAAGCATGTCATATTGCAAGAGAATTACTCATGGATGAAAGATGGAAGGTTGGACGTGTAATTGCTAGACCTTTTGTAGGACGTAAAAAAGGAGAATTTAAACGTACACCTAATAGACATGACTATGCTTTAAAGCCATTTGGTAAAACAGTACTTAATAGTTTAAAGGATGCAGGACTAGATGTAGTAGGTGTTGGTAAGATTCCTGATATTTTTGTAGATGAAGGTATTACAAAAGGTATTCATACTGTTTCTAATAAGGATGGTATGGAAAAGACAATTGAACTTGCGAAAGAAAACCAACATGGACTCATCTTTGTGAATCTAGTAGACTTTGATGCAGTTTATGGACATCGTAGAAATGCAATTGGATATGGAGACGCTATTGAAGAATTTGATGCACAGCTCTCTGATTTAATGGCTGCAATCAATGATGATGATTTAATCATGATTACAGCTGATCATGGTAATGATCCTACTTGGAAAGGTACAGACCATACAAGAGAACATGTCCCACTACTCATCTACAGCAAATCATTACATCATCCTAAAAACTTAGGATTACTTGAAAGCTATGCAGTAATAGGTGCAACTATTGCAGATAACTTTAATGTAGAAAATCCAGGTATTGGTGAATCTATATTAAAAGAACTTGAAAGGGATGCTTAATGGAAAAACAGAGAAAAATCATTATAGTCTCTCTTGCAGCAAGCTTAATGGCTGTTATACTTTATGTATTTGGAATTACTCTTGCGAAAGGGAACATCATCATTGCAGCACTCTATCTTGTTATGGCTTCACTACTTGTTGTATCTGCAGTTATTTCATTATTTAATAATTATAAAAAGTATAAGAAAGCACTCTATATTTATTTGATAATCATCAATGTAGTACTAGAAGTACTATTTATTGGAAATTTGATCATTTAAACGCCGTTTAAAACGGTGTTTTCTTTTTTGACAAATAGAGGAGGGGACTAATAAAAAAATCCCCTTCTATTAAAAAGGGGAGGAATAAACTAGATATATAAAGGCTCATCGTTTTTGAGTACTTGTTTATTTTTTGTTTTCGCAATATAGAAAACTTCACTTGTTTCTGCTTTATAATAAATATCTAAAGTAAGAATTGAAGTCTTCTTATAACCAAGTTCGACAAGGTGATTAATAACCATATTTTCAATATCATCTAAAGATACATCATGATAGTTATACTGTACCTGAATATTCATCTTAACAGGCTTATAAGTAGTCTTAGCAGTTGTTTTCTTAGCTACAGTTTCTTTCTTTACTGTAGTAGTCTTTTTAGTAGCAGCTTTCTTAGGTTTAGCGGCCTGAGCCGTTGTCTTTTTAGATGCTGCAGTAGTCGTCTTTTTCATAATGGAGATCCTCCTTTGATACTCTAATTATTACTATTATTATAGCACACTCAATTTACAATTCAAATGTAACAGATATAATCAAAAAATTACATAATATATATTATGCGAAGTAATATATATAAGAAAGAAACTCCCAATAAAGGGAGTTTTATAGCACTATTTTTCGTCTTTATTTGCACGATCGATAGAATCATATAACTTAGTGACATAATTACCACTAAAGCAAGACATACATAAATCACAGTTTCCATCCATATCATGCTTAACAGATTTCTTTAATCCTTCCATTGAAATAAATGCTAAAGAATCAGCTTCAATGAATTGACATAATTCTTCTACATTCATACGATGTGAGATTAATTCTTCTAGTGTAGAAATATCTACACCATAGAAACATGGGAACTTAATTGCTGGAGAAGCAATTCTAACATGCACTTCTGTAGCTCCTGCTTCTTTTAATAGCTTTACAATACGTTTAGAAGTTGTACCTCTTACGATAGAGTCATCAATCATGATAACTCTCTTACCTTTTACAATAGATGATACAGCTGAAAGCTTCATTCTTACCCCGCGTTCACGCATTTCTTGTGTTGGCTGGATAAATGTTCTACCTACATATTTATTCTTGATAAGCCCCATTTCATAAGGAATACCAGATGCTTCAGAGTAACCAATGGCAGCTGAAATAGAACTATCAGGTACACCAATAACTAAATCTGCTTCTACTGGTGCTTCTTCAAATAAAGTCTTACCACAAGTCTTACGTGCTGTATGAACATTAATACCATCTAGATTACTATCAGGTCTAGAGAAGTAAATATATTCCATTGCACATAGCTTGTTGCAGATAGGCAAAGCTTCAGTATACTTTTTAGATTTAATAATACCATCTTTTACACGGATGATTTCACCTGGTTCTACATCTCTTACATATTCTGCTCCCGCAATATCTAAAGCACATGTTTCAGATGAGAACATATAACCTCCACTTGGTAGTCTACCCATAGATAAAGGTCTTAAACCATATCTATCTCTTGCAACATAAAGAGCATCCTCTACTAAAATAACAAATGCGAATGCTCCATCAATTTTTTCTAATGATTTACAGATACGATCTACAAATCGTCCTGTTTCTCTCTTAATTAAATGACCAAGAACCTCAGTATCACTTGTTGAATTAAAGATTGAACCATTTTCTTCAAGTTCCTTCTTTAATAAGTTAGCATTTACAATATTACCATTATGGGCAATACCCATCATACCATCAAGAGTACGGAATAAGAATGGTTGAACATTCATGATTCCTCCCCCACCTGCAGTTGAATAGCGGACATGTCCAATAGCTGCATTACCTGATAATTTTTCAATTTTTTCTTTATTAAATACTTCACTGACTAAGCCTTCACCCTTATGGATGTTAAGCTTTCTACTTTTATTGCGGACAACAATACCTGCAGCCTCCTGTCCACGATGTTGTAAAGAATGTAAGCCATAATATGTTAATTGAGCAGCATTGTCATCGCCCCATATAGCAACAACTCCACATTCTTCATGTAATTCATCATGATTCTTGATCATAATAGCCTCCCTGTTTAATAGATTTCATTGATATAGCGCTTCTCAAGAGGTGTATTATCCTCCTGATTACACATCATTGTGATCATATCTGTTTTTTCACCATGAATAGACGCCATGCAATCTGTTTCGATGCGAATGTCTTTATAGAAATAAACAGAAATCGTTTTGAGGATGTCATCTAAATATTCTTTATTGTATATAAATTCTGAAATATAGACAAACTTCCCCCTATCATTATAAATCATATATCCCTGTTGTCCATACTCATTTTTAAATGTTAGAACAGAATCGTTAAATGCAGCACATCTTTTTCTAAGATAATCATTAAAATAATCTTCATCACGTATTAAATAATGGTTAAAATTTGCTGTATAACGCATGTAATCATCATAGAGATGACTTATATCCTGAGACAGGCAGATATTACTAGGAAGGCAATACTTAGCTTTATCAAGCTTATAAAGAATATGTCTATGAGATTCTTTAAAGCCAAAAGGCATATAAATTTCAGGATGATAAGCCTGTAAATAAATACGTTTATCTTTATAAATATCTAATACATGATTCATTAATAATTTCATGAATCCCTGTCCTTCATACTCTCTTCTTGTAGAAACTCCTAGAATAAAATAACTATCTTCGTAATCTTTTACTTTAAAAGGTACAATCTGTAAAGCAGAAATAATTTTGTCTTTAAAACGTACAACGTATGCATTCTCTTTCTTATATCTATATTTGAAATAGAATTCAGTAGAGACTTCATCTTCATCCTCAAAACGGTCCATCCAGATTTCTTTGATTGTTTCAGTATCTTCATCTGTTGCCTGTATAACGATGGCATCATTAATAAATATACGTGTCTTTTCAACCATATGACAAGGATGCATACGTTCCTTAGAGATACGAAGATTTTCTATTCCCATATCTTCTTCTCTATTTACATATTTAAAATCCGCACATTCATGTTCTAAGAATTCTTTTCTTAAAGTCACATAAAGACCTCTAATAGTTTTATCAGCTTTTTCAATATGAATCTGGATTGTTTCATGCTTTAATGGAGAACCAATCATAAAAGCCTTTAATTCGTTATTAATAAAGATACCACCTATCTTAATAGGTAATTGATCCTGGGTAGAAAGAAGATACATAATTCCATATACTTCAGAAGTTAAGGATTCACTCTGTTCATGCTCTTCCCTTTCCCATTTTAATAGATCACTGAAAATCATAGGCATATCATCATCTGCATTCAATGTACGATATTCATAATTAGGATATTGAGAGATGAAGTTATGATAATTGTTTCTCATCTTCTGCATCTTCTTGCCTGATAATGTAATTAATTTTTCTTTATCATAGACATAATCGTCTAAATCTCTTGTATGCTCATATACAAACTGTCCGGGACATACTTTCTTTAATTCTTCTACAAAAGATGGAATAGCACAATCAATCATAAAAGGGAACTTATTTTCCTTTGCATAATCCACCATGTATTCAATAGCTTCTTTGTAGTATTCGCAAGATGCAAAAGGCATCGCAAAAAAGCGATGTCCTTTATAGTTATGTAACATGATGCAGAAGTGATCATGAATCTCATATTCAATATGATATTCATGATTCCACATCATCATAGTCACGAAATTTGAGTTATAGCCTTCATAATTGGCCTTATCTAAATAAGGTAAAACAGTATTTAAATCAGATAATTTTAAGGGTTTCATTTTATTTTCCAAGCATCATATGTATAAATTGTTTAGCTACACGCCCAGAATAGCCTCCGTTTCTTAATTCCCATTCCATAGCTAAACGATGGAGTTCATTACGATCAATATCTAAATGATACTGTTCAGCAAGTCCATCTACTATATCAAGATAGTGCTGCTTATCTGGATGAACATAAAGAATCTGGACACCAAAACGGGCAACAAGTGATAACTTTTCCTGTTTAGCATCATTGACATTCACTTCATTGTCATCTCTTTCGCCCCAAGTTTCCTTAATTAAATGTCTACGGTTACTTGTGGCATAAATAAGGACATTATCAGGTTTCTTTTCTAGTCCGCCTTCAATGACTGCTTTAAGATATTTATATTCTGTTTCATATTCTTCAAAAGATAAATCATCCATGAAGATAATGAACTTATAATTACGGTTCTGTAATTCTCCAATAATTTCTGGAAGATGGATAAATTGATGCTTATACACTTCAACCATTCTTAAACCGTCCTTGTAATAACGATTTAATATAGCTTTGATACTTGATGATTTACCAGTTCCATTATCACCATACAATAAGACATTATTTGCTTTCTTACCATTAATAAATGCTTCTGTATTCGCAATTAAACGATCCTTTTGACGTTCATAGCCTATGAGTTGTTCAAGTGTATTATCTTCTATATGATTGATAGAAACGATATTGCCATCTACATATCTAAAAGCCTTATTTAAACCGTATTTACCAACACCATACTTGTGATAATGATTATAGAGGATGTTATAGAAATCTTCAACAGATGTGCTTTGTGCAAGATTATTTTGTAATTCACTGAAGACTTCATAAATCTCTTTATTAATAATTGGCTTAGAATGTGAGAAATGGAAGAAAATCTCTCTATTTAGTCCTTCTAGATCATCAAATGAAGAGTGAAATAAATCATAGAAGTAAGTGAGATCTCTCAATACAAGTGCTCTTAATGTATCATCAACATCTACAACACGTTCTAGTGAAAGCGAGAAGACATTTTCATGCATTGCAAGCAAATGAGTAAGTAAGCTCTGCATCAAGTGATCATGAAGATCATATTTTTCAGCAACCTGTAAGAATTTCGCAATAAAATCATGCTGAATTGCCTTATTGTCTAATTGTTCAACGTTCTTTAATAGGAAAAGAACATCTTCATCATCTGTTAACTGATAATATACTGTTAAATCATTTAAATACACAAATAACCCCTTCTTTCATTAGTTCTTGAAGCTATGAATAGGAGCTGGAATACGTCCACCACGGTTCACAAATTCATCACAAGAGAATGAATTCACTGGCATAATTGGGGCATAACCTAATAAACCACCAAATTCAACTGTATCTCCTACATCCTTACCAATAACTGGAATAAGTCTTACTGCAGTTGTCTTCTGGTTGATCATACCAATAGCCATTTCATCTGCGATAATACCAGAGATTGTTTCGGCTTTTGTATCACCAGGAATTGCAATCATATCTAGACCTACTGAACATACACAAGTCATTGCTTCTAGTTTTTCTAAAGTTAAAGATCCTGCATTGACTGCATCAATCATACCCTGGTCTTCACTAACTGGAATAAAGGCGCCTGACAAACCACCTACATAAGATGAAGCCATAACGCCACCCTTTTTCACCTGGTCATTTAAGATAGCAAGTGCTGCAGTAGTACCTGGAGCCCCTACTCTTTCAAGACCCATGCTCTGTAAACAATCGGCAATAGAGTCACCAATAGCAGGCGTAGGTGCTAAAGATAAGTCAATAATACCAAAAGGAATACCTAATGCTTCAGATGCTTCTAATGCAACCAACTGACCTACACGAGTGATCTTAAATGCAGTTTTCTTGATGATTTCGCATAGTTCACCAAAGTCTTTACCTTTTGCGTTCTTAATTGCTTTATGCATAACACCAGGACCACTGACGCCAACATTAATAATGGCGTCTGATTCACTGATACCATGGAATGCACCAGCCATAAATGGGTTATCATCTGGGGCATTACAGAAGATAACAAGTTTAGCACAGCCAATAGACTCAATATCCTTAGTAGCATATGCAGTCTTTTTTACAATCTGTCCAAGTAATGCGACAGCATCCATATTAATACCAGTCTTAGTAGAACCAACATTAACACTTGAACATACAAATTCAGTTTCCTTCATAGCCTGTGGAATAGACTCAATAAGCATACGTTCAGCTTTAGTCATTCCTTTAGAAACAATGGCAGTATAACCACCAATAAAGTTAATACCTAATTCCTTTGCACATTTATCTAGTGTTTTTGCAATCTGTACATAGTCTTCTGGCTTCTTGCAGGCTGAAGATCCGATAGTTGCAATAGGCGTAACTGAGATACGCTTATTCACAATAGGAATACCGTATTTTTTTTCAATAGACTGTCCTACAGGTACAAGATTTCTTGCAGTAGACATGATTTTGTTGTAAATATTGTCACAAAGAACATCTAAAGAAGAATCAATACATTCAAATAAGCTAATACCGATTGTAATAGTTCTTACATCTAGATTTTCCTCTTCAATCATTTTATTTGTTTCAATAACTTCAAACTGATTAATCATCTACACATCTCCTTATAATCTATGCATCATATTAAAGATTTCTTCATGCTGAATTTTAATATCAACACCAATTTCTTTACCTAAAGCAGCAAGTTCATCTGCTAAGTCATTAAATGCTTTGCTAGAAGCATCATGATTGACAATCATCATCATATTGAAATAACCTTGTACAATAGTCTGAGAGATATCTAAAATATTAACATCATTCTCAGCAAGATAAGTACATACCTTTGCAATAATACCTACCTGGTCCTTTCCAACTACAGTAATAATACCTTTTTTCACAGTCGAATCCTCCGTTTTCATAAATTTTTAAACATTATAGCAAAACTAAGTAAAAAGATAAATAAAAAGTGTAAAAATATGCTTAGACTAAATAATAGCCTTTAAAAGTAATTTAAATTGATTGTAATATCAAAAAAAGAGAAGGAATATCTCCTTCTCTTTTGTGTGTTTATGTTATTCGCCTAATAATTTAAGAGCACTAGCAAGAACAGCCTTACCGTTCATTGTTCCGTAATCTCTCATATCGATAACGTCAACAGGGATAGCACCAGCTTTTCTTGAAGCAGCTAACTTTTCGATTGCAGCTTTCTGGAATCTAACCTGTGGGCCAAGTAAGATACAGTCAACTTCTTCTAATACTCTAGGTGCATCAGAGAATGGTAAAGCGAAGATTTTTGCTTCAACTCCCTGTTCCTTAGCTGCGGCTTCCATTTTAGTTACTAATAAGCTAGTAGACATACCTGCAGAACATACTAATAAAATTGTTTTCATTGTCATTACTCCTTTTCTAATTTCTGAATTTATTATACTAATTTTTAGCCATGATGTAAACACTTACCCAAAAGTTTTTTTGGCACAATACAAAAAAGGATATTCAAAAGGCTATAAATTTAATTTATAATATTTTAGAGGTGGTTAAAATGAAGGTGTTAGTTGTAAGTGATTCGCATATGTATAACGATATATTAGAAAATATAACAAATAAATGGAAAAACAAGGTGGATTTATTGGTACATTGTGGAGACTCCTCTCTCCTTCCAGATGATCCATTACTTAAAGATTATGATATAGTTGTACATGGAAATCATGATGAAGAAGTCTTTCCTCACTATGTAGTTTACAAAGATATATTTGTGACCCATGGTAATGATTATCATGTCTATGCAGGCTATGATGAACTTATAAAAGCATGTAAAGAAAATCATTGCACGATATGTTTTCATGGACATACACATGTGCCTACGATTCAGATTCATGAAGGAATCACTTTTGTGAATCCAGGTAGTGCAATGATCAATCGAGGAAGCTATGGTTATGGAACATATGCTATTGTGGAGACAGAACCATTTCATGTCATCTATTATGATAATCTAGATCATCATATCTGTAACCAGGAAGTTCTTGAAGAAGGTATGGTATTACTTGATGAATTTAAAAAGATTGTAAATAATATGAAATAAGGGAGATAGCGAACTATCTCCCTTTAAAAATACTATTTTTCTTCTAATCTTTTTCTCTTATATTCAATGATGAACATGACTTCCTTTAGATCTTCATCTGGTAATTCAGATAATAATCTAGCAATATTCGCAATATTATAGTAGTCATATTTCTTACCACTCATGATTTCTTCTACACTACGTCCATATAAGCGTGAAAGAATTTTTAATTCCCCTACTGTTACATCTCTTTTACCATTTTCAATATCTGAAATTGCAGAATGAGGTACATTAAGATGTGCAGCAACTTCTTTTTGTGTTAAGTTCTTAAAAGTTCTATAAGTTTTTAGACGTTTAGCGAGATCCATATCTAATGCCATAAGTTTACCTCCCCATTTCTATCTGTAGTTTATTATAACACAAAAAAATAAAGGTGGCAATTTAGGAATTATGAAAAATATAGATTTTATCTAAAATGTTATTTGAAATATCCTACTACATAAGGCTTCTTTAAATCACTTTTCTTCCCTTTAGAAGTACGTTTTTTTATGTCTTCTAAAACGGTTACAGTCTCATTTTCATCTTCTGTAGTCATCATAATAAAATATGAAATATTTAGAGATTGATGGTTTTCTACATAGATTGGTTCATTATGTAGTATATGATTACGACATTGATCATCAGTAAAGATATCAAAAGAAACACCTTTTCTATCTACAATCTTATAAGAATGTTTTTTGCACATACCACAATGTGGTACTTTCTTATGGAAATAAGATTGTGAAATAACACAGTGTTCACTGATCATATTCTCTGTTTTACCATAGATAGGCAAAATAAGATTAGCATTATAATCCTTCATCTGTTTAATCTGTTTTCTTGTACATTCAAATGATGCAATGACTGATTCTTTAAATGCATAAGCATCATAATGGTTATAAATATTAAATCCCTGACCAATAATAAGAGGATGATCTTTTAATAGTCTATAACTACCAAAATCATTGACAATTAACGTATTGAATTCTTTCAATAAAGGATTGTGAATGACTTCCTGTATATCTTTATCATGCATAATACGAGGTAGATAAAGATTAGGTACTTTATCATATTTTTTGAAGCATTCTAATGCTTCTTTTAGATCTGCATCATAGTAGTAGTAGACATGATCATAATATCTTAAGGCAATTTCTAACTGTTTTATATTAGAAACTACTACATGATACTCAGATACACTTTGTGGAATGACTTTAAGAGGCTGTATTTCTTTAATAGGAGCCTTGTGGTGCTTCTTAAAGGTAAATAATGCATCTAGCTTAGAAAGTGCCTCACGACGCATATTATTAATGATTGTGATAGGTATAAATAATTCACCATATAACTCTACATCAATCTTATCTGCTTCATACACAGTATGACCAAGCTTATTGAGATGATCAATGATATTCTCTTTAGTGGCAGCACGCTTTGATGCTTCTTCAATGATCTGTTCACTTACTACAGATACTTCTTCATCATCACATTTTACAACAAGCGTACAAGGCTTATTAAGAGATGCTTTAAAGTACATATCAATCTTTCGATATTTCTTTTCTTCCTGATATGTTTTCTGCATACGGTTAATTGTATCTACACTGATTGTTTTATTAACAGTTCCACCCTTCACTACATCATCAAACTCAATCTGAACATTCATGCCTGCTTCTGCTTTATTGATGAGCTTATTTTGATAATAAATCTTATTGACAGGTCTTCCTTTATCTATTTCTGTAAAGACAATAGAATCACCCTGTGTTAAATCATTTTTTAGGGCTATAGAGACACGTTTACTACGGTAGTCATATCCTTTAACATAACCTAAGAAAACGCCTTGATTACCTGAAAATGTCTCATCTACAATCTTATCAGCATGAAATGGATAACCAGATGTATAATGGCGATTAAACATCTGTTTCATATCATTGAAGTTCTCTTTTGTATAGCTAGGTGTATTCTCATAATAATGTTTAATAGCTTTAGAATAAACCTGAGTGACTGCAGCTACATATTCAGGACGCTTCATACGCCCTTCTATCTTTAAAGAAGCAACACCTGCTTCAATATATTCATTAATATGATCAGATGTACATAAATCCATTGTAGACATGAGATAGCTTGTATTAATGATTTTGCCATCTTCTTCTAAACTATAAGGTAAACGGCATGGCTGTGCACAGGCGCCTCTATTACCACTTCTTCTACCAATCATACTAGACATCAAACACTGTCCAGAATAAGCCACACATAATGCACCATGCGCAAATACTTCTATTTCTAAATCTGTATGAGAACAGATATATTTAATTTCATCAATGGTATTTTCTCTAGCAAGAACAACTCTTTTAACACCTAGATCTTCAAAATAACGTAATGCCTCTAATGACATCACACTCATCTGAGTAGAAGTATGAAGTTCCATATCAGGATATCTTTCATGAACTAGTTTTAATAAGCCAATATCCTGGATAAGAAGTGCATCTATTTGTAACTCATATAAACTATCAATTAATGAAATGACATCTTTCATTTCATCATCTTGATATAATGTATTAACTGTTACAAATATTCTTACATTTCTTAGATGAGCATACTGAATAGCCTGGTCTAGTTCTTCTAGATTAAAGTTCTTAGCGAAGGCACGTGCTGAAAAGGCAGTTGTTCCAAGATAAATCGCATTAGCGCCATTCGCAATAGCGCCCTGCAGAGACTCAAAATCACCTGCAGGGGCCAATAATTCAATTCTATTCATTTATACAAGTTTTTGAGCTAAATCATAGCACATACGTGCTGATGACTTTGCAGCTTCCTTAAGATATTGATCAAACTGGATAGAACTGCTGCCTTTATCAAAAATATCACTTAATCCACGTACAATAATAAATGGTTTATTAAAGACTGTACATACCTGAGCTACTGTTGCAGCTTCCATTTCAGAACATAATGCATCAGGGAAGTGTTCTTTGATTGCATCTACCTGATTTTTTCTTGCGACAAATTGATCACCAGAGACAATAAGACCACTATATACTGTTAAGCCATTATGTTCAAAGATTTCTTTTGCATAAGAAACAAGTGTCACATCGGCTTCATAGTAAAGAGGCATATCAGGTACTTGTCCATATGGGCGTCCAAAAGCAGTGACATCGACATCATGATGCGCTACCTTTTCACTGATGATGACATCTCCGACATTTTCTTTTAAATCAAGTCCACCTGCAGAACCAACATTGATGACATGATCAATATCAAAGTTCTTTAATAAAAGAGTAACTGAAATAGCTGCATTGACTTTACCAATACCACCCTGGACAACTACAACTTCTTTTTTTCCTAATAAACCTTCATAAAAATGATAATTACATTCCTGGTATTCTTTTTCAACATTCATTAAAGCAAGTATTTCATTGACTTCTTCTTCCATTGCACCAATAATACCTAACATGTTAATCCCTCACTTTCTTTACTACAAATATAATACGTTCACACTCTTCCTTGTATTCACTAAAATCACTATAATAAGCAATTGACTTAAATCCTGCTTTTTTAAGCATCTTAACATATTCTTCAACAGGAAGTGTTTTTTGACGATGTGTTTCATCAACATGATGACCATCTTCGTCAATAATAATATGATGAGTAATCCCACCTTTATGATCACTTTCTACATCCCATGAGAAGAAGAAATCTTCATCTTCATTCTTTTCATGGTAATCATCTAAAATCACATTACATTTATAAAGACTGTTCACATCAAAAATAAATGTTCCATTATATTTTAAACCTTCATAAACATTATTAAAGACATCTTGCACCTTCTTTTTGCTTAAAACATAGTTAATTGCATCTGTTAAACAAAGAATAGTATCTACAGGCTGAGATAAGGCAAAATCACACATATCAATTGTTTCAGTTAGAAGTTCAACACCTTCATCCTTGGCTTTTAAAGCAGTGATATTTACCATATCTTCAGATAAATCAGTAGCTAGAACCTGATGACCTTCTTTCGCAAGTTCAATAGCAGTTAATCCAGTTCCACATCCTAGTTCTAATACTGTTTTAAGATTAGCGTGTTTATGAATAAATTCTAAATAATCTGAATAGAAGTCCGGGTCCATTAAAGAATCATAATAATAAGAAAACTCTTTATAGGCAGCCATTATGCAAGATACTCCTTGATATCAATAGTAGGCATATCACTCCATAATTTCTCTAAATTATATTCTTTACGTGCTTCTTCAGAGAAGATATGGCAGATCACATCACCTGCATCAATAAGGATCCATTCTGCATTACCACGGCCTTCTATGCTTTTAATTTCAAAACCATTCATTTCACACTGGTCAACTACATTATCCTGAATCGCATTTAATAAGCGTTTATTAGATGCAGTACATAAAATAAATGTGTCATATAAAGGAGAGGCGTTCTCCATATTGATTGCCACAATATCCTGGGCTAATTTGTCGTCCATTGCTTTTACAATACATTCTACTTTAGTCATTATAAACTCCTTTTACATATTTATCATAAACTTCAAAGAAACATGGGTCGATTGGACGATGCTTCTTTGTGGAAAATTCATAAAAATCAGTCAGACAGTTTCTAAATCCTGCTTCAATATCATGTTTACATAAAGTAATCTGTTCTGATGAATCATAACCTCTTAAAGGATCTAATTTATCAGCACAATATAAACACATACCAAGAAGACTCATAGATGTAGAAGCTGTTGTATGATCTTCAATGGCTTTTAAGATTTCTTCATCACTGATAAGAAATTCATTCTCACATACATAACGTGAGAGCCATTGATGCCAGATAGGTTCAGGCTGATCTAAATGAGAAGCATAATGCTTCTTCATTAATTTTTTAGCCTGATCATGAGGCATTTCTTTTGCAACATCATGCATCATACCAGCAATATAGCCTTTGAGAGGATCAATGCCATTGCTTTTACAGAAATCTCTTGTGAGAGAAGCGACACTTAGAGTATGCTTATAGCGTTTTTCTTTCATTCTATTTCTAATCATTGTATCAAGATATAAGCCATTTTTAGAAATATATTTGAGTACATCTTTATCGAGCATATCTAATGCCCCTTCTTTGATTTCTGTGCTAGATGCAGTTATTTCTACATTATCCATCTTAATAAAGTGATATCTCTCTAAATTAGGATGAGCTGTAGGATAACCACCTCTATTAAAGGCTACTAGCTGGACTAATTCTGATATTTCTTCAGCTTGTTTCCATTTTTCAAACGCCATAGCCTGATCCATACCCATTAAATAATATAAATTATCATTAGGATACATTTCTTTTAATGCATGAATCGTATCAATTGTATAATTCTTTTCATCGCTTGTAGTATCAAGCTCAATAGTACAAACCTTCATTTTTGGTTCCTGGTGAATCGCAATCTCTATCATTTCTTTACGCATATCGCCAGGGGCATTCTGTTTATCCTTCCAAGGGTTGTTTTTAGTAGGAATGAAGTAAAATGAATCAAGAGAAAGCAAAGATAAAGCCTCCTTTGCAATCTCTATATGCCCTTTATGGATAGGATCAAAACTACCACCAAGTAATCCAATATTCATTAGATCTTATAAATTCCTTTTTCACTTGATTTATAGAAAACGATTGTATGTCCAATAATATGAACAACATCTGCTTTAGTACCCATTGAGATTTCTAAAGCTACTTCATTCACTGTTTCAGGGCAAGTATCTAATAACTTCACTTTAATAAGTTCTTTAGCCTTTAATGCATCATTGATGCTGTTGATCTGTTTTTCTCCTACACCATCTTTACCAACCTGAAAAATTGGCTTTAAGCTATGTGCTTCGCTTCTTAAAAATTTTTTCTGTTTACTATTTAACATTCATATATCCTCTAAATTAAACTTTCTCTCATAAATACATCAATACCTTCAGGTACATAAACCTTGATCTTGCCTTTAGGTGCATGAATACATATAAATCCTAAACCAGAGATCACAATATCACGTTTTTCTTCTGGTAAAGTAAATTCATAAGCCTTCATTTCTTTCATTGATGAAGCGGGTCCATAAACCTGTAACTGTTTATGTCTATTAAATAATTCATCTGCTTTTTCAGTCTTTGTACGATGAATCTGCATATTTCTAGAAAAGTAGCAGATGAAGTTTCCTTTATCTCCCTTTGTATAATCAATTCTTGCAAGACCGCTAAAGAAGATTGACTGATCATCATTCAACTGGTATATCATAGGCTTTACTTCACCCTGAGGCATAATATAAGCCAAATCCTTTTCATCTACAACAGATGTGTACTGATGTTCATTCATGATACCTGGAGTATCATATAAAGATGAATGATCATCAAGAGGAATCTTGATTAAATCAAGAGTGGTACCAGGAAATTCACTTGTAGTAATAAGATTAGATGCATCTGAATAGTTCTTCAACATACGGTTGATAAATGTAGACTTACCAACATTTGTGATACCTACGACATAAACATCACGGCCGTGACGGTATTCATCAATCTTATCAAAGATTTCATCAAAGTTCATATTTTTCTTACCACTTGTAATAACTACATCAAGAGGCTTGATACCATATTCCTTGAACTGTCTTCTTACCCATGTATTAAGTCTATGTTCCTTTAAAGACTTAGGTAAGATATCTCTCTTATTCGCAAGTACAAGTACATCATTATATCCAATATGACGCATAAGACCAGGCACAAGAGAACCATTAAAGTCAAATAAGTCAACGATATAAACAACTAAACAATCTTTTTCTCCTACAGTCTGTAAAACATGTAAGAAATCATCTTTAGTTAAATGAGATTCCATCTTCTGATGATAATGCATTAATTTATAACATCTCTGACAAAGAATCTTTTCCTTGCTTAAAGCAGATTCTGGCACATAGCCAGGCTTTTTTGTATCAGCGCTTTGAATGATGGCGCCACATCCATAACATCTTATTTCTGTCATATATACCTTCCTTTTCTTAGGTCATTTTACACTATTTTTATTCAATTACATAGAGCTAGCAAGGATATTTCCTACTTTTCATCAAGATAATCATCCATTGAAATGAATTCGAACTCAGTATCAGGGTCCCCTTCCATTTCATCAAAGAGATTTGGATCTTTAATTGTAAGATCTACTTTATTTTCTTCTACTTTCTTTTGTACATGCTCTTCAATAATCATAGAACGAGTGAGATGTACATCATCAATAAAGTCAAATGGACATTGTTTTAAAGTATTGGCCTTAGCACTTAGTGCACCAAAGCTAATATCTTTAGATACAATCTTCATTGTTTCTGTACCACTCTTAACTATAAATTCATCCTGTGGATTAGAGATGAATCCAGTGAAGATTTTAGTTGGTTTAGTCTTTAATGACTTAAATAGTAATGTTCCTTTTGTTGCACGATGACATGCTGGGATATCACTGATATGTATACGTTTGAAATGTGCAGGGTTTAAAATAAGTAATAAAGAAGAGACAACTGAAGGATCAAAGACACACATAAAGGCCACTTCATCATCACGCATATTAATACCCTTTACACCACCTGCTTTTACACCTAATACAGATATTTCATCTTCACTATATAAAGTACCATATCCTGCTTTAGTGACAGTAATAATACCCTTTGTTCCATCACTGATATCAACACTCACTAATTCATCATTGTCTTTCAAGTTCATACACTTTAATGGCTTAGAGAAGCGGCTAACATTAAAGTCTTTAATACTTACGCGTTTAATTTGTCCATTCTTACTTGATAAGACAACATATTGGTCTAAATCGAATGATTTTACAAGAATATTACCAATAATCTTCTCATCATTACCTAATTTAATTAAATAACTTAGATGTTTGCCTAAATCCTTCCACTTGAAGTCTTCTAACTTATAAACAGGGACAAAACAATAGTTACCCTTGTTAGTAAATGAAAGAATAACATCAAGTGTATTGGCTTCAAATAGGTCAACAAGCATATCCGTATCTTTCTTACCAAATGTATTTTCATCAGATGCCTTATAAGAACGTGTAGAAATCTTTTTGAAATACCCGTCACGTGTAATAGAAACATACACATCTTCAGAAATAATCATTGCCTGCTGATTGACGGATGTATCCATGATTTCATCTTTGATTTCAGTGAGACGAGGTGTTGGATACTTTTTCTTAACCTCTTTTAACTCATTTATAATTACTTTTCTTAATACTTTTTCACTATTTAAAATCGCATTTAAGCTTTCAATAAGAGCCTGTAATTCTTTCTGTTCATTTTCTAATGATACAATATCAGTATTAGTTAAACGATAAAGCTGTAAAGTCACAATGGCTTCTGCCTGTCTTTCAGTAAAGCCAAAAGCGTTCATTAAATTCACTTTTGCATCTGATTTATCTTTAGATGCGCGAATTGTTTTTACAACTTCATCTAGAATAGAAATAGCTTTAATAAGCCCTTCTACTATATGCTCACGTTCCTGTGCTTTATTAAGATCAAAAATAGAACGCTTAGTTACGACTTCACATTCATGCTTGATATAGCCATCAAGAATATCTTCAATACCCATAAGTACTGGACGCTTATCTTTGATTGCAGTCATATTATAGTTATAGTTCTTCTGCAAATCTGTATTTTTAAAGAAGTAGTTTAATGTATTTCTTGCATCAACATCTTTCTTTAAATCTATCGCAATACATAATCCATTACGGTCAGATTCATCTCTGACTTCAATGATTCCATCAATATCACGATTAAACTGAATTTCAGCCATCTTTCTTACAAGTTCAGCCTTATTGACTTCATAAGGAATTTCTGTAATAAGAATCTGATTGATATTTTTCTGTTCAACAATCTTATAACGTGAACGAACAACAACCTTACCACGACCAGTTCTTAAGGCTGTCGCAATATCACTTGCCCCTTCAACTATAGCACCTGTTGGGAAATCAGGCCCTTTAATAAATTGATGAAGATCATCAAATGAGCAATGTGGATGCTTAATACGGTAAATAGTAGCATCAATGACTTCCTCTAAGTTGTGAGGAGGAATATCAGTGGCATAACCAGCTGAAATACCTGTGGCCCCATTGACTAATAGGTTAGGATACTTAGCTGGGAATACAGTTGGTTCATATTCTGTATCATCGAAGTTAAGTGCCATCGGCACTGTTTCTTTATCTATATCTTTAATTAAATCTAACGCAATTGGTGCTAATCGTGCTTCAGTATAACGCATGGCAGCAGCCGGATCATTATCAATAGACCCGTTATTCCCCTGCATATCTACTAAAGGCATACGCATCTTCCAGTCCTGTGATAAACGGACCATCGCTTCATAAACAGAAAAATCACCATGAGGATGATAATTACCAATAACTGTACCAACAGTCTTAGCAGACTTACGATATGGTTTAGTAGGAAGATTTCCTTCCTTCCACATAGCATATAAAATTCTTCTTTGTACTGGTTTTAATCCATCTCTTACATCAGGTAATGCACGATCCTGGATAATATATTTAGAATAACGTCCAAAGCGGTCACCCATGATATCCTCTAAGGACATAATAATATTTTTTTCTGTCATGTTTGATCACCTATCCTTCCATAAAGAAGCTATCTTCTAATGAGAACTGTACATTGTTTTCAATCCATTCACGTCTAGGTTGTACTTTATCACCCATTAATACAGAGACACTTCTTTCTACAATTGCTGCATCATCGATAGTCACCTGAATAAGAGTACGAGTTTCAGGGTTCATAGTTGTTTCCCATAACTGTTCTGCATTCATTTCACCAAGACCTTTGTAACGCTGTACATCATAGCCTCTTCCCATTTTCTTACGAGCGGCTTCTAAATCTTTTTCATCCCAGCAATAAATAACATTATCTTTCTTACCAGACTTCTTAGAAACCTTATAAAGAGGTGGCATGGCAATATAAACCTTACCTGCTTTAATTAAACCACGCATATAACGATAGAAGAATGTAAGCAATAAGATCTGGATATGTGCCCCATCAGTATCGGCATCGGTCATGATAATGATTTTATCATAAGCACTATCATCCACATTAAAATCAGCACCTACACCTGCATTAATTGTATTAATCATTGTACTGATTTCTTCATTCTTTAGGATATCTGCCTGTGTTGCTTTTTCTGTATTAATAACCTTACCACGAAGTGGAAGAATAGCCTGGAATTTACGGTCTCTCCCCTGTTTTGCACTACCTCCGGCAGAATCACCTTCGACAAGATATAATTCATTCTTACGCTTATTTTTGGATTGTGCAGGTGCTAACTTACCACTTAAGAATTTTGCTTCACGGTTATTCTTACCTTTTCTTGCCTGCTCCTTAGCTTTACGTGCTGCCTGTCTTGCATTAGCTGCCTTGATCATCTTTTCAATCAGTTTCTCTGCAATATCTTTATTTTCTTCTAAGAAATAAGTAATACGTTCAAAAGTCACATTTTCTAGAATATTACGGGCAATAGGAGAACCAAGCTTAGATTTAGTCTGTCCTTCAAACTGAAGATACTTTTCTGGAATCTTAACAGAAATAATAGCATTCAATCCTTCACGTACATCACTACCTTCAAGATTCTTATCTTTTGTTTTTAATAAAGCATATTTTCTTGCATATTCATTAAATACTTTAGTTAAACCAGAACGGAATCCTACTTCATGTGTACCTCCATCTCCAGTACGTACTAAGTTAACAAACGAAATAATATTTTCCTGATAGCTTTGTGTAAACTGCATCGCAATTTCTACTTCTATTTCGTTATTAGTATCATCAAAAGAGATAATAGGTGAAACAGCTTCTTTATCATTATTGATCCAGTCTATAAATTCTTCTAAGCCTTTTTCATACTGATATGTTTCATCTTTATCAGTACGTTCATCAATAAGTTCTATTGTCATTCCCTTTAATAAGAATGCATCTTCACGGAGTCTTTCACTAATTGTCTGGAAACTAAATGTTGTGGTAGAGAAAATAGACGCATCAGGCTTAAAATGAATAATAGTACCTGTCTTATTAGTTTTTCCTACTTTTTTTAACTTTCCAATTTTTGTAGCACCATTTTCAAAGCGCTGTGTGTGAATCACACCATCACGATGGACAGTCACCTCTAAAAATTCACTTAACGCATTGACGACAGAAGACCCTACACCATGTAAGCCTCCTGAAGTTTTATAACCACCATCTTCAGAAAATTTACCACCTGCATGTAATACAGTAAGAATAACTTCTGTAGTTGGCTTTCCTGTTTCTTTATTAATACCTGTTGGCATACCACGGCCTTCATCTTCGACCGTTACGCTATTGTCTTTATGTAATGTAACTGTGATCTTCTTACCATAACCAGCAATGGCTTCATCAATAGAGTTATCAACAATTTCCCATACAAGGTGGTGTAAACCACGAGAATCAGTTGAACCAATGTACATTCCTGGTCTTTTTCTTACGGCTTCTAGCCCCTTTAAGATTTGAATATCGGATTCATCATAATGTGTATTTGACATGAGCATACCTCCTCAACTTGACTAGTATAACACAAAAAGGTTTTTTTAGGAAAGTTTGATTTTTTGTAGTATTTATGTATAATGAATTTTTGTGAGGTGAGTCGATGAAATATTTAATTATAATCATCTGTTTATTAATAAGTTATCTATATGGTTCAATACCTTTTGCATTAGTCATTGGTAAAGTGTTTTATAATACTGATGTTCGTCAATATGGATCACATAATCTAGGTGGTACCAATGCAGGAAGAGTACTAGGCAAAAAAGCCGGAATAACAGTTATTTTACTTGATGCAACAAAATGTATCATTACCATCCTACTAACAGGATGGATTGCGAAAGTATCTGGTATTTCAGCTAATATCATTTATCCATGTGCACTATTCTGTATGATTGGTCATTGTTATCCTATCTTTGCGAATTTTCAGGGTGGTAAGGCTGTATCAAGTGCAATCGCCTATACATTAATGACTAATATATATGGTTTTATTATCGCAGTTGCGGTATTCTTAATTACATTAAAGACAACTAAGTATGTATCTTTATCTAGTATCCTTGGTGCAACAGCTGTACTTATTGCATCACCATTTATTGGATATTCTACAACTGGAATCATTACTAATATATGTGTTGTCGCACTTATTGTCTATAGACATCGTGCAAATATTATAAGAATAAAAGAAGGAACAGAAAATAAAGTCAAATGGTTTTAGCCATTTGACTTTATTTATTTAGAAAATGATTCATTTGACTGGTGTGGAAGGAAATCATTATTTCCATAAACTTCGACACTAAACTCGCCATTACTATAATCCACAATTGTTTCAGAACAGCCATCCACAACAGGACTATTGACTTTAATATAGTCTTTTCTATCAAGGTTCATGATAGTGGCCATAATAATAGTAAAACAGAATCCATGAGTGACAATAAAGACATTATCATAAGGCTTCTTTACAAGATCATTTAAGAAGTCTTTAACTCTTTCTTCAATTTCATCATAGGTTTCCCCTTCTGGAATACCATTGGATATTTCAGGGTGACACCATAAATCATGATAAGCTTTTTTATATTCCTCTGGAATTTCATCAATTTTCTGTCCTTCTAATAGTCCAAAGTTCATTTCTCTAATGCGTTCATCAGTAATGATGGACTGATCATCAAATAAGAGTTTTGCGGTATCATAGGCACGCTTAATAGGACTAGAATAAATAGCATCATAATGGTTATTCTTGATGTGTTCTTTTAATGCAAGAATATTGTCCATGCCTTCAGGACTTAAAGGAGAATCTTTACATCCTTGAAGTCTTTTTTCTTTATTCCAAAGCGTTTTAGAATGTCTAGTAATTGTAATTTTCATATTAAATAAAAATAAGGGTATTATCCCTTATTTATACTGATCATTGACACTTTTCATGATTCTCTTGATCTGAGTTTCGCTAGGTTTACGTCCCATTTCCATAAACATAGCACGAATCATTTTTTCTGAAATTGGTGGGTTTTTCTTTAATTCTCTCTTGAACATCCATCTTGCAAAGAAGAATCCAACAAGAGCACCAATAATTGTAGTAATAATATATCCTGCTACCATTGTAAATACCTCCGTTAACGTTAAATAATTATATCAAACTAGATTATGTTTGTAAATTGTTTTAGTGTTTTAGCACTAATTAAAGAGAGAATATCCTAAGATACCCTCTCTTTTTAGTTGTTTTTATAATGAATTGTATTCTTTTACTACGTTTTCTACAGTAAAGCCATATTCTTTGATGACTCTACTTGCTGGAGCACTTGCACCAAAAGTATCAACACACATAGTTTTACCATCTAAACCAACATATTTATGCCATCCAAAATCAGATAACATTTCTACAGAAAGACGCTTTCTGCAGCTATTTGGTAAAACGGATTCCTTATATTCATCACTCTGTGCATCAAATAAATTCATTGAAGGCATAGAAACAACACGTACTGAATGTCCCTGTTTTTCTAATTCTTCCTGTGCATGAATAGCAAGACCCACTTCTGAACCAGATGCAATAATGATACCTTCTAAGTCACCAGACTCTTTTCTAGCAATATAAGCACCATGTAATACATCTTCATAAGTAGAATTTGTAAGGTTTTCTACTGGCTGTCTAGTAAGAATTAATGCAACTGGCATATTCTTTGTTTCAACAGCAATCTTCCAAGATGCAAGCATTTCATTTGCATCAGCTGGACGTAATACTTCAACATCAATACTGCTTCTAAGCATTGCAAGCTGTTCAACAGGCTGATGTGTAGGACCATCTTCACCAACTGCAATAGAGTCATGTGATAATGGAAGAATGATTGGACATTCCTGTAAAGAACCCATTCTTAAGGCTGCTTTAAAGTAATCACTGAATACTAAGAAGCCCCCTGCTGAGATCTTAACACCCTTATGTAATGTCATACCATTCATGATAGACACCATTGCGAATTCTCTGATACCAAAATATACATTTCTTCCAGTATAGTTTTCACAGCTAAATCTTCCTTCGCCCTGGATTGATGTCTTAGTAGATGAAGATAGATCTGCAGTACCAGATAAGAATGTAGGGTTCTGCTTAGCCACTTCCTGAATAATTCTATGAGAAATATTACGAGTTGCTTCTGTATAACCTGGTTTGAATTCCTTTTGAAGTTCTGTAATATCTAAATGATAATTACCTTCAATAGCATTTTTATATTCTTTATATTCTTCTGGATATTTTTCAGCATATTCTTCAACAGTCTTTAACCATTTCTTATATGCTCTTGTACCACGGTCTTTTACGTTCTTCTTGAAATCAGCATAAACTTCTTCAGGAACATAGAAAGGATCATGGTCAAATCCATAAGATAACTTAGCATTCTTGCCGTCTTCTTCACCTAGAGGTGCACCATGAACTTTATTAGTTCCCTGATTGCAAGAACCATAACCAATAACAGTCTTCATGATGATAATAGATGGTTTGAATAACTCTTTCTTAGCACGCTTTAATGCACGGTTGATGGCCTGAATGTCATTACCATCAGCCACTTCGATAACCTGCCAATTCATTGCTTCATATCTCTTCTTTACATTTTCACTGAATGAATATGAAAGAGGACCATCAAGTGTTACTTCATTGGCATCATAGATAACAATTAACTTACCTAATGAAAGATGACCAGCAAGAGATGATGCTTCATAAGTCACACCTTCCTGCATATCACCATCACCACATAATACATATGTGTAATGGTCAACAATTGAACAATCTTCCTTGTTGTACTTTTCAGCAAGGAACTTTTCAGCAATTGCCATACCTGTGGCTGTAGGAATCCCCTGACCTAAAGGTCCTGAAGATGCATCTACACCATCTGTGATAGTGATTTCTGGATGTCCAGGTGTTTTTGACTGCCACTGTCTGAACTGTTTTAAATCATCAAGACTTAAATCATAACCAGAAAGATGTAATAAAGCATAAAGTAAAGAACTAGCATGACCACTTGCAAGAACAAAGCGATCCCTATTTTGCCAACTAGACAAAGAGGGATTTATGTTCATCACCTTAGTAAACAATGTGTATAAAGCAGGTGCGCCATCTAGAACCATACCTGGATGACCAGAATTTGCCTTATTGATCATGTCAATACAAAGCGATCTTATTGTAGCGATCGATAAATTCGAATCCATTTCGAGTACCTCCTAATCACCACCATTATACATAATTTTAATGATGTGTAAACCATTTTTACGCAATAAAAAAGACAATCTTTTCACAAAGACTGTCTAGTTTACTTTTTTATGCATTCTTGCTTTAGCAGGAGTGACATCGTTACCTTTTGCATCAACAACTTTGATACTCTGAAGCTGCTGTTCAAAGCCTCTTCTAAATTCTTTTAGGTATTTCTGTCTAAGCTTCTGCTGACGAACCTGTTCCTCAGGTGTAAGACCTACTGTCTTTTTTTTATGAGCAAGTGCATTAATTTCATCGATAAGTTTCTGATCAATAGCCATGATGACCTCCTGTATAATTTAAACAAACGAAAAGACCTAAGAGGCGTTGATTATCCCTGTTAAATACAGGTGGGCACCTTGTGAAAAACTTTAGGATCCCTACTCGTAGCAGGTCTTCAACACCGTCTTTCTAACAATCAGGTTCCCTTATCAAAAATGTAGGAAATCCATATACTCTCAGGTCACCACCATTATAGCATAAGCACCTTTTTAGTCAACATCTAGGCGTTATCCTTAAGTGGTCTAACAATAAAATTAGATGTTAAATCCTTACAAAATAGAGGCAAAATATTTTTAATATCATCGATAGTAAGAGCCTGATAGGCCTCAAATAGATCAAATAAATTAATACCTTCTAAATAGTATTGGCTAAATAATGAAGCGATTATTTCGATAGAATTGAAAAAGCCAATAAGAGTTCCAATATTATTTCTTTTCATTCTATTGAATGCTTCTTCATCCAATGTCATATGAGGAATATCTTCAATAAGTTTATGTATATGAGATAGAAGTTCCTCAGGTTTAGGACTATCTCCTGCAAAAATAATATGAGAGAAATCACGCTCTTGTGAGAAGTTAGTGAAGAAAGAATCATTGATGAGTCCCATCTTAGTCCATTCATCTCTTAAATCACTACTCTTAGAGAATAACATATCCATGAAGATATAGAATGAAAGCTGTCTTTTGAGTTTTTCTTCAGGCGATTCAGGGACATTGTTTATTTTTATTGCGACATTGACCTTAGTCATGGTAACATCCATTTCATTTTCTTCATAAGCTTTAAAGATGGTTTCTGGTTCATTGTGATCTCCTCTTACAATTGGAGGCATATCATTGAAATCTTTCTTTGCCTGATTATCTCTAATAACGGACATGAGGTGTTCTGGATCAAAGTTTCCTGACACAAATAACATCATATTAGATGGATGATAGAATGTATGATAGCACTTTTGTAAGATGTCATAATCGATTTCCGCCACAGTTTCAACAGTACCAGCAATATCAATTCTAACAGGATGATTATGATAAAGGTTGCTGATGGCACCAAAATAACCACGCCAGTCAGGATCATCATTATACATGCCTATTTCCTGATTAATGATGCCCTTTTCTTTTTCAATACTTTCAGGTGTAACATTGAGTTCCTGCACGAAATCTAATAATAATTCAGTACATTCATCAACATTCGCAGCTGTATTGAACAAATAAGCAGTACGGCTATGAGAAGTGAAGGCGTTACTGCTCGCACCAAGTGCAGCAAACTTTTCTGAGGCATCTCCATCTTCCATATCAAACATCTTATGTTCTAGAAAATGAGCGACACCATCAGGTACTGTGATTAAATCTGTTTCTCCTAGAGGAATGAAACTACGGTCAATAGAACCAAAACGTGTTGAAAATAAGCCATATGTCTTAGTAAAGCCATCTTTTGGCATCAAATAGACATTAAGTCCATTACTCATCTTTTCATAATAGAGCGTTTCTTTAATTGTTGGATAATAAGTTTTCTTCATAGAACTCCTTTCCAGTTAAGAAATAGATGGTATCTAATTCTATACTTTGAGCACATTTGATGACATCTTCTTTTGTGACATTTTTAATTGCATTCTGTTTGTCTTCAATTGAATCCTGACTATTAATAATATCTCTTCTCCAATTGAATGAGATAATGGCATCAGGATCATCATCTACTTTAGATAATGCATTGATAAGCATAGTCTTTACCATTGATAATTCTTCATCAGTGATATGCCCATCCTGTAAGTCTTTGATCTGTTTTCCAATTAACTCTTTAGTCTTATCATAATTATTCATATCAATACCTGCGGCAATGGTCATAATACCATTCATTGGATCATAACTTGAATGAATAAAGTAACATAAGCTATTTTTTTCTCTGACTACCTGGAATAGTCTAGATTGAGAATAACCTCCTAATAAATTAGAAAATACGCTCATTGCAGCTGTATTTTCACTTAAGGTACAGCAGTTTGCTTTATATCCCATAACGAGTTTAGACTGGACGATATCCTGTTTTTCAATAATATCTAAAAGATGTTTACGATCATTTTGATACATATAGGCACTAGGATAAGGATCATGTTTCACTTCTGGGAACTGTAGCTTTTCTTTGAAGATAGAGATAATACTTTCATCTATATCCCCTACTACATAAACATGCTTATCATCATTTTGAATCATATCTTTATATGTTTTTACAAGAGTATAAGCATTGATGTTTTCCATATCCTCTATATAACCTGTAGAACGTAATCCTAGCACACTTCCTCTGCCCATATAATCTACCATGCGATCAAAGGCATAGCCCATCTTATCGTCCATATCAGCCATAATACGATATGTGATTTCCTGTTTCTTAAGTTCAGTCATTTCTTCATCAAAATGCCCATCTACAATATAAGGATGATTTACTAATTCATTTAATAAATCTACCTGTTTAATGAGTAGATTTTCATTGATAGGAAGGAATTCCTGATTAACACATGTATTCTTAAAAGTAATAATATGACCTTTACCTGCAGAAGAAATATTCGCAGAAAGATTTGCACCATATAAATCTTCTAGTGTTCTAGATAAGTCCTTTTGTGTTGGATGCTTCATAGTTCCAGTGATCATTAAAAATCCTAGAACACTTCTACTTGTGACTGTTTCTCTTGTAAAACGTCCTTTAAAACGAACAGAGATTGTAATATCTTTAAATTTCTTAGATGAAATCAAGTGAAGTTGATATCCATTCATTTGATAGATCTTGTTCATTGTATACCTCTTTTCTTTCTCTATTCATTATAACTTTTTTGTATAGTAGTGCAAGAAAAAAGGACTCCCTAAGGAGTCCAGCTCTATTAACGTTTAGACTTATCGTAAGGTACACCATCTGCACGAGGCGCAGCTGAGTTCTTAGATGTGAATGCTAATAGAATTAAAGTAGCAACATATGGAATTAATTTATATGTTGTATCAGGTAAAGACATTTTAGCAAGTAATGGAACTGAGTTATATGTATAAGACAATGTCTTCATGAAACCAAAGAAGAATGCTGCACCAGCAATTCTTAATGGTGCCCAGTTACCAAAGATCAATACGGCTAAGGCTAAGAAACCATAACCAGCAACAGTACAGGTGAATTCTGTAGAGATAGGTAGAATATAAATAAGTCCACCCATACCAGCTAAGAAACCAGAAATACCTACACCTAGATATCTGATCTTATAAACACTGATCCCTGCAGCATCTGCTGCCTGAGGGTTTTCACCACAAGAACGGATTCTTAAACCAGTCTTAGTTTTCATAAGGAAATACCAAGAAATGATAAGAATCGCAATGCCTAGGAATGTAGTAAAGTAGCAGTTCTTGAAGAATAAATCACCAAGTACTGGAATACTGCTAAGTCCAGGAACTTCAGAAATTCTGAATTCATTAGTGAATGAAACATTCTGCATACCATCCTGTACTGTTTTTGCGATGAAGATACCAAGTGCTGGAGCAAGCATATTTAATGCAGTACCAGAAATAGTCTGGTCAGCACTTAAATGAATGGCTGCAAAGGCATGAAGCATACTAAATAGTATACCGACAATTCCTGAAATAAGTAAACCTGTTAAAAGAAGTGGCATACCATGAAGAATATCATTAGACTGCATATAATTCAAATAGAATACACCAGCAAAACCACCAATGATCATAATACCTTCAAGGGCTAAGTTAACAACACCACTTCGTTCAGAGAACATACCACCCAAAGCAACAATCATTAATGGAATGGCAAATAGTAAAGTCTGAGCAAAAAGGAAATAAACTATACTCATTTTGTTTTACCTCCTTCATTCTGCATTTCTGCTTTTCTCTTTTTATTTCTTTGATAACGTTCTAATAAGGCTTTAATGAATAATGTGAATGAAGCGAAGTAGATAATAACAGCAACGATAATATCAATAACTTCAATCGCAATATTAAGTGACTGCATATAGTTACCACCAACATTCATATAACCAATGAATAAGGCAGCAAAGATACAGCCAATTGGATTAGAGAAACCAAGCAAGGCAACTGGGATACCGTTCCAGCCTTCGTTTGGTAATGTTTCTGTGATTGGTAATGTTTTACCAGTACCACATAAGTATGTTAAGGCTCCTCCTACACCAGCAAAGAATCCTGAAATCATAAGGGCTAAAACGATACATTTCTTTTCGTTCATACCTGCATATCTTGCTGCATCTTTATTGAAACCACATGCTTTTAGTTCATAACCAAAAGTAGTTTTATTCATGATAAACCAAGCAAGTACACAAAGTAAGATTGCAATGATAATACCAAGGTTAACACGATCACCAAAGATCTGATTTAAGCCAAATCCAGGAATACTACGTGCTTTAGATACAGCATAACTTTCTGCACCAGTAGAGTTGTAGATAGTTGCTTTAATACCTTGGATAACAAGTAACATACCAATATAGTTACACATGATACCAGAAATAACTACGTTTACGTTACGAGCAGCCTTTAAGATACCAGGAATAAGTGCCCATAAAGCGCCAGCAATTCCAGCTCCTAAAATAGCAAAAATCCATACTAAGTTATCTGGAATAAAAGTAGCTCTTAATGCGATAAATACAGCAGTGAAGCTTCCTACTAAATACTGACCAGGAACACCGATATTGAATTCACCACATTTATAAGCAAATGAAACAGATAGACCTGTCATCATGATTGGTACAGCTAAATAAATAACCTGTCCAATACTAGATAACCCTTCTCTAAAGCCACCTGTTAATAAAATAGATAATCCCTGAAGTGCATCACTAGGATTAGCAATTAAGATAATGATAAAACCAACGACTAGCCCCATTAAAATTGCGAGTAAAGAAGACACAATTGATTTGAAGCTGGCACGTTCCATTAAAGCGGGTTTATTACTTTTCATAACCTTCTCCTCTCTTAGAACCTGCCATATAAAGTCCTAATTCCTGAATAGTAGTCTCTTTTGGATTTAGATCCGCAACGATTTCCCCTTCATACATCACTAAAATACGATCTGATAAGTTCATAACTTCATCAAGTTCAAGTGACACAAGTAATACTGCTTTATTGTTGTCTCTTGTCTTAACAATCTGCTTATGAATAAATTCAATAGCCCCAACATCTAGACCACGTGTAGGCTGTACAGCGATAAGTAAGTCATCATTCTGTTCTACTTCTCTCGCAATAATGGCCTTCTGCTGGTTACCACCGGACATACCACGTACAATAGAATTTCTACCTTCACCTGAACGTACATCATATTCTTCAATAAGATGATCAGCATAAGTATTCATTGCATCAAAATTAATAATGCCATGATTCTGGAAGTCTTTCTTATAATATGATTTTAATATCAAGTTTTCACCAAGAGTATAATCAAGAACTAACCCATGTTTATGACGGTCTTCTGGGATATGAGATACTCCATGATCATTACGATAACGAATACTTTTATGAGTGATTTCTTCATCATTTAAGTAAACATGACCCATATTAGGCTGTTCAAGTCCAGTTAAGTTATAAATCAATTCACTCTGACCATTGCCATCAATACCTGCGATACAAACAATTTCTCCTTTTCTTACTTCAAATGAAACATCATTTAAAAGAAGTTTATCTGAAGTCTTAGGCTGATAGCTTAAATGGTCAACCTTTAATACAACATCAGATGGTTCATGTTTATCTTTAGTGACTGTCAAGTTTACCTTATGACCAACCATCATTTCTGATAACTGTTCTTTAGTCACATCAGCTACATTGACTGTACCAACATATCGTCCCTTACGAATGATTGTACAGCGATCCGCTACTGCTTTGATTTCATTTAACTTATGAGTGATGAAAATGATGGATTTACCTTCCTTAATAAGTTCCTTCATGATTTTCATTAACTCATCAATTTCCTGTGGAGTGAGTACTGCTGTAGGTTCATCAAAAATCAAGATATCATTATTTCTATATAACATCTTTAAGATTTCTACACGCTGCTGCATACCAACAGTAATATCTTCAATCTTTGCATCTGGATCAATGTTTAAATGATACTTCTCAGATAAGCCCATCACCTTCTTACGCGCATTATCTGTCTTGAGCTTACCGAATAACCCCTTTTCTTCAACCCCTAAAATAATGTTTTCCAAAACAGTGAAATTATGAACAAGTTTAAAATGCTGATGCACCATACCAATGTTATATTTATTGGCATCATTTGGGTCATTGATTTTAACGCTTTGTCCATTAATCTTTATTTCACCCATATCAGGCTGATAAAGACCAAATAAAATACTCATCAAAGTAGATTTACCAGCACCATTCTCACCTAATAAAGCATGAATTTCGCCTTTTTTTACTTGAAGAGTAATATCGTCGTTAGCTTTAATACCAGGGAATTCTTTTGTGATATTAAGCATTTCAATAGCATATTCCAATATTCTCACCTCTGACCATATTATACTATAAATTGTTCACTTTAAAAATAACTAAATGTATTTTTGAATATAAAGAAACATATACAAAATAAGAAATTTGATAAGAGCTTGGAATGATATTAATGTTTATATGTGTAAAATTATTAATATGATAGGATTTGGTAAGGTAAGATATGACTTGAATAAAAAAATGAAACAGGGTATTAAAAGATACTGTCACAATCGTTCATATGAAATACGACAGGGAAAAAATTTATCCTTCCGGGCCCTGAGCAGAAAAATTTCACATATAAAATCTCTCGGAAGCTATTATGCAGAAGAAAATGTTCGACTCCGCTTAGAGAAAATTCGTTATAAGACGAAAACTCTGAAGCCTTTGTTCAGAGAAGCTCGCCTGTATATCAATATCTCCACCTATATCACAACAGGCAATCGTGAATGCTTTGAACGCTGGGCAAAACTGAATAATCTAAAAGAAGCTGCAAAGACGTTCAACTATCTCTCCGAAAATAATCTCTTAAACTACGAGGACTTCCAACAGCATATTTCCAATGTTGAAAATTCCATCAAAGCGGCTGATCAGCACATCCAGAAAATCAACACTGAGCTAACCACGCAGAAAGTCATTCAAAAACATTGTGACTCTTATCAGCTCCAAATCCCACAGTATACCGGAGCAGACATCAGGCTGAATATCAGCTCCACGATTCGTTAAAAAAAGAGCTTCAGGATTTCGGCATCACCAAAATCCCAAGCTCTGAAAAAATCCAGAAACGAATTGACAATCTTGTATCTGAGAAAACATCTACTATACGAGAGAAGCAGAAATTGCGGAAAAAGCAACTAACACTGGATATCATTCAGCAAAACTTTTCAGCACTACTCAACACGCAAAATATTGCATTATCCCATCCACTTCCCGAAGAAACTTTGTAATCGAATAGGCGAAGATTTTGATTAAATCCCCGCCTATTCGATTATTGAAGAGAAGATGTATCTTCTACTGTTTGTTAGTCTAACATAATATACTTTACATTGCTTTATGATTACTTACTTTAAATTTTTAGACTTATTTTTCTCTACCCTCTCAACGATCTAAGCCTTGTTTGTGTTACTCCGTATTCCTCACGCTTTTATAAACTAATCTTTTCATATGTTTTTTAAATAATTAATAAACCAAGATAGAGTATTTTCCCACGACAGTATAGCCTCATAATATATTTTGTCTGTTTTATACTTTTTATAGCGTGGATTTGGAAGATAGGAAATGGTGTTCATATGCCCTAACTCTGTTGTTAATACAATACTCTTTTCATATGATTTTGCTTTTTTCATAATGTTAATTGATGCACTATAAGAATCCCATATTTCATCTTTTATTGAAGTAATTAGTAAAAGGGGACATGTAACATTTTCTATGTCCATAACTCCAGAATCATCAATATTTGATTTCTTCGTCAGCATATTCATAATAAATTCCTTTATTTTAAATGGTTTATAAGATATCTCTTTTCCACCATATGTCCAAGAAGAATGTTTAGAATTTCTCTTTCCTTTTAACCCTTCATAAACTCTATCACTTGGAGAATTTAAAACTGCACATTTAATACCATCATATTTAGTTAGAAACATTAGACTATATTCTGCTCCCTTTGATCTACCATAAATTCCAATCTTTGCAGAATCAACAAATGTCAACTTTTGTATATACTTTAATGCTTCTTCAATGTTTTCAAGTGGTATTCTATCTAAACTTGATTTTTGGTTATTCATTCCGAAATAACTAATAGCTAGTGTCACAAAACCATGATTTGATAACATCATTGCAATATTTTGTGCTTTTTCAATTCCTCCATCACTACCAGATAATACTATAATAGCTGGTTTTTTATTTTTATCCTCCTCATAAAACAATCTCCCTTGCCAACTATCCCTTAGTATATCACAGTAATTTATATTATAATTTTTATAGAATCTATTAAAAGTTGTTTTAGCAAGTAACTTCCCATCCGATAAAACTGAAATTTTATAACTTACAACATCATTTAAAGGTAAATTTTTAAGGTCTCCAATATGTTTTTTATTAACTATAGTTACAGCCTTAAGAGATTCAAACAGTCCCATACTTCTAATGCCTGTATAATCTCCACCTATAGATGGCGATTTTTCAAGAGATACTATTCCATTTGAATCACTAAGAAAAATAGCTTCCGATTGCCAAAATGTATTCTCTGACCAATTCATAGGAGCATTTATATTATAAAAACAGTTTGTTTCTAAAATAATTTTAATTTCTTCAAACTTTTTTAATCCCTGGATGCATATATTCATCTTTGAATCCATCATTTTATTAGTATCTTCAATTATAATTTTACATTCCATCGTATTCCTCCCAAGTGCTTATGATATCAGACATTAATTCGCTCAATTGTTCAAAAAAAATACAATCATATTTTTTAAAAATTCTTCTTAAATCATTTTCTATTTTTTTATGCTCTTCATCATGTTTATTACATACTATTTCTCCTTTAGATGTTAACTCAAGCACAAAACTTTTCATGTTAGCCTTTTTCTTTTTGACACAATCTTTTTTTTCTAACAAATTAACTAATTGCGTAATGGCACTTCGACTTACATTCAGCTTTTCAGCATATTCAATAAGAGTGTAATTTGGGTTTTGTTCAGCTACTTTCAATAAATGTACCTCTGATAAATTCAAGTCAAGAATTCTATGTTGTTTGTGTTCTAAACTGAGATATACTTTTATGAAATTTTGAAATTCGCATAAAATTTTTTCGTAGTTCATTTTACCACTCCTTTTTGTTAATATACTTAACAAAATATCATATGCATAAAAAAATGTCAACTATATACTATTAGGCTATGATTTATAAAGGATAAGAGAAATTTCTTCCAGTCGTTTTTCCAGCATATAGCCATTCAGATTGTATCGCTCATTGTTTTAAGATTAATCTTTTAAACGAATCAATATGGGAAAATTTGATTAAAAAGCAATGTGAAAGCAGTTGGCGCAAGTTACAAGATTAAGTTTGTAAATGAGTTCAGAGAAGTGTGTGAGAAACTTGGAATTATGTAATTAGCTGTTTTTAGAGAAGCTATGGAAGCCTTTATTTGCTTTTTGGTGTATGCTGAAAATTGATCTCTTATAATATGAGGAATCTATCTTTGCTGCCCATCTGTTATCTTTCTCAATTAAAAAAAGTGGCTATTTAAGCCACTTTTATAGATTCTATTTAGTTTTCGTAAGATACTGTTACGTTAGTTAAAGCATCCTTTAATACTTTTGTATTAGGATCACCCTTTGCATTTTCATCAACATCTGAGTAAGTAATAATCTTTGCTTTACCATCTTTAACATCTTTGAATACTTTTTCGTAATCTTTCTTTGTGAATTTCTTTAATCTTGAGAAATCAGTTGAAAGACCAATGTAGTCGCCTTCTGCACCTAATACATGAGCGCCACCTTCAAACTTGTTATTGAAAGCATTTGTGATTTCATCTAATACAGTCTGTTTAACACCCTTCATAGCTGAAGTGATAACTGTTTTAGAATCATCTTTCTGGTCACTATCTACACCGATAGACTTTTTGTTTGTATCTTCTGCAGCAGCGAAGATAGAGTTACAAATCTGTCCACCACAAGCAAAGATTACATCAGTACCACCATTGTACCATCCAGTAGCTTTAGTCTTAATTTCTGGTGATTCATTGAATGTACCTGTGTAAGTATATTTTGCAGAAACTTTAATATTTAATTCTTTTGCAGCGTCGTTAGCACCCTGTAAATAACCATAACCATAGTTAATTACTGCAGGAAGTGCCATACCACCCATGAAGCCAATCTTTGTGTAGCCTTCTTTTACAGCAGCATAACCAGCTAAATAACCTGGCTGCTGTTCTTTATAAGTTGCACAGTAAACATTATCTGCAACATCTACAGCGTTATCTTTTTCATCAGTAGGTGTGAAGTCGATCGCAACGAACTTAACACCCTTGTATTTTTCTTGATTCTGGATTGTACCTAATGCAGCAGCAAATTTGAAACCTGGTAAAACAACGACTTTTGCACCATTGTCAACAGCGTTCTTGATCTGATCCTTATAACCAGCAGTATCAAATGAAGCAGGTTTATAATACTTATAACCCTTATCATTTTTAGTTCCATACTCTTTTACTGCTTCCCATGCTGACTGGTTGAACGACTTATCGTTAATTCCTCCTGAGTCAGTAATCAAAGCGATTTCTGGTTTTTTTGTGTCCTTTTTAGAACTAGAACCGCAGCCAACGAGTACCATTGAAAGTACTACAGCAGATGCCATAAGCTTTTTCATATTATTCAATTCCTCCTTTTGATATATATTAATTTTAACACTTTATTGCTACTTTATAAAGTGTTAACGCTTAATTAATCAAAAAAAGAAGATATCTTAAATATCTTCTTCACTATAACCTCGAATATAAACTTCTCTTGGTTTAGAACCTATCTGTGGGCCAATTACACCATTTTGTTCTAACTGATCCATGATACGAGCTGCTTTATTATAGCCAATTCTGAATCTTCTTTGTAATAAAGAAGTACTTGCACGTTGTTCTTTAATGACAAATTCACGGCATTCTTCATATTCTTCTTCTGTATCATCTAAAGAATCGTTGACTGAAGAGCTGCCATTTGATACTTCTTTCGCATTGACATAATTATCATCATAGTTTGCATCCATCTGTTTAGAAACAAACTCTACAACGCGACTTACTTCTTCATCTGCTACAAATGCACCCTGTACACGTACTGGTGAACTAGAACCCATTGGACTAAAGAGCATATCTCCTTTTCCAAGTAGTTTTTCAGCCCCTGTTGCATCTAATATTGTACGTGAGTCAACACTTGAAGATACTGCAAAGGCAATACGTGATGGAATATTAGCTTTGATAACACCAGTAATAATATCAGTAGATGGTCTTTGTGTTGCGACAATCAAATGAATACCTGCAGCACGAGCCATCTGTGAAATACGCATAATACAGTCTTCTACTGTTTTAGAAGCGACCATCATTAAATCAGCAACTTCATCTAAGATAACAACATGATAAGGCATGATTTCTTTTTTATCTTCATCATTAGCCTTTTCATTGAACGTTCTTGCATAAATATTATAGGATTCCATATTACGCTGTCCATTATCAGCAAAGACTTCATAACGTCTTTCCATTTCTGCAACAACCTGCTGTAATACACCTGCTGCTTTTTTAGGATCAGTGACAACAGGAGATAATAAATGAGGTACGCCATTATAGTTAGATAATTCAACCTTCTTAGGGTCAACCAGAATAAGTCTTACCTCATCTGGTGTTGCTTTCATAAGAATAGAAGTAATAATAGAGTTCACACAGACTGATTTACCTGAACCAGTCGCCCCTGCAATAAGTAAATGAGGCATCTTATTGAGTTCTGCGACAATAAGGTTACCAGATACATCTTTACCGAGTGGAACAGCTAACTTGTTATCCCATGTATGATCACGCATAGAAAGCTGATAAACTTCATTAAATGGGACCATAGCGGCTGTCTTATTAGGTACTTCAATACCAACATAAGGTTTACCTGGAATAGGTGCTTCAATTCTAATTTCTTTGGCAGCTAATGCAAGCTGAATATCATCCTGTAACTGCAAGATACGATTAACTCGTGTACCTGCTTCTAGCTTAATTTCAAATTTAGTAACTGTAGGTCCAATATAGAGATGGACTACATTCGCATTGACACCAAATTCTTCAAACATGTTTTCAAGAATCTTTCCTGTACTTTTAGCATGTTTAGCTTCTTCTGATAAGTTACCTGTATTACGAATAGGATTTAATAAATCAAATGAAGGAAGCTGATAAACACCATCCTTGTATTCCATCTTTTTAGGTTTCTTCTTTTCAATATCTAAACGCATACTCTTTTGATTAAAAGTAAGATCTATATCAGGTTCTTTTAAAGGTTCCTTCTCTTCAAAAACTTTATCAGGGAAGAATCCCTTTTCTTTTTGCTTAGGTGCAAAGAAATCCTTTACTTTAGATGTTTCTTTCTTGTTTTCAAATACTTCTACTGCATCCTGTGCTTCTTTTTCATTCTGCTTGATCTTATATTGATGAATATACTTACTAGAGAATAATGCAAGACCGGCTAGTAGTAAAATAATACCAAAAATAAGAGTTCCAATAGGAGAAAATAAAGCACTTAGTGGTGCATATAATAATGAACCTATTAAACCACCACTTGTTACACCATCGTGCTTTATATAGTTATTCATACTACCTGTAGAATGCATATTACCTGCATACGTACAAATAAGTAAGATACCAATAATCATCATCACAAGCCCTATAGCTTGTGGTCCTTTCCATTGAGGTGCTTCTCCTTTTATTACAAAATAAGCAGATATAATAGAGAGTATAATAAGAATTGGATAAATCATCATACTACCAAAAATATAAACCATGAGTGTATGGAAGAATCCCCCTACTATTCCTAATTGACATATACTAATAAAGAATATAAACAATAAAAATAAGGCGATGAGTCTTACTTTGATCTTGCTAGATTTAGGTTCTTCTTGTTTCTTTGGCTGTTTGGATACAGGTGCTTTTTTAGGTTTTTTTGTTTTCTTTTCAGCCATGTTTTCACTTCCTTTCGTAGTTTTAAAAAGCAGGAATAAATCCTGCTTATATTTCTACTACAACCCCAATGAATACAGGTTTCTTACCTGTTTCTTTCATAATATAACGCATAGATAATTCTTTCATCTCATTACGTATATCTTGAACATCCATTTGAGGATCATCCTTTAACTTAGAAACAACACCCTCACAGATATTAATAATTTCTTTAATGACATAACCAGAATCTTTTAAATAAACAAATCCACGTGTCTGACAGTCTGTCTGGGCAATGATTTCTTTAGTACGTGAATCAATAGTGACACCTACTACTACAATACCATCATTAGATAACTGGATACGGTCATCAATAACCTTTTCTCCAACATCACCGACACCAATACCATCAATCATGACATCTTCGATTTCAATGACTTCACGATTTTCATCTAACTGTCCATTTTCAAAAGTACACTTTTCACCATTATCTAATATTACGATATGATCATTATCAATGCCCATTTCATTAGCAATATGTGCATTAGCTACAAAACGACGATATTCACCTTTGATTGGTACATAGTACTTAGGATTAAATAACTGAATAAATACTTTGATATCTTCGATAGAAGCATGCATTGATGGTAATTCTTTATTTTTAAGAATATGAACATCAGCAGGAGTTCTAAATAAATCATTCTGTGCTTTATTCGCAATTTTTTCAGTACCTGGAAGTACTGGAGAAGCAACAATAAATGTATCCCCTTCTCTGATTTTTAATAGTTCATCCCCACCATCTAAAATATCACAAATATCATTATAGATTGTATTAGGTGCACCACTTAATAAAATAACATAGTTAGAATCCTTTGCTGGAATACCTACATTTTCTTTCTTACCTAGATATTTACTTGGCACAGTAATAACTGGTTCACGTGTTGTCTTTTCTAAACGAATAATGCTATTTGTCTGATCATACTTATCACGACCATAGAAGACAATCTGACGATGATATTTCTTAGTAAGTTCTACAATTTCTTTTGTTCTAAAGACGTTCTGAGCATAAGAAGAAATAATAATTCTACCAGATGCATCTTCAAACATAGATTCAATCTTATTTGTAAGCTTATGATTTGGAGAAGTATAACCAGGATTACTTGCACCTGATGATTCAACCATTAAGGCAAGAACGCCCTTCTTCCCAATTTCCATCATCTTCTGGATATTACATCTAAATCCTTCAGGAGAACCAAAGTCAATAATGAACTCTCCACCATATACAACATATCCATCAGGAGTCCAGATGGCTACACCAACACTTCCAGGAATAGAATGTGTTTCAGGGAAGAATTCTACTGGAATACCAGCAATCTTAATAGATTCATCACGTTTTACACGAATGAGTTCCATATGAAGATTCTTTTTCTGATGTCTTTGATAATGATCAATCATCATTTCAATGAGGTCTGCAGTTAAATTAGGCGCATATACAGGAACACCCTGAATAGCATTTAATAAATAAGGTAATGCCGCCATAACATCATTATGTCCATGAGTGATAATGATGGCGACAATATCCTTCTTTCTTTCAATTAAATAATCAAAACTTGGAATGATGATATCAACACCAAGCTTATCTAAATCCGGAAAACGATAACCTGCATCAATGATGAAAATCTTTCCGTTTACTTCTATACTGTACATACTCTTGCCTACTTCGGCTTGTCCACCTAGAGGCATGATTTTAACATTATTGTGTTTCATAATACTCCTTTCAATATGTTCAACCTATCACATTTAATATATTTTAGCATATCTTTCTATTCTTCTCAAATAGAAGCGGTTATAATGAAGCAGGAGGTTTTTATGGTACATATCATTTTTCTTACAATATTGGCATATTTTGCTTCAAGACTCAGTTTAATACATAATAATTTATCTGGAGTCATGAGCATGCCACAATATCATTATCCAATGCAGTACTTCTTCTTTGTGTTTTTAATCTATTACTGGTATCAGTTATACCAAATCACAAAACGTAAAGCACTTGTCCATATATCAGGTCTATGTCTTCTTATAAGTCTTTTTATGCCATTTAAAAGATCGAGTCATGACTTCTTTTCAGAATGTCATACTTATATAGGTTTTATTGGGATTGTGTTCATAGTCATTACTCTTGCAATGTTTCTCTATGATTTACATCAAACTCATACTTACTTAGCCTATAAGCTCCTGCAGCTATTGATATCATTATGTCTTATGTTAACGACTGTATTATACTTTCTTGCAGATATTACAGGCTTGTTTGAATGGCTATGCTTTCTATCCTTTATCATTTTCCTAGAAACTTATAAACATTCTATCTCGCATTATCTTTAAGATAAGCAGTACTTGGATGTTTTTCATCATAATAGACAGTGACTTCCTGTCCTACTCTTAAAGTACCTAACACAGGTACTTTTCTTTTAGACTTAAATAATAGTAATTGTCTTGCTGGCTTTAATACAGCTTCTTCTTTAAATGAATAAACGTGATGATCAACTATATACTTTACAGTCAATGTAATCACCTGACCAGTATTCACTATATTAATAATTGAACCTGTTGTTTCTGTCATACAAATCACCCTGCTTTCGTTGGTATTATAGCACGATTTGAGTCATTCTTATTACTATAAGATACATTTTTTAATAAGGGATTTTCAGTTACTTCAAACATCTTCTTAATAATATCCTCCTGGATATTACATTCATCAATCATTTCTGTATTCTTAATAAGTATTGCAGCACTTTTAGTAGGAATAGTTACAAGCTGGGCAAGTTCTTTCTGAGTCACTCTACGCTTGCTTGTAAGGCATAGATAAAGTCCTAGGACAAGAGAATTAGGATTATCAAGACATTCTGATAAAACAGTATGTGCCAGTAAATCTTCTTTATGTCCACAATGAGCACAGATGAAACATCTATTTTCCTCATCATAAATATAATGAGAACTACCACATTCTTCACAAGCAAATCCTTGAGGCCATTTAATATTATAGAAGAAACGGATTCCTGCAAGAGAATCATTCATATAGATATTCATTAAACGATATAAAGAGTAATTATTTTTATTCATATTTATCACCAAAACCTTTCTACATCTATGATTATAAAGGATTTAGAAATATAATGCGTTGAAGTATTTGCTCATAATGCCTAATTATAGGTGTTTTAAATATTTTTTTAATATAAAAAACCTCGGATTAACCGAGGTAATTTTCAGATGGCGTCCACGAGGGGATTCGAACCCATGACCGCACGCTTAGAAGGCGTGTGCTCTATCCAGCTGAGCTACGTAGACATCTCTCTTGACTGCTCATGTATAATAACATGCCAAGAGATGTATTGCAAGTGCTTTTTTACATAAAAATACACATTATTTACACAAAAAATGAAAAAATGTGTATTGTTCAATATAATTTAAATATCACAAATTATGAAACTCAGGAATCATTTTATTATATGTACAGTACTGTTTAAACTCTAATGCTTTTAACTGCTTTTTAGTATCTTCTATATAGGCACCTAAATGATCTTCTTGATGACTATCACTCCCTATTGTGATAATAGTACCACCAAGTTCTAAATAAAGTTTAAGTATATCTTTAGAAGGCATTAAATCATCTAGTTTATAGCGTACTGATGATGTATTGATTTCAATTCCCTTGCCATCTTTGATGACGATTTTTAGAATATCAGTAATGATATCCTTATGCTTATTAAAGCTATCATAGCCATCATGATCATCATAACGCTTCATGAGATCCATATGACCTAGAACACTATAATTCTTATAGTTCTTTACTACATCATATAATTCCTGGTAGTATCGTGTATAATATTCTTCTTCTGTTCTCCCTTTTTGATAATCTCCTGTCCAGAATTCTAAATCATCTACCTGATGAATAGAAAGGATAATAAAATCAAAGGGATAAGCTTTAAATAATGCTTCATATTGGTTAATTGTATGTACCTGGATACCAAATTCTAATCCTAACTTTAGTGTAATTTGATCTTTATACTTTTCTTTTACATACAGATATTCCTTATAATACTTAGGATAATCAACATTGGTTATGGGTTGTCCATTGAGATATACAGGACCAAGAGGATCATCCACATCTCTTTTAATGCCATCCTTTACAACTTCTTCCATTTCATAAACAGAATCATCACTATAGATAGTATGTACATGATAATCACCTGACTACTCCCACGGGCAAGCCCGTGGTGTTCTGATTGCCAAGTGTAGCTTGTAATCGTACATCATTTTCAGACTTTGGAGTT